>ERZ791615.677-NODE-677-length-13539-cov-4.51431_pt1 | contig 13539 bp, 9 predicted proteins | sample MGYA00510273_ERZ791615 | MGnify/ENA primary metagenome ERZ791615 (study PRJEB30046, sample SAMN00715185) | human gut metagenome | study: EMG produced TPA metagenomics assembly of the A metagenome-wide association study of gut microbiota in type 2...
CCATCGGAGCGAGGAAGAGGGGCTGAGGCCCAAATTCTATATTACCTATTTTCATGAGTTTCGAGTGAAATCTTCTTATTCCTATGATGTATATCTTCTTTTTTGCGGCTGCAAAGTTACTGCTTTTTTCTGAAAATAAAGAAAATACTACTTCAAAAGATGATACATTCCCCCTGCAAAGGTCTTGATGACTCCCTTCATCTCCAATGTGAAGAGGAGGGAAGTGAGGCGAGAAATGTCGATATTCGTCTTTACGGAGATGAGATTCACTTGCAGGTCGTTGGTCTTGGAGAGGACTTCTACGATGAGTTGCTCCTCGGGCGATAACTCGGGGAAGAGGCTGCGCTCGATGCCTTGCTGCTTGGCTCGCATCAGGGTGGCGTCATCCTGCCAGCGCATGTCCTTCACAAAGTCCTCGGCACTGGTGATGAGCGTGGCGCCGTTGTTGCGTATCAGGTTGTTGCAGCCTTCGCTGTAGTAATCACCTATTCTGCCCGGGAAGGCAAAGACATCCCTACCGTAGGATTGCGAAATATCGCAGGTGATGAGGCCGCCGCCGTGAGCTGCGCTCTCTATCAGGATGCAGGCATCCGACATTCCCGCTACGATGCGGTTGCGGCGCACGAAGTTTATCTTATCAGCGTTTGTACGGGTAAGGAATTCGGTGAGCAGTCCGCCCTGTTCTATCATTCTTGCCGCCGTTTCCCGGTGCTGACGGGGGTAGAGGTCATCGAGACCGTGAGCCAGCACGCCTATGGTTTCGTAGCCGCTGGCGAGTGCCTGGCGGTGCGCCACGATATCCACTCCGTAGGCAAGTCCGCTCATGATGAGCACGTTGGGTGAGAGCTGCTTCAAGTCGGTGATGAAGCGGCGGATGAGGTCTTCGCCGTAAGGTGTGCAGTGGCGGGTTCCTACGATGTTGATGACGCGCTGCTGGTTGAGGTTGGCGTTGCCTTTATAGAAGAGGATGAGGGGTGCGTCATCGCAGTCTTTGAGGCGTTGCGGATAGCGGTCGTCGTTCATCGGAATGGGTTCTATTCCGTAGCGTATGTCGTACTCCAGTTCTTCCTCAGCGCGTTTTCGGGCTTCTTCGCAGTTCTGGATAGCGCTCACGAGTTTATCCGAGGCATCGGGGAGGATGTCTCTGAGGTTGTTCTTATGCTCCAGGATGAGCGTGGCGGAGCCTACCTTTCTGTATAGCTCCAGCATTCCTGCCAGGCTGAAGTAATTGAGCCTTGTCAGGAGAATGGTGTTTAGTATTTCTTGTTGGTCAGCCATAATCTTTCTTTGTTATTTGTTAATGGGAGGGGAAGAGCGGGGCTTTATCTCTTGAGGTATTCGTAACCTATCCTGCACCTCAGGCATTCCTTCCTGTCGCAGTATTCCTTCTTCAGCTGTATGAGCGCCTGGCTATCCCCGGCGTTCTCTACCGGCAGGCCGCATTCCTTCCACATCCTTACTATGTGGTTATTCTCGGCCTTCAGCTCCTCCAGGAAGTCGAAGGCGCGGTCGCAGTATTTCTCCTCGCCCCGGTGCCTGCCATAGGCAAAGAGGATGGGAACCACGGTGTTGATGATGAGCAGATTGAGCGAGAAAAGGGAGAGGTGTTTCTCGTTCCGGATGCTCGTGCTGCCGAAGGTATAATGGGTTTCCCAATACTCCGTAACGCTGGTTGAGAGCACCTGCTTCGCCTCCTTCACCGTGCTTGCCTCGAGCAGTTGGCTCAGCCCCGCACGGCGGTTATAATAAAGATTGGCTAACTGCGAGATGCGGATGTGAGGGAAGTTCTGCGGACGCAGGCGCAGGAAGCGCCACTGCTTGTAATCCATCGGCTGCAGCGAGAATTTATGCGAGAGATAGAGATATTCGTTCCTCAACCGGGAGAAATACCCGTCGTTCAGCGCGTCTTTCTGATATCTTTCGGGAATGGTGTTCAGCTCCAGCAGTCCGGCTTGCCCCAGGAAGATGGCTTCTATCTGGAAGAGGTCGTCGCGATGATGGTCTACGGCTCTCAGCGGCAGATGGTAAGCCCACTGCTCGAAGGCGTCGCCGTTGATTCCGAACCCGTAGTTGCGCGCCAGGGTCACGAAGTAGGCGTTTTCCCAATCGCCGTTACATTGCTTTACGCGCGCCTCTATAGCATCGGTTTTCTGCGATAAGCGCTCGGTTTGCAGGGCGCTCATCCAACTGTGCACGGTGAGGCGGGTGAGCGATGGGATAATCTGGTAGCAGGGAGGATACTGGTCGATGCTCAGCAGTTCCTGATAATGTTTCGATACGTTTTCGGGGATGTCGAGCTGCAACTGCACGAGGGGCTCGCCTTTCGAGTTCTTTGCCTCTACATCGATGGTTCCGCAAACGTGCAGGATAACGTTGTCGTAGCGTTCATCCTTATCATGTCCGTGCACATACCAGTCGCTTGCCTTGTCATGAATCTCCACGTTTCCCACCCATAGGGTTCCGTTGAGTTTGATTTTGGCATTGAAGAAATCGGGCCCTGCGTTGCGGTTGTGCAGTCCGGGGTCAATTACTTCCACAGCCTGGTGCCAGGTGGTGGTGAGTGGGGTGAGCGGGAAGAGCTTGTGCTTCCACACATAGTGAAGGAGTTGCTCCATAATTGTTCGGCTTTATTAGGGTTATAAGATTGCCTCTTTCGGAACGCAAGTTCTAATGCTTGACCTTGGCGGATGCAAGTTCTTCGCTCGTGTGCGGAAGGGGGGTATTGAAAAATCAGCTGTTAACTGTTAACCTGTTAACCTTGGGATGAGAAATATTTCTCGAATGCCTTATCGTAGTCCTCGCTGTTGCCCAGCTTTCCGTTGATGAGGCAAACGAGCTCTACGGTTGCCTTGAGGCAGAGTTTCTCGTCCTTGGCACGGAAGATGTCCTGATGGAAAACATATCTCACGCCCTGCTTCTCCAGCCACAGACGCGAGAAGAATTCATCATCGCATTGCAGCGGAACCTTGTATTGCAGGTTCATTCTCGCCACCACCGCATCCACGCCTTTGTTGTGCATTTCGGCAAAGCTGAGGCCGCATTCCTTCAGAAAGAGATGGCGAGTATGTTCCATGTAGTGCAGATAGTTGGCATTGTTCACGATGCCCTCAATATCGCACTCATAATCTCTTACTTCCATCTTCGTCTCAAAAATATATCTGCTCATAATTTTCTCTTTTTTAGTTACTAAATGAGGCTAAAAGCCTTAAATCACTGCAAAAATAACCAAAATTTTCTATTTATTATTATAATAACAAGGATTTTTCAAGGTTTTTCGAAGAAAAATGTGTATTTTTGCCGAATAGAACAAAAAGTAAGAACAAATAAAAAATAGATAAAGATGAAAATTGCTTTGATCGGCTACGGAAAGATGGGACACATGATCGAGGAGATCGCCCTGCAGCGTGGCCACGAAATCGTTTGTAAGATTGACGTGAATAACCCTCAAGACATCGACAGCCCGGAGTTCTGCTCTGCCGATGTTGCCATTGAGTTTACCAACCCTACTGCCGCCTACGGCAACTATCTGAAGGCTTTCTCTCACAACGTGAAGGTGGTTTCAGGTTCTACAGGTTGGATGAAAGACCATAAGGAAGACGTGGAGAAACTCTGCGCCGATGGTAAGCAGACCCTCTTCTGGGCCTCTAACTTCAGCATCGGTGTGGCCATTTTCTCTGCCGTAAACCGCTATCTGGCTAAAATCATGAATGGTTTCCCACAGTACTCTGTATGCATGCAGGAAACCCACCACGTTCATAAGCTCGATGCGCCATCTGGAACAGCCATCACCCTTGCCGAGGAAATCATTGACAACATCGACAGAAAGAAGGACTGGAAGCGTGGCGTTACTTATTGGACAGAGGATGGTCATCACGATGAGGGCGATGCAAACATCACTGATGAAGACCTGGTCATCAACTGCGTACGCGATGGCGAGGTTCCGGGAATCCACGCCGTGATGTATGACAGCGATGCTGATATGATTACCATCGAGCACAGTGCCCATTCTCGCAAGGGTTTCGCCCTGGGAGCCGTTCTCGCAGCTGAGTTCACAGCCAACCATTCCGGCTTGCTCACCACATCAGATTTATTTAAGTTCTAAGCAGAAGTTATGATAGACAAGCAGAAACAAAAACTCAATATGAAGGTACAGTGGGCGAAGTTCGCAGTGGTTCTCGCCCTCTATCTCCTCTTTCTGGTTTGGGTAGAAAGCTGGTTGGGACTCATCGTGGTTCCGTTCATCTTCGATGTTTACATCACCAAGAAGATTCACTGGCAGTGGTGGAAGGATGAAGAAGGCCCTGTGCGCTTCATCATGAGCTGGGTAGATGCGCTGGTGTTTGCTCTCGTAGCGGTTTATTTCATCAACCTCTTCTTCTTCCAGAACTATGTGATTCCGTCATCTTCTCTCGAAAAGAGTCTCCTCACGGGCGATTATCTCTTCGTGAGCAAGGTAAGCTACGGCCCTCGCATTCCTGAAACTCCGCTCACCATGCCGCTCACCCAGCACACCATGCCGCTGGTCAACGTGAAGAGCTACATAGAGTGGCCTCACTGGGATTACCGCCGCGTAAAGGGTTTGGGCAACGTGAAGCTCAACGACATCGTGGTGTTCAACTATCCTGCAGGCGATACGCTCGTCAATGAGGAGCGCTATCAGGCGAATGATTACTATCAGATGGTTTATAGCATCGGCGACCAGCTGATGCAGCAGAACGGACAGGAAAAGGATGTGCGCGCGATGAACCCATTGCAGCAGCGCCATTATTTTGAGCAGGTTTATGCTACAGGCCGCAACTACATCAGCAGCATGCCGGGCGAATATGGCGACATCATCAGCCGTCCTACCGACCGCCGCGAGAACTATGTAAAGCGCTGCGTGGGCTTGCCTGGTCAGACCCTGCAGATCAAGAACCACATCGTTTATCTGAACGGAAAGGCAAACAAGGAGCCTGATAATGTGCAGTATACTTATAAGATGAAGCTCAAGGGCGAGTTCCCAATCGACCTTGCCGATGAACTGGGAATCACCAACGAAGACCTGCTGATGTATAATCAGAGTGGCGTGATTCCACTCACCAAGAAGGCTTATCTGGCGCTGAAGGCGAACAGAAACCTCGTAGAGAGCATCTCTATCAATACGGATGCAACCTATGGCGACCTCTATCCGCTCAACGCCTATACCGGCTGGACAAGAGATAATTACGGTCCGGTATGGATTCCGAAGAAGGGCGAGAGCATCGCTCTGACGCTGAAGAACCTGCCTGTATACGAGCGCTGCATCAAGGTTTACGAGCGCAACGACCTGAAGGTAGACAACGCTGGCCGCATCTTCATCAACGGCAAGCAGGCGAAGAGCTACACCTTCAAGCTCGACTACTACTGGATGATGGGCGACAACCGCCACAACTCAGCCGACAGCCGCTACTGGGGTTTCGTGCCTGAGGACCACATCGTGGGCAAGCCTATCTTCATCTGGTGGAGCCACAGCCCAGATCATCCGGGCTTCTCAGGCATCCGTTGGAACCGCCTCTTCACTTTTGTAGACAATATTAAGTAAGAAAAAAGAAATAAGAATTGAAGACTGCCGTCAAATTCCTGATAACATTGGTGTTGTCGCTGCTCCTGGCTTGGGCAGTGCGCACCTATGTCTTTACTATCTTCTCGGTGCCTCAGGGCGGGCTTCCGCCCCAGCTGAAGGCAGGCAACCGGGTGATAGTGAACAGGATTGACTACGAAAATTTCGGGCGTGGCGATGTGGTTGTATTCACCGATACGGTGGTTTACCAGCCCAAGAACCAGCACCGCAAGCGCGTCTTCGAGTCTCATTTCATAGGCAGGATAGAGAAACTTCCGGGCGATACGCTGCGCATCGACACCATGCAGTTCGTCATTCCAACCATCTGCTGCAAGCGCTGCGGCTGCAAGGATTGCCGCTTCTATCTCTTGAAGACGCCAACCGGCCAGCAGCTCGTTCATAAGCACCAGATGATAGGCAAAGCCCATAAGCTGTTCTAGCTCCCTCGCGCTGCCGGAAGCTTGTCCCCCGTCTGCCCCCCGTTCCGAGCGATTCCATCGCTCGTCCCCCTCTTCATCATTAACCCTTCATAACAAAGCAGAAATTGAAAGCCCTTCTTTCTTCCACATATTTCGGCCCCATCCAGTGGTACCAGAAGCTGAACCGCTACGATGAATGCCTGATAGAGCGCCACGAGAGCTTTATCAAGCAAACCTATCGTAACCGCATGCTCATCCCTACCACCAACGGCCCTCTTGCGCTCACCATCCCCACCAATCACGACATCTCTCTGTCGATGAAGGACATCCGCATCTCCGACCACGCCAACTGGCGCCACGTCCACTGGAATGCGCTCCTTTCCGCCTATGGCGAGAGCCCTTTCTTCGAGTATTATCAGGACGACATCCGCCCTTTCTACGAGAAGAAATACGAGTTCCTCTTCGATTTCAACATGGAGACTACAGAGAAGATGATAGAACTCCTCGACATCCGTCCCAGGATTTCGGTTACCGAAGAGTACATTCAGCGTGAAGAAATGGGAGCAGAGCATGAAATCAAGGATTTCCGCGATGCGATTCGCCCCAAGAAACCTCTTCCTGACCCCGAATTCGAGTCGAAGCGCTATTACCAGGTTTACGAGCAGAAATACGGTTTTCAGCCCAATATGAGCATCCTTGACCTCCTTTTTAATGAAGGCAACGAGGCGATATTCTTCCTATAAGAGAAGAGTATCGCCTTGTTGTTTTCCCTCCCGTTAACAAAACTTACTCATAGTTTTCTGCCCCGCAACTAATAGTTTTCCGCTCTAAAAAGCCCTTTTTTCTGCATCGCGATGCATTCCCCGTTCCGTCGCGACGCAACATTTCTTCCCTCGCGATGCATGATCCATCCCCTCGTGAGGCATCATTTATGCCCTCTTTCTGCCATCATTTATGCCTCTCGCCAGCCATCATTTATGCCTCTCTCTAGTCATCATATAAGCCCGTAAAACAGGCTGTAGCAGGGCGTTTGAGCTTTTTTCTGCCAAGGCTCAGCCAGCCATCTTTAACAAGCATCGGGAGAGAGCGCATTTCAGATGAAAGGGGGTGCTCTGAGAGCAAAAGGTTAACAGGTTAACAGTTAACACCCCAAAAATGCATACTTCCATCTACACACTTATATAAAAAATAAGTATATATATATTATTATATAATAAGGTACGCGAGGGGGACCATGCAAAAAACGGCTGTTAACTGTTAACCCTGTTAACCCCCTCCGTCTTCTCCGTCCCCTCTTTTAGGAAATTTAAACAAGAATGCTTGGTGGTTTCATCGAAAAACCTTACTTTTGTAACCTGACTGCAAACAAACGTAAAAACAATAATAACAACATAAAATGAAGAATCTCACATTCCATATCGTAGGACTCACCCATAATGACGTGAAAGGCCATGAGGTAGAGTATGCTAAAGAAGCAGAGGGGAGAACCATCTGCCTCGTGCCCGATGACGCCAACACCTTCGACATGCTGGCGGTGAAAGCTTATGACAAACAGCAGCTCATAGGCTATGTTTCAGCCCTGGAAGGCGAGGACGTACGCGCCCTCATCATCGCCCGTAAGGAGCGGAACCTGCGCACCCGCTGCATAGGCTGCAACAGCAAGAACGAGGGCGATAAGGCTGGATTGCAGCTCATGGTGAGGGTGCTCTCTGATGTTTCTGATGAGGAGATGGAGCAGGCGCGCCGCGAAATATATGATGATAAGATTTATGATGACTGGCAATACTCCGGTCCTGTGCTGCCCATCGAACAGCTCACCCGCTTCAGCGACTGCACCATGATGCTCGAAGGCGTCATCAACAGCATCATCCGTCTCCAGAATACGCTCTCTGAAGGCTCTCTTGATGCAGAAACTGAGGCGATGCTGCGCGAGGAGCTTACCGATTGCCTTTCTGAGGCTAGAGAGCGGCTCAGCAGTTTCCTCGAAATCCAGCGCAGCGATTATTCCCGAGAAATGACGCAGGCCAGAAACCGCATCCTTCATAAGCTGGAGCAGATAGACGATGAGGAACTGCAGCGCCTCCGGGCCGTTCTGCTTACCGAGATGGGATTCATCACCAGTTCGGCTTACCGCGAGCGTGCGGCCTATTCTTTCTTCGTAGAAGCCCCGAATGCCATCAAGAAGAAGCAGACGGGCACCTACGATTATAAAGACCAGCTGGACGCCATAGAACAGCAGCTGCACGCCTTCCCCCACAATCTCTACCCAACATTTAAGGCCGACCCGGTAGATTTCCTCCGTCAGGTGTTCTATAAGCGTGTGCCTAGAAAGAAGATGCTCCAGCTGCTCTCGGGCATCGTGCTGATGATTATGAACGGCAGGGTGAACGATGTGAAGCAGTGGGGCAAGCACGGCGATGAGGAGTCGCTGATAGCGATGAAGACTGTGGGGAAGAAACCTGCGATTGGAGAGCATAAGAAGGAACTCATGGCACTAGTGAAAAAGGCAGTCTTGAAGATTGCTGTTTATCAGAAGAGGGGATATTATGGCGTGTTTCTTTCAAAACAGGCCTATTGGTATCCTATTTTCCGCCTGATGGGCGATTGGGAATTACTCCCACCCAATTCTCCTCAATCGTTCTGTACATTCTTGGAAGAGCTATTTGAAGGCAAAAAAATATCCGGTCCGAAAGCTCGTCTCTGCGGTAGGGATGATTTGAGGCAAGCAGGAATCGCTCCCTTTTCCAACCATGAAGCTTTGAAATGGAAAGATCTGGAGCAGGAAGAATTGATTAATACACAAGAGGCAAAATTCAACCGTTATTGTGAGATTGTTGATATTTTTATGAAAATCCTGGGAGAAGAAGCTTTTAAGAAGGGGATTATGTTAGATGATTGGCTAAAAGAATAATGGGCGTTGGCAGCGGATTTGTAATCTGTTGCCAACGCTTTTTTCTTGTAGCCTGTTTCTTTTCTTCTCCCTTGTTTTATACCTCTCTTTATACCTGAATCTAAAAACTTTATCCCTCTTGCCCGATATTTTTATACAGCTTTTACCGGCAGAGGTATAATAATGGAGTTACTTTCTTTTTCCTTATCTTTGCATCGCTTTTCAGAATGGAAGGCGGCAGGTTTCTGCAAAAAGAGCCTGTCTTTTACAACTAAAAAAAAATATAGATTTATGACACAAAAATCATTAACCTTTGATGAATGCAAGCAGCTCAGCAGCCGTCTCATCGCAATGAACCCTAACCGCAGAGCGAACATGGGACAGATTTCATCCCATCTCCTCGATTACTACACCGAACTCACCAAGCAGCCTTGGCTCGCACAGCTTGTTGGTCAGATCCGTGACCTCACCGCCCAGCAGAACCAGATGATGCAGCAGGCGGGCGAAACCTACCAGCAGCTCGACCGGAAGATTTCTGACCTCAAGAAGCAGCTGCCTTTCCGCTCACCTCACTACTTCCACTTCCTCGAAGACCATCGCGCCCAGAAATTCATCGACCCGGAGGCTTTCACCTTCCAGACAACCGTAGACATTGATAATCCTGAGGAGGTTGAGCCAGCGGTGAAGAACGCCCTTCTGCTGAACGGAATTTTTGATGAGCCTACAGAGAAGCTCTTCAGAGAGAAAATCTTCTCAGCCGAAGACATTGAACTCTGGAAGGGAAAGGTGCTCCACATCGAGCGCTCAGCCCGCAACAAGGCCCACATCGACATCCGCATCCCGGTAGGAATGACCATCGCTGAGGCTCAGAGCGCCTTCTGCAAACTCATCCACGCCACCGAAGACCCTAGCTGCGTAACCCCGGAGCGCATCATCTTCATCACCGATGCGGCAAGTCAGATCTATACTGCCGACGACTGGTACAAGCGCCTGGATAAGGAAGCTGTGGCTGAATACCGTGAGGCTTACCGCAAGAGAGGACTGGATATTGATGGCCGTCCGCTGGATGTAGATTCAGCCCGGTCAGGAGCCTCTCAGAGCTCAGCCTCTCAGAATGCATCTTCTCAGAGCCAGGCATTTCAGAATGCATCTTCTGCTCCAACCGTAGATTTCGAACCCATCGAGAGCGAGGAGGAGAAGGCGAGACGGGCTGCCAATGCCGTGCAGTATGAGCAGACTTACGACGGCGTTCCTTACGGGGAGATTGTGAAGGCGCTGGTAGAGCTGATGGGCGGCGCTCCTGTCCACGGCAACCGCAACAACTTCATTTATCGTGAAGCCTGTCTGCTGAGATACATCTGTAATAGTGAGGCGGCTTGGATCAAGCAGGTAATAGAAACCTTTGGCGAAGACGAGGCGAAGGCGTTCGCCACCGTAGAGAATGCCTGCAAGGTGGCGCAATCTACCGCGATTCCAGATTTGGTAAAGCAGGCTGTAGAGACTGCTCGCAAGAATCATCTTGCCAAGCAGGCCACCGAGAAGGCGGGAATCTATGCCGATGTTCCTCCTCAGTTGCCAGCCAAGCTGCCTAAGCTCATCAAGCTGCTCACCAGCAAGGTGCCTGCCGATTTCAAGGCGGCTGTGGCAATGGCGGTCTTCCCTGCGCTTGCCGCTCATCTTAAGGGCGTAACCTTCCGCTACACGGATAATCAGGTGCACGAGGCGGCGATGATGAATCTGCTCATTGCAGCCATGTCGTCAGGCAAATCGCTCGTCAACGGACCCATCGACTGCATCATCGAAGACCTGGTTCAGATGGATAAGGTGAACCGCCAGAAGGAGCAGGACTGGAAGGACGAGGTGAACACCATGGGCGACAACAAGAAGAAGCCTGTGCGCCCGGAAGACATCTGCATCCGCATCGTTTCGCCCGACCTTACCCGCGCTGCCTACATCCAGCGTCTCGACGATGTGCAGAAGGCTGGCGATGCTTATCTCTACTGCAAGATGGACGAGGTAGACATGCTCAGGAAGTTTAACGACCCTAGCCAGCTGATTCGCCTCTGCTGGGACAATTCAGAGGACGGTCAGGAGCGAGTAGGAACCAAGAGCGTTACAGCCCGCGTAAAGACCCGTTTCAACTGGAATGCTTCGAGCACCATTGCCGTTACGCAGAAGTTCTTCTCGGTTCGTGAGGTGGCTGATGGAGCCGTGAGCCGCCTGACGCTCGCCACCATCATCCGTCCCGATTTCGCTCCGCGTCCGGAGGTGGGCAGTTATGATGCGCAGTTCAAGTCGCAGCTTTCTCCTTACATCCAGCAGCTGAACGCAGCCAGCGGTTTCAAGGAGTGCCGTAAGGCTCGCCAGCTTATCGAGCGCCTGGAGAATGAGATTATGGAGATGGCTCAGCTGGCTTACAACAAGCCTTACGCCGAGTTTGCCAAGCGTGGTCTTGCGAATGGTTTCCGCCGCGCGATGGTGCTTTATCTGGCGAATGGCGAGAAGTGGGAGAAGGCGATAGAGGATTTCATCGTATGGAGCGTGAAGTATGATCTGTGGTGCAAGATGCGTTTCTTCGGCAATCAGATGCAGGAGGCGATAGATGCAGACAGCCGCTCTGTGTGTCATACTCCCGGTGTGAGTAATCTTCTTCTCTACGTTCATGACACCTTTGGCAAGACTGAGATTCAGAACATCTGTCAGGTTCATGGCACCAAGACGAAGCTTGCCATCCTGCTGTGCAACTGGAAGAAGCGTGGCTTCATCATGAAGAACGAGGACGGCACCTTCACCAAGACCGCCCGTTTCATCGCCAAGTATGGGCACTACGGAACGCCAGGAGTGGCTGCGTAGCGGTGACTTGGGGAGTATAGATTAGGCACGGATTACACGGATTTTAAGTCTCTTATGTCAATCAGAAGCGTATTTATAATCTTGTAGAACATCCGTGTAATCCGTGCCTAATTTTGTAGCGAGAATGTAAATGTCCTTGACCTTAATCAAGAAAAAAGGGCTTTTTGAAACTTTTCTCCTAAAATGTTTGTGTGCGCACACAAAAAGTTGTACCTTTGCACCAGAAAAAGAAAAAAGGATAAAAGATTATGGTAATGTTCGGGATAATGACAGTAGCAGTAGTAGCATTCGCAGTAGTTGCTTGCGCAGGTATGAACCTCGGAATGAACTGCGGTAAATAAGCTACGAAGCTAAGAGAGCATAGAAATCCTCCTCCGGGAGGTAAGAAATAAAGAGAGTTAAGATTTTGTTAGGTAAAACTACAAGATTGTATATTTAAGATAACAAATTTAAGAAAGGAAAAGATTATGTTAGTATTAGGAATGATTTTCGCAGTAGTTGTTGCATGTGTAGCTGAAGTTGGTGCTATTAGCAACAAGTTGGCTTAATCGGAGATTAGCCATGCGAAGGGCTCCAAAAGAGCCGAGATTAAAAATGGCTGGCAGCAATGCACAGCTGAGTAAAAAACAGTAGGGAGCCAAAAGGGCTTCCGAAATCAGAGAGGAGAGTAAAAACTCCTTTTCATTTGAAATTCATACTGTCCCCTGAGAGTTTTCGTGATAAATTCTGATTGGGGATTTCATATATAGATTGTTAAGAATTCGTTTTAGGTTTTATAGATTTTCATTTTAGGTTTTTAGGTTTAAGTTTTTAGGTTAATTGTTAGTTGTTTTTAAGAAAAAAGCAGTTTTTAATTCATTAAATTACGAAGGCAACAACGAGGGAAGTCGCATGACGCCCCAAGTTGTTGCCTTCTTTATTTTCTTATTACTTGAGCTATTTGTCTGAAAATCAACATTATCTGAAAATCAGCGTGGTGAGCCTGTCTTTATCAAACAATTCTTGAGCCACGGCCTGTATCTGTTCGGCAGTAATCTCATCCACCTGCTCGTAGAGTCGGTCTACATTCTTCTCCCAGCCATAGTGAAGGAAGCTCTTGCCGAAGTCGAGGGCAAAGTTCTCGCGGTTGTCGCAAGCCACGCCTACCTGTCCCTTTATCTGCTTCTTGGCGGCCTTGAGCTGCGCCTCGCTCAGCGATTTCTGCATGAACTTATCCAGTTCCTTGCGAACCAGTCTGAGGCAGCGCTTCACGTCGTGCTCATCGCAGCCGAAATAAATGCTCCAAATGCCCGTATCGCCATAAGCCACCATCGTGCTCTCTACGGTGTAAACCAGTCCGTTGTGCTCGCGCAGGGCGAGATTCAGCTTGGCGTTCATTCCCGGTCCGCCCAGCATATTGTTGAGCAGATAGAGCGGCATTCTGCGGCTGTCGTTCACATCGTAGGCGCGGGTTCCAATCATCACATGAGCCTGATGCGTATTCTTCTGCATCACAATTGTCTGCCCGGCAATCTCTTTTCCCACAGATGGATAATTTTCAGGTCCCACAGATTTCACAGATGACACAGATTTTTCTGTAGTAATAGAATTCTCATCCCCTGAAATCTGTGTAATCTGTGAAATCTGTGGGAGCTTTTCCTCAGCAAGCTTGCCCACTGAATTCGCTGCATTTTCAGCAACCTTGCCCGAATCATCATCTGCGAGCGCCTTCCTGATAAGCTTCACCAGCTTCTTGAAGTCAATGTCTCCGTAAGCGAAGAATATCGCATTATCCGGCCGGTAAAGTTTTCTTGTAAACA
>ERZ791615.681-NODE-681-length-13487-cov-11.6881_pt1 | contig 13487 bp, 12 predicted proteins | sample MGYA00510273_ERZ791615 | MGnify/ENA primary metagenome ERZ791615 (study PRJEB30046, sample SAMN00715185) | human gut metagenome | study: EMG produced TPA metagenomics assembly of the A metagenome-wide association study of gut microbiota in type 2...
TCGGCATCGGCCGTTTCGTCATGGGCCTGTTCAACCACATAAAGGTGATGGGCGATGACAACTTCATGCTCTACATAAGAAACGAGGTTGAGAGCATGAAGATGTGAGGCATGACATAAAAAAACAGCGGTGTGAGGCATGGCTTGAATTGTTGCTGGCGGGGAGGCATATTATACAACTGATAATTATTCATACACAATAGATGAAGACAACACTATCGGTGGCGATATGTTTTGTTGTGGTAAACTTAAATATTTATCTTTGCCTAAATCTATAACAAAAATCGAAACTGGCTGGCGTACAGATTTTTTTGCTACCCCATTGACACATTGATTATTGGTGGAGATTTAAAAGAATTTAGATTACCGATGATGCTACTCAAAAGGTTGTAAAGCGTTATGATATTACTGGCCGAGAAATAAGCCAGCCTGTAAATGGAATTAACATTGTGAAGACAGAAGATGGTCGCGTGTTAAAAATTTCTGTGAAAAAAATTGATAGAATATTGAAATAATAGCGATTGAGTTTAGGAAAAAGCTATTACATGAATAAAAATCCCAGTCAAGTTGCTTGGCTGGGATTTTTAATTTCACACATTCTCCAGTATTTGTTTATGCGATATTGTATGAAAGAGGCGAAACCTCTATAAACCGTTACGACAATCCCTAAAATAGATATTTGGCAAGAATGGCATGATACGATAATATTAAGGGGTTTCTTAGAAATCTAACCAGTCAGAATATTAGTCATTTATTCCAATAAATAAAGAATTATCATTATATTTGCAAGTGGGAACGCTTGTAATAGGCAAAAACAAGTCAATACACTTGCAATGATAGATAACAAGTAATATCAATTGTAAAAATAGAAAAATATGTATGCAACAATATCAGCAGACGTAGTATCATCAACTTCCCTTTCAAAAGAAGCCATGATTGAGCTCAATGAGAGGTTGAAAAAATGTCTGAGTACTTTAGAACTACGTTATCAAGGATTTTGGGGACGTATAGTTAAAGGGGATTCTATAGAGTGTGTTATGGATTTTCCAGAGGATGCTTTTGAAGCAGCTCTCATATTAAAGACCTTGGTCAAATCATTTGAACCAAGTGATGTTAATGATTCGAAAAGATTTAACAGATATGGGCTCCGAATAGCTATCGGCATTGGTGAAATGAAGACCATTGACCGTAATTTAGACATGATGGATGGTGATGCCATTTATCGTTCGGGACGTGCATTGAGCAAACTGAAAGGAAGAGCCAAGTATTCATTTGCAATCTCAATGGAGAATGAAGAATACGAACAAGCATTGCAGGTGATACTAACCTTGGTCAATCAACTATTGAATAACGCAACAGCACGTAAATGCGAAACCCTATGTGAAAGAATACTTGCTTCTGATACTAGTAAGACTGCTGAGAAAATGGGGATATCCGTTTCTGGAGTCAACCAAACTTTGAAAGATATCGGTTGGAGTGCAATAGAACAAGCGATTATTTATTATCGTAAAATAACAAAACAACTATGATACACTATTTAATCTTCAATCTTATCGTTGCCCATATCTTGGGAGATTTCTACCTGCAGACAAATAAATCCTGCGAAAACAAATTCCTCCATTCAGTTAAAGGTAAAAGTTTGTGGTTGCATTCTTTGATTATAGGTATTCTGTCGTGGATTGCAATATGGGATTTCTGCGGATGGTGGCTTGCCCTTGGTATAATGACACTACACTTTTTGACAGATTGGTTAAAGTCATACACACAATCAAAGATGTGTATTCTTACCACCAATGTCCAAAATGAAGTTGTTCCAGGGGAAAGCAAACGAAATGATTTGTGGATATTTCTCGCTGACCAAATTGTGCATATTGCTATAATTGTCGTAGGTGCATACATTTGGTTTTCAGCGTACAGCAACAGGAACAACGATTGGAGTCTTCCTGAATACTTGCAGGATTTTATCATAAATCATCCTCTAAGATTGAAGACAATGGTAGGTTTGTTGTTGGCGCTAAAACCTGCTAATATCTTGATATTGCTTATTCTTGAAACTTGCAAAGTAAATATAAACCCAACAAAAAATGATGAACACGGTAATTTCCATTCTGGAGAATTGATTGGCTGGTTGGAACGTGGACTTATACTTGTATTTGTTATTATGTCTCAATATGAGGCCATCGGTTTTTTAATTGCTGCAAAGTCTATTCTTCGTTTTAGCGAAGCATCTAAAGGCGATGAAAAATCAGAATATGTGCTAACAGGTACTTTGCTTTCATTGGCAATTGCTCTGTGCTTGGGTATCCTTGTCCTAAAAATGCATTTATAAAATAAGTAGGTGTTCAAAATTAATCGCATATATGAATCTAATAAAAAAGGTTATGCTTTCAAATGCCTCTACGCCCTCTTTTGGTCCGTATGCCCAGCTCTCATCGGTCGTGTAGCCCGCTACACTCCCTCTTCGGAGCTGAACATCCAGACCAAAATAGAGCATAGAATCATTTAAATTAATTTTGAACACCTACTTAGGCATTCAAGTAAATTGAAGGACGGCTTCATAAGTCGATTTGGTAAACACCGTGTTTTCCATCATGAACGATTTTGGCAACCACTTCCAGCCAAAGCCGTTGTTCATGTCGTCCAATATACGCTCAGCACCGCCACGCTTGTTGTATTTCTCCGTCTCAATGAACTGGTGGTCAAAATCAAAGTCATATATACGCACATCAGAGGATGCTCACAAATTCCAATCGCTATCATTATAGTGACATGATGCGCAGGGCGTTGGTTTATGTGACATCCAATTGGGAAGACCTTATCAAGTATCGAAACGATGGTCGTTTTACAGCTCGCAGAACGTGCAGTACGTCCATTTACGGTGAAAAGGAAAAACTCATTGTTTTTCAAAAGTTAAAACAACAATAATCAATGGCTCTCCAGCCCCTGTTTATAAGGGGTTGGAAGCAATTGAGAGCTTACGATTTTTTTGCTTGATATTCTCTATCTCGTTAGGTTATTCCGAAATGAAATAGAATCATTTCAAATCAATTAATTTGAAATAGAATGATTTGAAATGATTTTATTTCAATTATTTTGATTATATTTGCACCCGAATAGTAAATATAAGCAATATGGACATACCTTTCGTTTTTGGAAAAATAGCAGATGGTGAGGACTTTACCGATAGAGTTGTAGACACGGAGAAGTTGAAGAACAACTTCCGTGGCTTGGTAAATACTATCATTATCTCACCACGAAGATGGGGAAAGACATCTTTGGTGAATCATGCCTTGGAGCAAATGGGGGATGACAAGGAATACCTCGTTTGCAAGGTGGATATTTTTAATTGTCGTACAGAGGCGCAGTTTTATCAAACCTATGTGAATGCTATATTGAAGGCTTCTTGCTCTAAGATGGAGGAGTTTATAGAGGCCGCCAAGAAGTATGTAGGTTCCTTTGGACCAAAGTTGACATTGAGCGATAGTAGCATGCAGTATGAGCTTGCCCTAGGGGTAGATTTCAAGGATAAGCAGTATTCTTATGACGAAATCCTTGATCTTCCTCAGAAAATAGCCTTGGAGAAAGGGAAGAAGTTTATTGTGTGCATAGACGAGTTTCAGAATGTTAGTTCATACGATGATAGCTTGGGCTTTCAGCGTAAACTTCGCTCTCATTGGCAGACGCACAATCGTGTGGGGTATTGTATGTTTGGTAGCAAGCGCCACATGTTGCTCGACATCTTCAGCAATTATGAGATGCCTTTTTATAAGTTTGGCGACATCATGTTCTTGGATAAGATAGGCGAGGAGGATTGGGTGAAGTTTATCGTATCTCGCTTTGCTGACACAGGGAAGAAAATCTCAGAGACTGTTGCCCGATTGATAACTCAAAAGGTGGATTGCCACCCTTACTATGTGCAGCAGTTGTCGCAGTTAGCTTGGCTTAGAACGCAGAAAAGCTGTAAGGAATCCATCGTTGATGAGGCTTTTGAGTCTTTGGTGGGACAACTCAGTTTGTTATTCAGTAATCTTGTGGATAGTTTGACTGCCAAGCAAATCAGCTTCTTGCAAGCAGTAGCTTATGGCGAGAAAAACTTCTCTTCACGAGAGGTTTTGACAAAGTATCAACTGGGTACATCTGCCAATATCAAGAATTTGAAAAAGGCGATGCAGGATAAGGATCTCATAGATGTGATGCCTGATGTCATTACCTTGCAAGACCCAGTCTTTGCTTATTGGCTCAGAGAGAAATATTAAATCATTTGTAGTGTTTTATAACAAACAATATTTTTTTGTTTATGGCAAGAACTTTCTGTAAGACTTGGTGGGGCAATGCCTGGTTGCAAGCCCTTTCACATATAGATTATTCCAATCGCATTCCTCGTGGTGCTCGCTATGCTCGCAATGGGTCGGTAAAGAGTGTTGTCTTCGATGGCAACAAGATTAAGGCTAAGGTGCAGGGTAGCAGAGTGAGACCCTATACCGTAACCATGGTTATCAACAAGTTTTCGGAGTCGGAAAAAGAGCGATTGATTGATGGCATCTTGGCTAAGCCTGCCATTGTGCCTCAGTTGCTCAACATGAACCTGTCTCCAGCGGTACTCGATATTGCCAAGGAAGCAAGGTTGAAAGTGTTTCCTTCTTCGTGGAGAGACCTTGACATGGATTGCGATTGCCCGGATTGGGCTGTGCCATGCAAGCATATTGCTGCAGTTGTCTATATGGTGGGCTTGGAGATTGACAACAACCCTTTCTTGGTGTTCCAACTCCATGGCGTGGATATTTTGGAGGAATTGAAGAAGAGAGGAGTTGTGGTTGATGAGAAGAGAAATGTGACGATACCTAAGTGGCAAGATGCTTTGTCGTTGGTATTGCCATCCGTCATTGCCGATAAGAAGATACTTGATGTTCCACCGATGTTGGATTTTAGCAAAATAACAGAGTTAGGTGATGCTTTGCTGCGTATCTTACCCGATGAGCCTCCTTTCTATAAGGATGGTAATTTCTTGAAACTTTATGTGGAAAACTTGGGCAAGGCAAAGCGACAGGCGGAGCGTTTGTTGGCTAAAAAGATAGGTATAGCGGATGTCTTCACGAATGAAAACCTCAAGAAATCATCATTGTCTCCATCCCATGATATCGTGATAACCATGCAGGATGGCTTGAAGTTTTCTGCCTCTCGTCCATCGGGTAAGACCAAGGTGGATATGCCAAAGTAGCTGTATCTTTTGGATGGTATTGCCAATGAAGACTTGCGTGATTGTGCAGATTCTGTTTATGTCTTAAAGATGTGCTATCTGCTGGCTCTTCATCTCTTGATGCGTGGCAACGTAAAACCTCAGATATTTGAAAACATCACTCATTCTTACAGTATCTTGTGGACTCCTGTTTCCGTTGATTCCCAGACGGAACTGTTGTTGAAGCAGATGGATGCTTTGTTTCCATCAGACAGTATTCGCATAGATATAGGTAAGAGGTCCACGAAGGCTACGCTGTGCCCTGCTTGGCTGATGACCTCTTGCTTCTTGACGCAACTGATATGTGGCATCTCAAAGTCTCTTACTTGGGTCAACAAGGCTTATCGTATGTTCTTCTCCGCTGAATCCAATGTGTTTACTGAGATTGGTGAACAGTCAGTTCCTCTTAGTGTCAAGAGTTGGCTCGACCATCTGTCAGTGGCAGGTATGCGTTGGCGACCTGTAGTAATGGTTTGTGACGAAGAGGAAGATGCACGAGAGTTCCTTCTGGAGATGGCAGTGGAGGATGCAAAGGAGGAAAATCCTGAGATGGTAAGCCTGAGGGATATTTTCGAGAAAAAGGAATATGCCATTGAGCGATTCAATATCCTCAAAGACTTCTCTTTGCTTTCTTCGCTTGTGAAAGGATTGGATGCTTACTTGGGGCATGAGGCGAAACTCCCATTGAGCCTTGATAACGCGGAGTTTACTGATTTCTTGTTCGAGATAATGCCTGCGATGAAGTTGTTGGGCATCAAGTTAATGTTGCCAAAGTCATTGCAAACCATCTTGCGCCCTCGTCCAAGCGTTAAACTTTCTGCCAAGCAGAATGACGGAAAGTCTTTCTTGCGTATGGACCAACTGTTGCAATTTGACTGGCGCATTGCCGTGGGTGACGATTTGGTGGATGTGGCAGAGTTTGAGCGTTTGGTAGGTCATGCAGAAGGTTTGATTCGCTTCAAGATGAATTACATCTATGTGAGTGCAGAAGACTTGAAGAAACTGGAGAAGACCTTGGCTTCCCAACGAGAGATGACACCTGCGAGAATGTTGCAAGTGGCATTGGCTGGGGAGTACAAGGGAGCCAAGGTGGAATTGACACCAGAGGTGAAGAAACTCATAGCGGAGTGGACTACGTTGAAGGATGTTCCTGTGCCAGAGGAAATCCATGCCCAGTTGCGCCCTTATCAGGAGAGAGGCTATGCGTGGATGTATCACAATATGCGCCTCGGCTTTGGCAGCATCCTTGCCGATGACATGGGATTGGGAAAGACCTTGCAGGTGATTACGTTCTTACAAAAACTCAAGGACGAAAAGCTTTTCAATAAGAAACATGCCTTGGTGGTAGCACCTACTGGTCTTCTTGCCAATTGGCAGGCGGAGCTTCAACGCTTTGGCCCTTCCTTGTCGGTGTTCCTCTATCATGGGGGCAAGCGAGATTTGAAGGATTTCTCTCACGACATTCTCTTGACTTCCTATGGATTGGTGCGCTCTGATGCCGACCAACTGAAGAAGCAAAAATGGCAGGTGGTAGTGATAGATGAGGCTCAGAACATCAAGAACAATGATACGGCGCAGAGCAAGGCGGTTCGTGCCATCAAGGCGGATGTGCATATCGCCATGAGTGGTACGCCTGTGGAGAATCGCCTCTCTGAATATTGGAGCATTATGGATTTTGCCAACAAGGGTTATCTCGGTACCATCAAGTCTTTCAAGGAAGAATATGCCAATCCGATACAAGACTTTGGTGATGTGACATGTGCCGATAGATTCCGCAGGATTACATCGCCTATGATGATGCGCCGATTGAAGACAGACAAGACGATTATCAGCGATTTGCCAGACAAGATAGAGCAGGATGAGTTTGCCATGCTGACTCCACAGCAAGCTGCCCTCTATAAGAAGGTGCTGGATGAGAGCATGAAGGTCATCGAGGATTTTGATGAGACGGATAGCAAACAGCTCTTTGAGCGTCAGGGCATTATTTTGCAGATGATGCTTGCCTTGAAACAGGTGTGTAATCATCCTACACAATATTTGAAAGATGGCAAGTTTGTTCCATCACTTTCTGGTAAAACGGAGATGCTGCTTGATTTGGTGGATTCTATCGTGGAGAGTGGAGAAAAGGTGCTTATCTTCACCCAATTTAAGGAGATGGGAGATATGTTGCAGAAGTTCATCGAAGAGAGAACTGGTGTGCAACCTATGTTCTTGCATGGTGGATGCAGTATTAAGCAGCGTAAGGAAATGGTGGATAGATTCCAGCAAAACAAGCGTTCCGACCGTGTATTTATCTTGTCGTTGAAGGCGGCTGGTACTGGTCTCAACTTAACTGCAGCAACCCATGTGGTGCATTACGACCTTTGGTGGAATCCTGCCGTGGAGGCTCAAGCTACCGACCGAGCTTATCGTATCGGGCAGAAGAAAAATGTGATGGTGCATCGCTTTATCACCAAGAACACCTTTGAGGAGCGCATCAATGACATGATCAACAACAAGCGTGCGCTTGCTGAGATGACTGTATCTAGGGGTGAGAACTGGATAGGTAAGTTGAGCAATAAGGAATTGAAAGAGATTTTCGGATAACAATACTCTGTTAATAATCATGTAATAGTTTGAAAATGAGCAAGTTAATTAACAAAACATAACTAAATAAATTTGGCTAAGTGCCTGATTATCAGTACCTTTATGGTTGACTTTACAGAGTTTGATTTTTTGCAAAACTACTATAACAGTTTCGAGAAAAGCGAACTTGGGCGTATCTATGCCATCAACCGCCACACGGAGGTGCTGAAAGAGGCCATGAACCGCAAGTGTATGTGCATGTTGCGCAACTACTCGTCGCCCCACAGCAAGACGGTGAGCGACCGCATTGTGGAGCCGTTCCTCTTCATGAACAACGGCCTCGACATAAGGTGTCACGAGATAAAGAGCCACACCAACAAGACGTTCAAACTCGCACGCATTGGCGAGGTGGAGCTGCTCGACGTTGAATGGATTGCGGAGAAGGAACACAAGCAGGTGTTCACCGACCTCTTCATGTTCAGCGGCAAGGAGCGCCACGCCGTGACCCTGCTCCTCGACCAGCTCGCCCGCAACCTCATCGTAGAGGAATATCCCGCCTCGGCGACCTGCATCTCTCCCGTCGACGACGACCCGCGCCACTGGCTCTTCACCACCGACGTGGCAAGCTACCTCGGCATCGGCCGTTTCGTCATGGGCCTGTTCAACCACATAAAGGTGATGGGCGACGACAACTTCATGCTCTACATCAGAAACGAGGTTGAGAGCATGAAGATGTGAGGCATGACATAAAAAAACTGGCTCATCCGACATTTCGAGTGATACGACAGTCATGCAATGCGTATAGTCTCAGTTTGAAGTATTCTTCATCTCTGAAGCCACCATACACATTGCGTTTCATCACTTTAATCTTATTGTTTATCCCCTCCACCTTTCCAGTTGATATATAACAATCGTACCATGCAAGTATTCCTCTTTTATATGCAAGTAGCCTCATCCTAACTGGACATGAATATTGAGGTTGTGCCAGTGTATATATTTTGAAGCGGAGAAGTATTAGAATTGAAAAGTCAAAACCTATTGAAGCATAATAAAGGCGATAGATATCGCTTTTCGAGGCGATATCTATCAGCCTATCTGTCAGTTCTTATAATGAAATATTGCTTTTATGAACATTTATGCAGTGTATAGACTGCATATTTTCATACCGTATTGCACAACTGGTAATCTTCTGTTTGGTTAATCCTTTCTAGCACTTGTAACATTAAAATAAAATGCATGTCCAAGAGTAATAGCATAATGTGTATACATTTCACTTAAAGATGGAAATTTCGTTATGTATTTACCATTCCGTGACCACTCAATGGTTTCTCCTGTATAAAATTTACTTTTCTCTACAGGCAAAGATTTATCTATAGTAGGCACATAGATTTTATATGTCATTTTTTCTCCATCAAATGAAGAGTATAAAAGTACCCATTCTTTTTCTTCTCTAATACATTCTTCTTTGTCCCAGTACTTTTCTATACTGCATACAGCTGCAATTTTACCCATATAAGTCCAATTCGTTTGCGTATCTTGTGCACAAACGTTTGAAAGTGGCAACAAACTTATGACAATTGTAACCAAGGAAATGTATAAATGTCTTAATTTCATAATAATTTAGTCCTTTTAGTACCATTGAAAAATTGGTATAATCAATAATGTTTTGTTTATTTATCCTTAATTCCGCAACGCTATTGTAAATTAAACCTTTTAAGTACCTGAGCAACAAAAGTTTCCCAGGATTTTGTCATGTCGAAGAATTCACTTATCTTAGTGTTGCAAAATAAACAAGCAAAACTCTGATATGACATGGCAAAGATACAAATTAAATCTGAGAAACTCACTCCTTTCGGAGGAATATTTTCAATCATGGAGCAATTTGACTCCACATTGTCATCTGTAATCGACTCGACACTCGGTCTAAGGTGTAGCTCGTTCGGTTATCAGTACAGTGAAATCGTCCGTTCCCTCATGAGTATCTACTTCTGTGGTGGCTCATGCATTGAGGATGTCACTACTCATTTGATGAACCATCTCTCGCTCCATCCGACACTTCGTACTTGTAGTTCTGATACTATCCTCAGAGCGATAAAGGAACTGACGCAAGGAAACATCTCATACACATCAGATACGGGTAAGAACTACGATTTCAACACGGCTGACACACTCAATACCTTACTGCTCAATTGTATGTTTGCATCCGGCCAACTGAAAGAGGGCGAGATGTATGATGTTGATTTCGACCATCAGTTCATAGAGACTGAGAAGTATGATGCAAAGCCTACATACAAGAAGTTCTTTAGTTATCGCCCTGACGTGGGAAGCCAATACCCGAGACAATCTGCGCCGCCACATGTGAAGGGTTGCTATTAAATAGCTCAAGACGCTGTATATAAAGGCGTTTAAGCGCTGGTTATAAAAGAAAGTTGTCATAAAACAAAAAAAACAATCGGTCAGACAAAGAGCTTATCTATAAATACTTGATTGAACTTTCGCAAGTTCAGCACTTGATAAGTCTTTGTCTGACCGATGCGTATGACGGCTTGAGGTTGCAGCAGTAGCTTTTACACTTCCTTCCAGTCAACCAATCCTTTTCCCTTCTCATCCAGTTCTATAGCAATAGCAACGACTTTTCGTTTATCGGCTTTGAATGGCTCGGTATATTGCTTGGTTCTGATTTGTTCGGTTGCTGCGTCAATACCACCGTTGTTGCTTAGCTTCAATTCAAGGACATAGATGAAGTTGGTTGTTTCCACCACCATGTCTATTCTGCCCGTAGCAATCATCTTCTCTACTTCCACCCTACAACCGATGGCATTAAAGATGGTGCTCAATATCAGGCGGTAGCGCTCCTCCATGTCCATGCAGGCAAGCTTCTTGTTGCTGTAAGGCACATCAGCAATAAGGGCTTTCAAGCTTTTCATGGCTTCGGGGAGATTGCCAAGCTTTAGGGAATACAACAACATGTTTTGAGTGGTTATTACTTGTGCATTCGATTGCATCGTCAAGGCGGGCAACACAATCTTGTATAGAGCCTTGCGAACTTCATGGTTTGGAATGCCAAGCATATAGATGCCTTCTGTATAACTTTTTATTGTAAGATATCCCGATTGGTAGAGGAACAGTTCAGCACCGCCTCCTGTTACATCCGAAGTCTCCAATGTATCGCTGTCTATTGGGCAATCTTCAAAAGTCTTCATTTTTATCTCCATGTCATCCACAAATTTAGGAAGCAGTGAGGTAGCACCGGATGAAGCCCAATAATTCTTCAGTTTGGAATCAGCAAGGGCATTGATAAGACAGAACGGATTGAATATATCCACCATATTTTCATGGCAGAAATGATAGCCATCGTAATATGCTGTCAACTGTGCTACGGCTTCATCGAATGTCCATCCTTTACTTACTGCCAGCTTGTTGATTTCTGGCTTGAAATCGCGCAGCATCTCTTCTTTGGTAATGCCGCAAATGGCAGCATATTCCGGGTCAAAACTGATGTTACTCAGATTATTGAGCACAGAGAAGAGAGAAATCTGTGTAAACTTGGTTATGCCTGTGATGAAGACAAACTTCTCGTATTTGTCGTTGGCTTTCAATATGGCAAACACCTCTCTATAGATGCTGGTGCATGCTTCGTGCTGAGGAGTCTTCCATGAATGCTGTAATGGAGAGTCGTACTCATCTATGAGGATAGCCACTTGTTGTCCAGTTTTGCTGTAAGCACCCTCAATTATGTTCTTGAATCTTACGGCAAGAGAGCTATCTTGGCGCACAACAATTCCATACTCCGTCTCTAAAGTATGAAAAGCATCGTCAAGATAACTTCGCACTGTTTCAGGTCCAGCACCTGCCTGACTCATATCAAGTCGGATGACAGGTCGCTTCACCCATTCCTTCTCCATTTCCATTATCTTCAACCCCTCGAATAGTTCCTTCTTTCCCATGAAGTAGGCTTCGAGAGTATCTACCAGCACCGACTTGCCAAAGCGGCGTGGGCGGCTCATGTAATTATACTTCTTTCCTTCATTGGCAAGTTGCCAGATAATATCTGTCTTGTCAACATAAAGGTATCCTTCCTTTCTTATTTCCTCAAAAGACTGGATGCCTACGGGCAATCTTCTGTTGTTTGTCTCTACCATAGCCATGGATTTTTGTTTCTTATTGCAAATATACAACGGTTTTTTCGAAACCCCATACTTTTCCTCCTTTCTTTGTAGATTATTATATTTTGGCGACTTTATGTATATAATACGGCAACACAGCACAATAAAAAAACAAAAATAATATTTAAGAAAACTTGTATATGTAAAAAATAATTTATTAAATTTGCAGCGGAGAATGATGTCAGCGGATGTCGGCCTCCATTTTTGTGGAGAATATATTAGCGTTTGCTATTCGGTCATGCACATTGGAACGTAGGAAATTTCAAAACAAGCATTGAAAGAACGATTTATAGCGAGCGTTCACGATACCGTGGACGTTACTTGTCGTCTTTCTCAGCTTTTCCTACGGCTGCAATGTGGACAGGTTTCGTCCACGTGTTGTATCCGTAGGTAAAAGAAAACCGTGGCATTCGCATTTTAGAAGATTATAAGTGTAACTTTTAAAATGTAATAGATTATGGAAACAGATTTTTCTAAACTCTCAAACTATCACAAAGTAGAGAGATTTATTCAAAATTTAGGTCCTGTAACAAGAGACCAGATTCATGAATTCATCAATAATCATAACATGCCTGAAGGTATGCAAATATGCAATGATTTGTTGGCCGCAAAGGCTATTGAAGAAGTTGATGGCGGGTATCGCATTAAAGATTAGTAAAAAAATAAAGCTATGCAAGAGAACTACAAAGCTTTTTATTCGCAAGACGGAAAAGATTATGAAGCTAGTGTCGCTTTGTCTAACCAAAACGAACATTTGCAAGAATCTACAAAGATTGATTCCGTGGCCGAACAGGTCGAGAGCATTGCAAACAATAGCGACTGCCAGCAAAAGATAGAAAAAGATGACATAAAAATAGTGAAGCTATGAACAAATTTTTAATTATGTTGGTGTTTATGATCTGCACCAACTTGGCAACGATGTTTGCCCAAAATACAACATTGGAGGTCGATAACCAATATCCTGGTTGGTTATCAAGCAAGATTCCGTTTAAAGATCAAGCAAGTGTACAGAATCTTACAGTTACAGGATACATAAACGGCACGGATGTTAAGTTTATTAAAGAATTGATAAACAACAGACAACTATCGCATCTGGACTTGTCTGATGCCAATATTGTTGCTGGTGGGGAGGCGTATTTTGCTCCTAATAAAAATTATTCATACAAAATAGAAAAAGACAACACCATTGGTAGTTATATGTTCACGGACTACATTAACATTAGCAAAAGACGTCTGACATATTTATCATTGCCAAAATCTGTAACAAAAATAGAGTTAGACAATCGTAGGGGTTATTGTGATGACCTTGACACATTGGTTATTGGTGGAGATTTAAAAATGTTATGTGATATGGATGTGTGTCAAACAAAAAAATATTTGATGATAAGAGAAGGAGTAGATTCTTTAAACGAAACTCAAATAAAAGCTAAAAATGTTCATTTACCCACTACGATAAAATATCTAGATAAGTAAGTCGTAAAAATTAATTTATACTAAGCCACATGGGCAAAGTTGATATTG
>ERZ791615.683-NODE-683-length-13473-cov-2.12983_pt1 | contig 13473 bp, 15 predicted proteins | sample MGYA00510273_ERZ791615 | MGnify/ENA primary metagenome ERZ791615 (study PRJEB30046, sample SAMN00715185) | human gut metagenome | study: EMG produced TPA metagenomics assembly of the A metagenome-wide association study of gut microbiota in type 2...
TTTTTTCGATCTCCTCGATACGCGCCTCGATGTCTCTCTGCTCGTCCTTTGCTGCATCGTATTCTGCGTTCTCGGACAAGTCACCCTGCTCACGGGCTTCTTTGATCTTCTGAGCAACTTCCTTACGCTTTACAACTTTGAGATTCTGCAGTTCGTCTTCGAGCTTTTTCAGACCTTCATAGGTCAAGATATTTTTCTTATCCATTTGATTTACCCCTGATTCTATATTTTTTATATGCAGCTTTTTGAAAAAAGCGCATAAATAATCCACAATAACCTAGGTATTATAGCGAATTGTCCACATTCTGTCAAGATATTCTCCTTCAAACCGGACTGTCGCTCATCCGTGAAGTTACCGCCCGCCCCACACCGTGTCCACCCAGCAACCTGAACAGCAATTCCGTGAACATCGACACAGCTTTCTATGCATCAGACGAAATACTCCATCAATAGTGTCTCCAGCTGTTCGTAATTTTCCACCTGATTGATTGCCACACGCAGCCGTGCTCCATGCGGATATCCGGCGGTATACCATGCCGCATGCTTGCGGATCTCACGGATACCGATATATTCACCTTTAAACTCCAGCATCATCCGGGCATGACGCAGAATCATCTGTGCCACCTCCGATGCCGGCGGCTTCGGCAGATGCTCCCCCGTTTCAAAACCATGCAGGATCTGCCGGTACAACCACTCTATGCCATTCCCTGTGCGCCCCTTGCGATCATGAAGCCATCACATCCGGTCTGTTCTTCCATGGCAATCACATCCTCCGCCGTAAGCAGATCTCCGTTTCCAATGACCGGAATCTTTACGGCTTCTTTTACCTGACGGATAATGTCCCAGTCTGCCTTGCCGGAATAGAACTGCTCCCTGGTTCGTCCATGCACGGCAACTGCTGCCGCACCGGAGGCTTCCGCAATCTTTGCCATCTCCACCGCATTGATATGATCATCATCAAACCCTTTGCGGATTTTTACCGTAACCGGTTTTTTGATCGCTTTTACCGTCTTTTCAATGATCTCGCCTGCAAGTTTTGGATTTTTCATGAGTGCCGAGCCTTCCCCGTTATTCACAATCTTTGGCACTGGGCAGCCCATATTCAGGTCAAGAATATCAAATGGGCGATCCTCAATCTGATGTGCAATCTCTGCAATAATATCCGGATCTGATCCAAACAACTGCAAAGACACCGGGTTTTCCCGCGGATCAATCGTCAGAAGTGTCTGTGTATTACGGTTTTTATAGAGAATTGCTTTGGCACTTACCATTTCCATGCACAGAAGCCCTGCCCCCTGCTCTTTGCACAGCAAGCGAAATGGCAGGTCCGTTACCCCTGCCATTGGTGCTAAAGATGGGGTGGGGGCTTGCGCCTGCCATAGGAGCTAATATTAAATTGTTTGGCAGTGTCACACTGCCGATCTGAAGTGATCTGATCATAACTATTTTATTTTCCGATTCTGTTTTTTATACACAAGATTGATACCTTTTAACGTCAGGTTCGGATCGTAAATATCCACAGCATCCGTCTCATTGGCAATGATGCGGCCAAGTCCTCCGGTTACAACGGTTTTGATATTTTCGAGTCCGACTTCCGCTTTCACGCGGTTAATAATATATTCGGTCTGTCCGATCTGTCCGTACACAAGCCCTGCCTGCATACTTGTGATCGTGTCTTTTCCGAGAATTGATGCTGGCTTTTTGATCTCGATCTCCGGAAGTTTTGCAGCATCTTCCCACAAGGCTTTTGCCGAAATCCGGATTCCGGGTGCTGTGATCCCTCCCTGAAAGGCTCCGCTTTCATCCACATAATCATAGGTTGTGGCGGTACCGAAATCAATGACAAGCACCGGACCTCCGTATATTTCATATGCCCCGACTGCATCCACAATACGGTCAGCTCCAATCTGCTGCGGATTCGGTGTCACGATGCGGATTCCCGTTTTGATGCCCGCCTCCACCACGATCGGTGTGATATGGAAATATTTGACAAGTCCGCCCCTCAGGGAATGCATCACATTCGGCACAACGGAACAGATGATGGCATCCTTAATTTCTGTCGGATGAATATCGTTCTGCTCCAGCAGATTCAAAAGCATCATGCCGTACTCATCCGATGTCCGTGGCATTTTTGTCGTAATACGAAAACTTGCGGCGATCTCATCGCCCTGAAACACCCCGCAGGTAATATTCGTATTTCCAACATCTATGGTTAATATCATTTGTCTTCCTCCTCGTCCAGTGCCTCTAAGCCTTCGCCCAGATACAGAACTTTGTAATACATCTCAAGTGCTTCCAGCAATTCCCTTTTTTCGTTGCGCAGCTGCTTGATTTTCAGCACGCTTCCGATCTCATCATAGCAGAAATCGCCCTCTTTACAGGAAGTGCGAAGTTCCAGATTTCCCGCTTCATCATATACCAGCTCCAATACTCCGCCGATATCCTCGGTGTAAATGACGCACATGATTTTTAACTCGTCACGGATGGACTGCGGAAGTCCGTTGAAGTTTTCATTCAAATAAAATTTTTTCTGGTATGCGTTGGATACGCACAATACTACCTCATTTGCCTCTTTAGACATATCCATAGATTCCTCTCACGGAGACTTCTCCGGAAGACACCAGTTTTCTTGACTCCCAGGTGTCTACGATCAGTTCTCCCTTTTTTGTAATTCCCATAGCCTTTCCCTCAAATGGCTCCTTCGGATCCAGTACACGCACCTGCCGGCCACGGTTCACAAGCAGCTGATCGTACTCTTCCTGTAATGCTGACAGATCCTCGGTTTGCAGATAGATGGCATATAACCGCTCAAATTCTTCCAGAAATGCCTCTATCAGATCTGCACGGTGCACACGTTTTCCGCACTCCAGCAGCAGGGAACCTGCATGATCCTGCAGTTCTTCCGGGAAGCTTTCATTGTGCACATTAATTCCGATTCCGATCACTATATGGTTGATATAGTCAAACTGTGCACTCATTTCCGTAAGAATACCACAGATCTTCTTACCATTTATGACAATATCATTCGGCCATTTGATCAAAGCCTCTGCTCCCGTCACCCGGTGCATTGCATTTGCCACTGCCATCGCTGTCACGAGGGTCAGCATGGATGCATGGTTCGGATTGATGTCCGGTTTGAGCATGAGTGTCATGTAAATTCCCGTTCCCGGAAGGGAATCCCATGACCGTCCGCGACGTCCTTTTCCCGCAGTCTGCTGGTCCGCTACCACAAAAGTTCCGGATGGATGTCCTTCTTCTGCCAGTTCTTTTGCTTTCGTGTTCGTGGAATGTACGTTTCCGCGCCTGCCCATTCGGTCTTTCGGATGCTTGCCAGCTCCACTTCGTCCATACGGTCCGGCACAGATACCAGATGATATCCCTTATTCTGCACCGCCTCAATCTCATAACCGGCCTCTTTCAGCTGGTTAATTGCCTTCCAGACAGCGGTTCGGGATACGCCAAACTGATTGCACAGCTCCTGACCGGACACATATCCGTCCGTCTCACGGAGCAGTCTTAAAATTTCTGCTTTCATAATCATACTTTCCATTCACAAAAATATGTAAACGTTTTTTCTTAGTCAGATAACGTTGCCTTCATGATCGCCTTGATGGAATGCATACGGTTCTCAGCTTCATCGAAGACAACGGAGCGCTCACTTTCAAATACCTCATCGGTCACTTCCAGCTCGGATAATCCAAACTTTTCATAAACCTGTTTTCCGATCGTAGTCTTTAAATCATGGAATGCCGGCAGGCAATGCATAAAGATCGCGCTGTCCTTTGCATTTTTGAATGCATCTGCATTGACCTGATACGGTTTCAGGTCATTGATACGCTCTGCCCATACTTCTTCCGGTTCACCCATGGATACCCATACATCTGTATAAATGACATCAGCATCCCTGGTTGCTTCCGCAACACTGTCTGTCAGTGTGATGGTTGCTCCTGTCGTAGATGCCACGTCCACACAATAATCCACAAGCTTCTTGTCCGGATAATATTTTGGATTGGTGCAGGCAACAAAATGCATACCAAGCTTTGCACAGGTAACCATCAGGGAATTGCCCATATTGTAACGGGCATCCCCCATGTATACAAACTTCACACCCTTAAGTTTTCCAAGATGCTCCTTGATGGTAAGCATATCGGCAATCATCTGTGTCGGATGGGATTCATTGGTCAGTCCGTTCCACACCGGAACCCCTGCATATTTTGCCAGTTCTTCCACGATTTCCTGTCCGTATCCACGATATTCGATTCCATCAAACATACGTCCCAGAACACGTGCGGTATCCGGAATACTTTCCTTTTTTCCAATCTGGGAACCGCTCGGATCAAGATATGTCACATGCATACCCAGATCATGTGCGGCTACCTCGAAAGAGCATCGGGTTCTTGTACTTGTCTTCTCGAAAATCAGTGCAATATTTTTTCCAACCAGACTGTCATGCATGATTCCCTGATGTTTCTTCTCTTTCAGCTCTGCGGACAGATCCACAAGATACAGGATCTCCTCCGGTGTAAAATCCATCATTTTTAACAAATTACGTCCCTTTAATGTCATTGCTCTTCCTCCTTAAGTGTACGTTGAAAACATTTTACTCCATTTGCCGGAATTTTACAACAATGGTATGGAAAATTGACCGATCAAAAAAGGAGCTCTGCCTTTCGACAAAGCTCCTGGATTTTTAAGTTTAATAAAATACAATCGGTCCTACAACCGTTCCCGCATGACCGCTGGATGCCAGTTTGAAGTATTTTGCTCCACCTGTCGGATCACTGCCGTTTAATGCGGCTCTCGCTGCCTGTCTGGCGCTTGCGCTGACACCGCTGGCAAGTCTTGCTTCAAGTCTGCCGGAAGATGCCGGTCCAAACTGACCTCTCTGATAGATAACTCCGTAGATAGAATTTGCAAATCCGCCGCTTCTGACACGATTAACAACAACCGCTCCAACCGCTGTCATACACTGTACGCTGGTTCCTCCGGCCTCACACTGTACAAGTGCTGCCAGAAGTGTCTCTTCATCCGCACTTGCGGCAATCGACGCATTCTGTGTTGTCTGGGAAGATGCCGACTGACCGGATGATGATTTCTTTTCAGCAGAAACAGAAGCATTCTTCTTCGCTTCTTCCGCTGCCTTTTTCTCTTCTGCAGCCTTGATTGCTGCCTGTTCTTCCTCAATGGTGACTGCTTTGCCTGTATCCAGTGTGACGGTCACATAATCGTCACTCACATAACAGGTATCTGAACCAACTTTGACGGCAATCCATCCGTCTGTTTCTTCGGCTTTTGTATTCACATCCATGTGCTCACCCGATGCAACGGTTTTCACTACCTCCGCATCTGTGTCTGGCGCTTTACGAATACGAAGACCGTCAATGGAAACCTTCGCAACCGTATCACAGTGCTTCTTTGCATAATTTAATGCATCTGTTCCTGTCACACAATATTCATTCTTGACATATCCTGTTACATTGCCGGACTCAATCTTTGTCCAGGTATCGCCTGCTTCTTTCACAACTGCGCGATCCCCTTTGTACATCTTTCCGACAATTTCGGAATCAGAATCTGCCTTTTCACGGACGTATAGGAAATCATCTACCTTCGCCATCAGCTTATTCTGCCACTCCTGTTCCTCTTCGGAAACAGTTTCCTTTTCTGTGGTTTCTTCTTTTTTTGTATCATTTCCGGATATAACCGTTCCATCTGCTGTTGCCGCAACCAAAGCCGCATTTGTCTTTTCAACAGAAATATATCTGTCCAGATAGTCTGCCGACTCCAATTCATATTCATTCATGGCAGATGCCACTCCGGCAATTCCGTTATTGACAAACTGTGTGTCTGCTGCATCCTTTGCTGCAATATTCACTCCATTACCGGTAACTGCAGTGACCGCAAGTGTGAGTGCCAGTCCCGACACGATTACACTTTCCATCACCTTTTTGCTTGCTTTCATTGATGAACCTCCGTAGTTTGTTTCATCCACATCTCAACCGTGGATTCGTAACATTTTATGCAATAAGTATTACACTTATGTTGCGTTTTTAAACACTTTATTTCATTTGTTACAAGTTTGTTACGTGGCTCATTGTAGCACAGAAATTCCTGTTTGTCAAATTTTAGTAAAAAAATGGGTGGTGCTCTCCACTTTTACTCATATTCCGTTTAAAAAATGGGTGTGCGTTTTCACTGCACACCCATGCCGGTTTTGAAAATGTTACATATTTTATATTCCTGTGTCAATTTATGTATTGTTTTTGATAAAAAACATTCCACTATGGGAAAATTTCCTGCAAAACAGTTGAAATTATGCGGTTTTCTTCCTCATCCTCATGTAAATTTTTATTTTGCACGTTCTCCGGTGATACACTTTTTTCTTCTTTCTTTTTCGGCTTGTCCATGTGTTTTTTTAAGTACAATTCCAGGCGTCTTCTGCACCGGTTTGCTTTTTTCTGTTGCCGCACAATACAAAATACCCCAATTGTTAAAAATAAAAAAAGTATGATCTGCAAACCCATAATCATTAACTCCATTTCATTTTGCCACCTGCTGATCCACATCAGTATTGTCATATCTGCTCCCATCCTTTCATATTATATAAAATCATTTCTTACTGTATAAATCTTATTATAATGAAAGAACGTCATCACCGGAATATCCTTTCGGTCGCAAGTTTCGACATATGTCGTTACTGCCCATGTTGCTTGACATTTCTATATAGATCATATAGAGTTGACTTAAGTAAAGAAAAGAGGAAATATCGAATGGCTAAATCAAAAAAAATTGTTATGACCGGTGGCGGAACTGCCGGACATGTTACTCCAAACATTGCCCTTATGCCGGCACTTCAGGAAGCCGGTTATGAAATTACATATATCGGTTCCTACAACGGAATGGAAAAAGAACTTATCGAAGCACAAAAAATTCCTTATATCGGAATTTCTTCCGGAAAACTTCGCCGTTATTTTGACTGGAAAAACTTTTCCGATCCTTTTAAAGTATTAAAAGGATATGGGCAGGCAATCTCCATCCTGCGCAAACTCAAACCGGACGTTGTCTTTTCCAAAGGTGGATTTGTGTCTGTTCCGGTTGTCCTTGCCGCAAAGCACTGCCATATTCCGGCAATTATCCACGAATCCGATATCACACCGGGACTTGCAAACAAAATTGCAATCCGCGGTGCAAAAAAAGTATGCTGTAATTTCCCGGAGACCATGAAATATCTTCCAGCGGAAAAAGCAGTTCTTACCGGTTCACCGATCCGCCGGGAACTGTTCCACGGAGATGCGGAAAAATCTCTTCACTACTGCGGTTTCCCGGATCACAGCAAACCGGTACTCCTGATCGTCGGTGGAAGTTCAGGTTCCAAGGTAATCAATGAAGCGGTACGGAAAGTGCTTCCGGAACTGTTAGAGCAGTTTTATATCATTCATCTTTGCGGAAAAGGAAATCTCGATGAGAAATTAAAAGGCGTGATTGGCTATGCGCAGTTTGAATATGCAAGTGCAGAACTGACCGACATGTTTGCCCTGGCAGATCTTGCCATTTCCCGCGCAGGTGCAAATTCCATCTGTGAACTTCTTGCATTGCACAAACCAAACATCCTGATTCCGCTTTCTGCTGTTGCCAGCCGTGGTGATCAGATTTTAAATGCGAAATCTTTTGCTAAACAGGGATTTTCTTATGTGATTGAAGAAGAAAAACTGACGGATCAGACATTACTTGATGCTGTACGCGAAGTATATGCCGACCGCGAAAAATACATCCATACCATGTCAGAGAGCGGTCAGATGGATTCCATCGGAACGATATTAAAACTGATTGAAAGTGTTTCTAAATAATTCACACGCCAAAACAAAAAAACATGCATATCTGCTGTACGTTTTTCCAGCGATATGCATGTTTTTGTATATAGAGATACAGATTTTTTACATCTTCATCTTATCACAGATTTCTTTCATCTCATCATCGGAAAGAGATAAATGCTCCCACTCAGGAACTGCCTGATCTCCTGCTTTACGCGGAATCAGATGCATATGGAAATGAAATACGGTCTGTCCTGCTGCTTCTCCGTTATTCTGAAGCACATTGTAACCGTCACATCCCAACACTTCTTTTTCGTGTGTAATAACTTTCTTTGCAAGCTTTGCAGCCTTTGCGAGTACTTCATCATCAATCTCAAACATATTTGCATAGTGCTGTTTCGGCAGAATCAGCGCATGTCCCTTTGTTGCAGGACTTGCATCCAGAATCACACGGAAATCCGCATCTTCATAGATCGTATTGGTCGGAATATCTCCGTTTGCCAGTTTACAAAAAATACAATTGTCGTCTTTCATTTTTTTGCCTCCTAAAATACAAATATCTGATCGAGCATACGAAGCGTTTTAAAATTTCCTTTCGCTGTCATCTCACCCGTCATAAACGCTCTCTGGAATGTCATCCGTCCGTCAATGATTGACTGCAGAACATCTCTGCTTAATTTTGCAACCACGTCAATCTTTTCTTCCTGACCGTAATGAATCTCCAATTCTCCGTTTTCAATTGCTACATACAATGGCTTTTTGATTCCTTCGATAATAAAGGAATAGCTGGCAGCAAAATCCTCAGTAGATACAAAATGACTTTCCAGTTCCTTCACAAACGGTGTATCCATATCATCATCCGGTTTTCCAAGCATATCTTTGAACATCGATGCCAATTCCTCAATATCCTCTTTCTGCTGCTTCACATAAGTATCATCCGATACATACTTCGAGAGCTGCTCGCTCTCCTGTGGTGTCAGATTCAGCTGCTGCGTCCGCAGAACACTCTGCTTTACTGCCTGATTACTGGTCGGAAGGTTTTTGATCTTCTGGGAAATGGTCCGGTACAGGTTTTCCGCTTTCTTTTCAATGATCAGCGTATAATCTTTATTCTGCTTGAATTCCACCAGATCCTCTACATATCCGCATAACCCTGCACATGGTAATCCACCCAGAATCTCCCATGCATTCATCAGAGTCAGTTCTCCCTCACGCTCCCCATAGGTTGTAGACATAACAATCGGCTGCATATAGGTATGGCTGGTTTTTTCCTTATCACCATATAACCAGCAGGCATCCAGAAACTGCTGCATATAACCACCGATTCCCAGCCACTCAATCGTTGTGGCAAGAATAATTCCGTCTGCCTCTTTGAACGTCAGCGGAAGGGTTGCAATTTCATTCTTATGCTCATATATATTGAATCGTTCGATGTTTACCCGAAGTTCCCGTAAAACATCTTCCATCTTTTTTAATACATACAGTGTCGGGTCATCCAAAAGTCCCCGGCCTCCATAATACACGTTGATTTTCATCGGTATACTCTCCTTGCTTTGATACTAATTAGTATAGGGATTTTCCCCCGATAAATCAACTGCTTTACGAGGTTTCCGGTATAAAATAATTGCAAGAACAAATCCCATTGCAAGGCCACCGATGTGTGCCCAGTTGTCCACATCCACACTGGTAATTCCATAATACAGGCTGATCACAATCATAAAAAGCAGCCCTTTGCCCGTAAGAGATTCATATCTTCCTTTGTGTATCATCACAATCCACAGCAATGCCCCGATAATACCGAAAATAGCACCGGATGCCCCTGCCGATACATCATACTTTCCCCGTGCGATCATTTGCACATAGGACAGTGTACTTCCTCCCACACCGGCGATCAGATACAGACACAGGTATTTGATATGCCCCATCGCCTTCTCCAGAATCGGACCGGCACAGATCAGTACCAGCATATTATTCAAAATATGTTCAAATCCAAAATGCATAAAAGTAGCTGTAAACAGTCTCCAGTATTCTCCCTGCTTCACATATGGCGGCCAAACCGCCCCCATTCTTACCATAAACTCCGAATTTTCCGTATTTCCAAGGATTTCCAGAATCATATAAACAAGAACATTCACAGCGACAAATCCCACGGTTACAAATGGAAGTTTCTTTTTTTGTGGCATGCTTTTCCCTCCTGATTTTTTCACATGCTATCAGTATACTCACTTCCATTTGGAAAGACAAGGCAGTTAGCAAAAACGATATCGGACATCCGCGAAACGGATCATGTCATTACTGTTTAATTTTCTTCTCTCTTTGTAAGCCAGCGGCTCATCATTCACAAACGTACCATTTGTCGAATTTAAATCTTCAATATAATAGGTCTCTCCATCACGATCAATCCGCGCATGCAGCTGACTAATCGTATCTGCCTGTATTTGTATGTCCGCATCGGGACCGCGCCCGATTCTTGTCATTTTCTTTGTAACACAGATATCCTCGTAAGATTCAGCTCCCTGATACAACAACATTCCCCTGACTTTCCCTGTCATGCTGTTCAGGCATACCGTTGGCCGATATTCTGGCCGTACCGCCGTTTTTATTTTTTCCTCCGGATATACAACCGCAGACTTCGAAAGTTTTCTGGTATCCTGCAGGCATTCCCTACTTCCATGATAAGATTCATATATCTGTTTTTCGGTTTCTTCCTCTTCCAGAAGACCTATTTCTATCAGTAGCTTTTTTAATTTTCTGATCCACTCCTTCTGCTCCTTTTTCTTTTCCCCCTTTTTCTTTCTGTTGGCTCTTTTTACAGTTTCATCTTTTCTTTTTTTGTCTGGATGATCTTCATATTTTCTTTCAGGAACTACGGGTTGATTGTTTTCCTCTCTCCAAACTTTTTCCATTCCATTTCCCCCGGATTCCTCCACAGCCGCCTTTTTCCCCTCATTTTGTCTGGTTCTTACAATTTCATCCCGGATATCTGTAATAGAATAACCATCCAGAAGCGTCTTCTCATAAATTCCATATGCTGCTTTTACCGCCCGTGTGTCTTTATGATCCACTTTTGTAAGCAGAAATTCCATTAACTGCTGAAATTCTGTCTCAATGGTTCCACTCCCACCCGGATATACGGTAAAAATAATTTCCTGGTTGCTGTTGGTAATAAATATTAACTCGGGATCCAGCATCAGGCAATTGGTCTGAATCAGATTCCATTCCAGAATCTCCATCTCACTGCAAATGCTCATAATCAGTTTTTCAATGAAAGAAATATCTACTTCTTTTACCCTGCAATACATATCAAGCGACTGTTTACCGGATATGTTATACCAGTACTGTCCCTCCCCATCCATATATGCCTTTTCCACCGCAAGAAGTCCCGGCAATTTTCTCCTCAGCATCAGCTTTTCATCCAGCCCCGCATGGATTCCCGCTGCAATTTTCATAAAACTTCCCGTAAGATTTCTTTCATATACTATTTCCCGATTGATCATTTTTTCACCTCTTTTAACGTCTGATACTGATAAAAGGAATCTACTGCCCACATATCTTCTATCTGTTTTTCTTCATGCTCCTCACGTACTTCATGCAACAAATCAATTCCTGTACACATAGCTGCTGCCATCGTCCATATCAGAACCGGTATAATCACAGCCGCCTCTACTGTATAACTTCCTCTCCATTTCATATTTTCTCCTTTTATCCCTGTAATCCCCACATGACCAGATGTGCCCCTAGCAGAAATGGTACAAACGGAAACTCGGATTTTCTGTTTTTATGTCCGAATACCAGCAAACCAAGAGCCGTAATTCCCGCAATGGTAATGGCAATCATGACAATTCCCATTATTTCACCCAGTGCATAAAAACATCCCATACCTAAAATTACAGACCGTCTCCATACCCCAATACTTTCCCTTGTACTCCAGGCCAGTATAAGCATAAATATCCCCGGCAATAATCCCAAAAACCATACCGGATTTTTCCAACAGCCCCCCAGCAGTGATATGGTCATGCCTGATATTCCCAGAAGCAAAATTGCCCAGCCATGAAGTTGCTGTTTTCTCATATCTTCCCAAGAGAGTCCTGCCAATCCAAACGTCAATATGCACATTCTGATCATTTCATAGTTATTCTGCATGATTTTACCTCACCTCCGTATTCGCACCACATTTACCACAGGCTCTTTTTCCTCCCGTCTCTTCCAAAAGGATCAGATAAATAGTTCTTTTTAGCCCACTGCAGGCAAGATCACTATGATAACAGGTTCCATAATCCGTCACATACACCTTTCCGGCAACATGATTTTTTGCCACGCACCCGGAACATGCGCTGTACTTATGTTCATTTTTGTTTCTCATACTGCTGATCTGTGCATAATCCGTACTTTTAATACTCAAATCCAGATAATGGCACTTTCTGCTCCTGTGATAAACAGTTCCATGTTTTGTAACATACACATAATCACTCTGCTTTCCATCTGTACGGTCGCCAATCCACTTATGGCTCTTACTTTTCTGACAGATACCAACACCCTTTACCTCAAAAAAGCTAATTGGAATTTTAATGTAATAATTAACCTGCAAATTAATATAATTTCCTGACAGATCGGATTTTGCCATCGTAATCGCATGTTTTCCACCGCGAATATATTTTTCCGGCAGGCTGTACGTTCCCAGCTCCTTTCTAAAATACGCTTCCGCAGATACCAGAAGCCCCGTTTGCGATGAAACCGCAGATGCTTCACATGCTGTTTTTCTGCTTGCATAATTCAACGCCTCCTGAACTTCTGTCTGAATCTGCAATACCCGAAAGAAAAATAAGAGCGTAAGGAAAAACACGGCTGCTACAGGAATAATCACGGCTGCTTCCAGCGTATACGATCCCTTAAAAAAGGAACATAAGGATGCCTTTTGGCAAGGATGTTCTCCCAGGTTATAGATATCGTCTTGCGGATTCGAATCTATTGGTTCGTTTATTATCTTATGAATACATGCCTGCTTCGGAAAAGGTTGATATTTGAGGGTAATTGTTGGTTTCCACTGTCCAAAAGACATCCTTACATCCCCTCCTTCCCATGAAAATAACTATATCCGGAATGATTTTGAATCCGGAATCCATTTGAGAAATTTTCAAGGATGGATACAAAGCCAAGAAATACCGGTTGGAATTCATAGGTGGCAGTAAGCTCAGTTTCACACAAAACGTGGTCCATCTGAAAATTTTCGTACCCTTCCTGTGTCTGTACATACGCTTCCTCCACATCCATGGTGCGCATTGCAAGGGTATTTCCCTTATGAAACAAAAGCAAAATGGCAGCATATTGTCCATAATCCAATCCCTGAGAACAATCTTTCGCCACAGACCAGCCCGACAAAAGTTCCGGAATCATATGTACATTTGAAGTCCAGTCCGCATCACTTTTTATCATTGTAATTTTCCCACCGGACAATAGTGTCCTTACATCTAACACACTTTCTGCAAATGCCCACGCTACTAAGATTCCGTATTTTACAGCTTCGATTACGGCCGGATTTGCGGATACTCCCGCCAACGTGACCGCAAGTGCCATTGCCTCTGATTGTCGCTGGGAAGATGCGGTTAATGAGGCCATATTTAACGGTTCTCTCATTGCCAGCAACTCCGAAACCACAATTTTTAAA
>ERZ791615.688-NODE-688-length-13397-cov-3.52383_pt1 | contig 13397 bp, 11 predicted proteins | sample MGYA00510273_ERZ791615 | MGnify/ENA primary metagenome ERZ791615 (study PRJEB30046, sample SAMN00715185) | human gut metagenome | study: EMG produced TPA metagenomics assembly of the A metagenome-wide association study of gut microbiota in type 2...
TGGTAAATCCCCCCCCCCCCGGCACCCGCTTCAGTTCCGCCAGCCGTAGCCGTATTCAAATGTACCTTGCCGCCGGCTTTTGCTGTGCCCCTGCCACTCTCAGCAGCAGTCTTTACCGAGACCAAAGTATTTGCGCCTGCTGCCTCAGCAGCTGCACCTGCATTTACCGGCGCAGTCTGCTCACGCAATTGCCTGGCACTTAACCGCGGCACATTTACCTGCATACCATCTTTCAGCAGCTTTGCCAAATTAACTTTATCGGGATTAGCTTCCAGTGTCATTCCTCCGGCAGCGGCGATAGCCGCAGTAGCTCTGCTCCCTGCGGGGATTTCATATAAACCCGGCTTTGCTACCGCACCGCTTACATATACCTTGACTCCCCGAGTCTGTACCGCACTGATACCAGCTGCCGGTACAGGCACAACAGCAGCAGTATCCTGCGGGCTGCTTCCCAGCAGACTGCCGCCGGCACATAAAACTACGGCAGCCCCCAAAGCTGCTACTTTTCCTCTCAGCCCTCGTTCCATCATCGCTATCCAGCCCCTTTAAAACGCAAAAAAGCAGAGTTCCTGAGGTCAACAATAAATTCGTTATACCTTAGGAACTCTGCCATAGCGTCTTTATGATTTGATCTTACTGATCCAGCTATTTAATTTTTTTCTGCGATTTAAGGTCTGGCAACAATATTGACCAAACGTCCGGGTACGCAAACGATCTTCACGATCTTGCCGACATCGACCATAGCAGCGATATGTTCATCCGCCAAAGCCAGTTTTTCCAGTTCTTCCCTGCCGGCTTCCGCAGGTACAACCAAACGGCCTTTGACCTTACCGTTGACTTGCAGCACGATCTCGACATTATCGACCTTCATGGCCTCTGCCTCGGCTTTAGGCCAGCTTTGTGCATGCACGCTGCTGTCAGCGTCGATGACGCCATGCCACAATTCTTCGGTTACGTGCGGTACGAAAGGAGCAAGCAACCGCAGCAAAGCGGAAACGGTTTCATAAACCAGACCGGCATTGTAATTTTTCTGAGCTTCCTTATAAACATATAAAGCATTGACCAACTCCATCATCGCACTGATTGCAGTATTGAAATTAAACCGCTGCTCGATATCGTCGGTAACTTTTTTGATCGTATTATGCAGCACGCGGCGCAGCTCTTTATCAGCTTCATCCAGTTTTGAAGTATCATAGCCGGTGACCTTTTGGGCCAGCTCACCCTGGAAGTGGCTGACGATACGCCAGACACGGTTGATAAAACGGAAGGAACCCTCCACGCCCTGATCGCTCCATTCCAACTCTCTTTCAGGCGGAGCAGCAAACATAATAAACAGACGAGCAGTATCGGCACCGTATTTGGAAATGATCTCTTCCGGAGAAACGACATTACCTAAAGATTTACTCATTTTCGCACCGTCTTTAATGACCATGCCCTGAGTCAGCAGGTTGGTAAATGGTTCGTCGTATTTTACAAGGCCTGCGTCACGCAATACCTTCATAAAGAAACGTGAATACAGCAAATGCAGGATCGCATGCTCGATACCCCCGATGTACTGATCGACCGGAGCCCAGTAATCAACAGCTTCTTTACTGAATGGAGCAGTATCGTTTTTCGGATCGGTATACCGCAGATAATACCAGGAAGAACACAGGAAAGTGTCCATAGTATCGGTCTCGCGGCGGGCCGGCTTACCGCATTTGGGGCAGGTGCAGTTAACAAAGCTTTCACTGGTTGCCAGCGGTGAAACGCTGCCCGCATCAAACTTGACGTCTTCCGGTAAACGTACCGGCAGCTCTGCTTCCGGCACAAGAACTTCGCCGCAGTCAGGACAGTAAATAATCGGGATCGGAGCCCCCCAATAACGCTGACGGCTGATGAGCCAGTCGCGCAGACGGTAGTTGACATGACGGGAACCAAAGCCTTGTTCTTCCGCATAATCCATAATAGCTTTGATTGCAGCATGCATCTCCATGCCGCTGAACTTGCCGGAATTTACCAGCACGCCCTCTTTTTCTTCATAGGCGGCAGTCATATCTTCAACTTTTAATTCCTGGTCTTTAGGAGTAACGACAACGATCTTATCCAGACCGTATTTATCGGCAAACATCCAGTCGCGCTGATCACCTGTAGGTACACCCATAACAGCTCCGGTGCCATAATCGTACAGAACATAGTTGGTGACCCAGATTTCTACCTGGCGGCCATTGAAAGGATTGACAGCATATTTCCCGGTAAAGATACCTTCTTTTTCCGACTCGCTGGAAGTACGTTCAATATCGGACTGGTTGCGCACACGGGCGCAGAAAGCCCTGATCTCGTCTGCCTTCGGATTATCCCGGCACAACTGCTCTACCATTGGATGCTCGGCAGCCAGGACCACGAAGGTAACGCCAAATGCCGTATCCGGACGGGTAGTGTAAACAGGTAGCTTAGCATTGATGCAGGGCACGTCAAAACTGAATTCCAGACCTTCACTGCGCCCGATCCAGTTTTTCTGCATCGTCTTAACGCGTTCCGGCCAGCCGTTCAAAAGTTTCAGATCATCCAAAAGTTCTTCCGCATAATCGGTAATTTTGAAGAACCATTGTTCCAGATCTTTTTTGACGACCTCATGGTCACAGCGCCAGCAGCGTCCGTCGATAACCTGCTCATTAGCCAAAACAGTGTTGCATTCACCACACCAGTTGACAGCAGATTTTTTCTTGACGGCCAAACCGCGCTTATAAAACAGCTCAAAGAACCACTGGGTCCATTTATAGTAATCTTCCTTACAGGTGGCAACTTCGCGGTCCCAATCATAGGACAGTCCCAGTTCCTTCTGCTGACGGGTCATGTTGGCGATATTTTCCATCGTCCATTTAGCAGGGTGGATACCATGTTTGATCGCGGCATTCTCAGCCGGCATACCAAAAGAATCCCAGCCCATCGGATGCAGCACGTTAAAACCGTTCATACTGCGGAAGCGGGCAACTACGTCGCCGATGGAATAATTGCGTACGTGCCCCATATGCAGGTTGCCCGAAGGATACGGGAACATTTCCAGCACATAAGACTTGGGTTTGCCTGCATCAATATCAGTTTTAAATGCCTTGTTATCTTCCCAATATTTCTGCCATTTGCTTTCTATGGCATGGGGAGTATACTTTTCTTCGATCATTCTTCTCATAACCTCCTAAAATTTGCTTACCACCGCAGCGCGGCAAATAAAAAAGTCCCCGGCTGTTAGGCCAGGGACGAAATAGCTTTCGCGGTACCACCCTGATTGCCGAAAAAAAATCTCGGCCACTCAAAACCTGTAACGCCGGTTATGCGTCCGCGCTTTTGACGCGGCTCCTCCGCGGCGAGTTCACCTTGCTCCCGTATTGACTCGCAGCTGCCGTCAACTTTCTGCAACAGGGATCTGTGGTTACTACTCCGCTTCACCGAATTTGTTCATTCTGCAAATACTTTAACCATTATATCACAAATCCGCGGAGTTTCAAGTCTTTTCTTCCCCATCTGCCTAGTACGCACTGCAGGCGGCTTTTAATGCTCTGCGCTCATCTGGAGCCTGCTTACTCTCCCTCCAGCTTAATAGTATGACGCTGCTGCACCAACAGCCAAAATGCCAGTGTGATCACCAGTACGATGATACCTGACAATGCAAACATATTGGCATAGCCCAATATCTCGGTAATAAACCCCAGACCCATAGCGCCGACGACGATGCCGACTTCAATAAAAGCAGTAAAAAAACCCAGTGCCGGTCCACGTTCTTCCGGCCGGGTAACATCAACGACCAGTGCAGTAAGCGCCGGCACTAAAGCTCCATATCCCAGTCCGAATAATATTGCGATCAGCCCAAGCATCCAAACGTTATCCATAATAAAGAAACACATAGCCGCCAGTGCAACCAAAAGTGAAAACGGCAAAATCACCAGACGCCTGTCGACATGATCGGACAGCTTACCGGCAAAGACCCTGCTGCCCATCGTCGCCAAAGCATAGACTACGAAAAAAATACCATAATCACTTATATTCCGCTGCTGCGCATAAATCGGTAAAAAAGTAAGAATCGCGCCATAGACCAGTGATGCACCCAAAAGGCACAGCGAAGACATAAAAATTACCCGCCGCCTGAAAATCGGCAGCAGATCCAGTTTTTGTTCCTGATCATAAACAGGATTCGTTTCCTTGAGCGGCAGTAACACGAAAAAGCATACTAATGCCGTAACAAAAGTCACGTTGAACAAAAAAGGATAACTTTGTGTATGCTGAAGGATCCAAATGCCTGCTGCTGGAAAACCAGCCATAGAAACCACACTGCAGGTCTGATAAATCCCCAGCACCTCGCCGCGCCTGTCTACCGGCGCATAATCGGCTATATAGGCAGCTGATGCCGCCAGATACATCGCCAGACAAACACCATGCGCAAGCCTGAGTACGACCAGCGGCACCACGCCGGTAACTCTGCCGAACAGCAGAAACAACAGTGCAAAAGAAATCGCACCCAGAAGCATCATACGCTTACGACCCCATTCGTTGGCCAGTTTACCCAAATACGGCCGTATAATAAAGGACGACAGGCCGAAAGCGCCACCAACCAGCCTGATATCGGCAGGTGTACCGCCCAACATCTCCACATACTGCGGCAATACCGGAATATACAAATAAAAAGCTCCGTAATACAAAAAATTAGCCAGGCAAAACAAAATAAAATTCACTGACCACATACTGAAATCCTGCTGCTTTGTCATAGTTGCCCCTCCCCTGCGTTTTGATACTTTCATTGTATAAAAATGCTGAAAGCGGCAACAGCAACCAGGGATAGAAAGGAAAAAGATTCTCGCATCCTAATTCAGACTTCATATCTATATTAAACGGATTAATCAGACTTTGGTAGTAGACACAGGCATTTATTCTCGCGCCGAGGTCAACCCTGTCAGCAATTCCTTGCATTCCTTCTTAAAATAAGCTAACATTAAGTTAACATTAAGCAGCAAAAATGGAGCATAATTCATGAAAATTTACGCTATCGGCGACCTGCACCTTTCCGGAAAGCCTCCGTCCAAGCCTATGGAAATCTTCGGGAAACACTGGACAGACCACGCCGCCAAGGTTGCAGCCAACTGGCATCAACTTATCCGCAGCGACGATACCGTCATCATCTGCGGCGACACCTCATGGGCCATGGATCTGCAAGACGCGCTGACCGACCTGAACTGGATCGCCGCCCTGCCCGGGCGCAAAATCATTCTGCGCGGCAACCATGACTACTGGTGGGCATCTTTAAAAAAGATGCAGACTGCGACAGAAAATAATTTCAGCTTTCTGCAAAACAACTTTTTTACCTGCGGCACGACTGCCATCTGCGGCAGTCGTGGCTGGCTCCTGCCTTCATCCGACAATTTTAACGCGGACGATGCCGCTATCTACCGCCGTGAAGGACTGCGCCTGGAGGCTTCACTGGAAGCTGCCAGACAAGCCGGCTACAGCGATATCATAGCCGCACTGCATTATCCGCCTCTTTATGACGCTGCAAATGAATCTGTTTTTGCCGAACTGCTGGAGCGTTACGGCGTCAGGCACTGCGTTTTCGGCCATATCCACGGCAGCGATGCAAGCATGGTTTTTGAAGGTATCCGCAACGGCATAACCTATAAGCTTGTCAGCTGCGACACGCAGGGTTTTACACCGCAGCTGGTAAAATAAACAGCGAAGAAGGCGTTTCCATGCCCAAAAATATTTCCGCAGCAACACTGATGGTTTTATCCGCCTGCATCATTTGGGGCGCACAGCCGATGTTCGTCACTTTTGTCGTCCGCGAGTTCGACCCGATCCCTCTGGTCATTATCCGTTATTTTACAGTAGGCGTAGTGCTGCTGGCAGCGCTGGCTTACAGCGGCGAAAAACTGCTGCCACCACGCAAAGCCTGGCTGCCGCTGTTTTTGATGGGCGTCCTCAGCGTTAGCGGCAACAATGTTGCGCAATTCACAGGCCTGCAATACTCGACCGTAGCCAACCTTACTATTATTGCCTCGCTGACGCCTGCCGTGACCGCACTCTTAAGTCTGGTGCTGCTGCATGAACGGCTGCACAAGCTGCAATGGCTCGGTATCTCAGCCAGTATCATCGGCGCCGTTTACCTGATCAGCAAAGGTTCGCTTTCAACGATTATCAACCTGAACTTTAATTTCGGTGATATCCTGTTCTGCGTCAGTATGGTTGCCTGGGCTTTTTATACCATTCTTGTCGCGCAGGTCAGTAAATATGTATCTGCCTACAGCGCTGTAGCCTGGGCCGGGCTGCTTGGCTCACTGACTACGGCTGCTTACAGTATCCTGACCGGGCAGTTTGCACTGCCCTATGACCTTTCCGCTTTAGCCTGGGGTTCCTATTTTTACGTTATTTTTATCGGCAGCCTGGTCGGTATGCTGTTCTGGAACAAAGGCATCCGCGTTATCGGCCCCAGTCAGGCCGCCGTGTTTATGAATCTGATGCCATTAGTAGGCATCATCTGCGGCATCGCCTTTCTCGAAGAAAGCTTCTATACTTCCGAAGCAGTTGGCGGCGCTCTTATCATCGCCGGTGTGTATCTGACTACGCAGTACCGCCTGCTGGCCTATAAACTGGCCAGATATCTGGTCAAACGCCGGCGGCAAAAATCATTGAACGACTGTTAAGCTTTTAAGTTACGGGCAGATGCCCGGAACTTTATAAATCATCATCGAAAGGTCTGTCAGCACTGCAATGCAAACGAACAAGCTTACCGCCTCGGCACTTTTGATCTGTACTTGCGTCATCTGGGGTATTCAACCTATGTTCGCCAAATTCGTCGTCAGGGAAATGTCGCCCATACCTATGGTCAGCATTCGCTACACTATCGTAGCCCTGACGCTGTTTGCCATGCTTGCCTGGCGCGGCGAAAAGCTGCTGCCACCACGCAGGACCTGGCCGGCTTTATTTACCATGGGCATCCTTGGCGTCTGCATCAATAACGTTACCCAATTTACCGGGCTGCAATATTCGACAGTCACCAACTTTACCATTATCGCCACACTCACGCCCATCGTGACGGCTCTGCTCAGCTTTGTGCTGATCCATGAACGTCTGCACCGCCTGCAATGGCTCGGCATCTGCAGCAGCCTGTGCGGCGCGCTGTACCTGCTCAGCAACGGTTCGCTTGCGGCCATATTGACGCTGAGCTTTAATATCGGCGACGTACTCTTTTTTACCAGTCAGGTCGCCTGGGCACTGTATTCTATCATCGTCGTGCGCATCATCGACGATGTTTCCCCCTTTGCCATCGTCGCCTGGTCGGGTCTGTTAGGTTCGCTTACCACGGCAGCCGGCGCTGCTTATTTTGGCCATTTCGAACTGCCCTCGCTGCTTTCGCCGCTGGCTCTTGGCTCATATCTGTTCGTCATTTTTGCCGGCGGGCTGATCGCCATGATCTTCTGGAACAAAGGCACCGGCATCGTCGGACCCAGTCAGGCAGCCGTATTTATGAATATCATGCCGCTGGTCGGCATCGTCTGCGGCGTACTGTTTCTTGATGAACACTTTCTCGCCGCACAAGCCGTAGGCGGCGTACTCATTCTCAGCGGCGTCTATCTGACCACGCAATATCGTACCGTCGCCTATCGACTGGCAAAATATTTTACGCGTCGCCAGCGTAAACGACAGCCGCTACGCTGACATATCGATGATGAGCGACCTAAGCACAAACAGATCAAAATATCTCTCACAGTCAAGCTTCTTCTGCTCGCGTCTGCAACGGCGGCGAGCCTTTTTATTTTAGCAGGTACTATGTCATCCCCGACTTTATTGACACAGGCTGCGAACAGTGCTATGCTAAAAATGTTTACGGCATATGTCGCAAACTCATAACAATCACAGTAAAGGAGCGGTATAACAATGAAAATCGCAGTTACTTATCAGGACGGCGACATCTTTCAACACTTCGGACACACCGAATTCTTTAAAATTTACGACATCGAAAACACTGACATCGTCAAAACAGAAATCGTCAGCACCAACGGCAGCGGCCATGGCGCGCTGGCACAATTTCTGCACGAACACAGCGTCGATACTCTGATCTGCGGCGGTATCGGCGGCGGCGCCCAAATGGCATTGTCACAAGCAGGCATCAAGCTTTATGGCGGCGTTACCGGCAAGGCCGATGATGCAGTAAATGCTTTGCTCAATAATAAACTGAACTATGACCCGGCAGTAAAATGCGACCACCACGAACAGGAACACGGCGGCGCAGGCCACACCTGCGGCGCACACGGCTGCGGTAGCAATAGTCACCACGGACATTAAGCGCCTTGCCCTGCATGATTTACCTGAACAGCAAAATTCAGTACACTACTTACTCACTGCATAAGCAGTGAGTTTTTCTTTTTCCGGATTTTTCAACTTATTATATTAATTTTCTCTACTATAAACAAGATCCTATCTCATGATAAGCAACACTACTTTTCCAACGTCTGAGCTTTTTTATTATCTTGTTAAGTTTTAAAACAAAATTTATTTATATTGTTGACTAAAAAAGTTGCATCCTTTCAAAGTCGTAGTATAATAGGCATTATAATAAATTTAGAGTTTTTGAGGGGATGCACTTATGCAAACAAAAAAATTAAGATACCTGCTGCTGTTTGCCGTTATCGCAATAGCCGCCACAGTGGTCTGGTACTTTGCCTACTGGGTCAAAACGCCGCAGTATTCGCTGGGTCTTATTGGCACTGCGGTACAAAAGCACGATTTTTCGGCTTTTGAAAAGCACGTCGATATGGAAACACTTTACAGCAGCGCTTATGACGATGTCGTTGTTGCCTCTTTTGGCAACGAACGCCTGTCAAGCCCGATTCTGGCTGCGTTAGTACAAAATATCAAAGATGTTGCCGTCCCGATCCTGATCGACCAGACCAGACAATACGTCAACGGCGGTGCTATGGAAGAAGCAGATCCAAGTGATGCTGACTCATCGATGCTGCAAAACAACGGTACTGATATTGTCAATAATCTGAAAAACAAGACAGGCGTCAATTCTATGCAGTATCAGGGTGTGGAAAAGATTCAGAAAAATGGCAGTGTCGCTGTCGTAACCATCAAAGTTTTCGACAGTGAATTAGACAAACATTTTTTAGTAGAGCTTGCTATGCAGCAGCTTACTGACGATACCTGGCAGATAACCAAGATCAACAATCTGAAAACTTTGATCAATGAACGTGATCAGGCCTTACAAAACAAACTGGCTGAACTTAACGCTCCTGTACAAAAGCAGATCGACGACGCTGTTGCCGTTTCTCCGCAAAAAATCTTTATAACTTCGGCTCCTTATTCCGGCATTATCCGCCTGTTAGAAGCAGATATTCAGCTGACTAACAACGCGATGAAGGAGTTGCAGTATTTTACCGGTGTTCTGGAGCTTTACAACACTGATAATGAATTATTTTACAGTGGCAATTTTGCCAGCAGCAAAGACCTTGCCGCCAAACAGACCGCAATTTATAAATTCAACTGGGAGCTAAACCCTTTTCTGACTGATGATGCCAAGGTTATGAACAGCGATTTCAGCAAAGTGACCTGGAAGGCTTCTCTAAGCAGTCTGTCCTTTGCCGACGGCTCTACAATCGAACTTTTAACGCAGCTGCCTGTTAAAGCAGCAACTAAATAAAAACCTGAAAGCCGTAACGCCGATCCAACAGCGTTACGGCTTTTTTATTACCACTGACAGCAGGCTTTCGCTTTGCTGCGGATCAAAGCACCGCCATCTTGCAAAGTTCCGTCGGCAGATGCCAGCTTCCACAGATCCCATCTTTCAAAAGTCGTTGCCGGCCCATAATCATCAAGGTCAGCCGCTTCTGCATGAGTCATAACATAATTATCGTCGATCGGCAAATCCAGTCCCCGGCACAAAACCGCTACTACCCGCGCCAAGGTTTCTAACTGCTGCCGTGTAGGCGGCGCGCTGCCAAAGTCCACACTGCCATCGGCATAAGCCACCGCGTCGGCGCAGCAGCAGATGCTTACCGCAACTGCGCCGCTGTTACGATGCCAGGTATGCTCTTTATATTCTGTCAGTTTCCCACAGCTGCTCCACACTGTACCGTCACCTGTGATATTAAAGTGATAGTCGTCATAAGTATTGTTATAATGCCCCGCCGTCCAGTGCAAATAAATCCTTCTGATCTCACCCTTTGCGTTTTCAGCCAGCGCCGCCAATTCCTGCAATGTTATTTCACGCATTTTCTATCCCTCCGTCTCAGGCTGCCTGCGCCTGCTGCTCATCATAAAACTTCTCAACAGTTATATCACAGGTTTTGCCATTGCTTTTTATAATAATATCGCCGCATAAAGCCGTATTGAAAACATCGGCCTGTAAATTGTACAGTCTTTGTACCACTTCCAGGCTGGGATGCTTATATTTATTACCTTCGCCGCTGCTGATGACCGCTATCTTCGGTTTGACAGCAGCTAAAAATTCATTGATCGATGATGTTTTACTGCCGTGATGCGCCACCTTTAAAACCTGCGCCTGCAGTGCCTCAGGGTCAGTTTGCAGCAGATCACGTTCTACTTCGGCCTGAATATCCCCGGTCAGCAGCATTGCAAAATCTTTATACTCCAACCGCAGCACCAGACTGTTGTTATTGGTGTCAGAAGGAGTCCCCTTATACAACGCCTGCGGACTCAGGACCTTCAGCTTCACCATTTCATTGACCGGAACTTCCTGACCGCCGCGCAGCACTTCAAAAGGAATCTGTTCCTTTTCAATCTGCAAACGAAAGTCATTATACATTTTAGTTTTATAGTTCTGACCGCTGTCATAAACCTGTTTTACCGGAAACCTGTTCAGCACAGCTTTCATCCCCAGTTTTAACCCCGCCGATATGGTCGGCATGCGGATGTGTAGCGATCAGCATATCAATCTGCTCGACATGATTTTCTTCCAGCTTAGTCAGCAGCCTGGCAGCTTCGCTGCGGTCGCCGCTGTCGATCAGGATATTTTTCCCCTGCATTTGTACCAGGATACTGTCTCCCTGTCCAATATCCAAAGCAGTAACGGCAAGGATATCATCAGCAGTTTTCACAGCGTCCTGTGTTTTTGCCTCCGCTTTTGGCGGCATTTCTTTGGGTACTGCAGTATCCATTGCCTGCAACTGCTCCAGCAAAACCGGCACATAACTTTTTACCAGCTCGCTGTCTTTAGTAACAACGCCGGCTGCAAGCACCAGCGCAGCCAAAAGTATCGCTAAAAATGAAGTCTTCTTCATATGTTCCGCTCCTTAATTTAAATGCAGATCGTGATGCAGCGGCTTAAAAACACTCATTTTACCACCGTGCTCCAGCACTGCTGTTGCAAAACCTGCGTCATAATCCGGCAGCTTCGGCATTTTGCTTTGCTGAAGCTGTTCATTGCCGGGCAGCAGCAATCTTAAAGCATAATCTATTTTTACCGCGCCCAGCCACATCAGGTACTCTATCTCGACATCGTGGAAGCCGTCCATATCGGTCCTTAGTGCAGCACACAGCTGTTCCACCTGCAATAGCTGTTCCATATTCATTCCTCTGGTTCCACGCTCGCGCCAATATTCTATGATCTTTCCTATCCCACGACCTAAAATAAGCTGCTGATGCTGTTTCACCTCAAAAAGCAGCCGGCGGCGCAGATACACGACCTGATCCAGCCCTACTGCCAAAGTACGGTTGGCAAGCTCCAACTTGCTCATGTGTGAATTATCCCACAAAGGTTGGCTTGCACCGGATGCATCCAGCATCAGTAATGGAACAGGCGATTTCAGCATACTTTCGCTGCCCAGATTATCATAAACGCCGCCATCAGTCAGATAGAGCTTGGCCGGATTTTCCGGTTTCTGCGTTCCCGTACCGTAAAGATCCCTGAATTCTCTTGCCTCTACATCCAGTTCCAAAGGTGCGAAGCCTACCGGATAAGCAGCCGAAGCCGCAACGGCAAAAGCAATGGGGATATCGTCGATATCACTGCTGCGCCCCAGTAGATAACCGTAAATATCACTACTTTTAAACCTGAATCTTTTTAAGGTATTGATACAGGTAGCATTGCAGCTCCATTCTGTCGCTGCCTCTGCCTGCTTCATTTTTCTGCCTTCAAACACTTCTTCGTCTAACACCTGTGGAAAAGCTTTACTCATCTTCGGCCTTAAAGCAGCCGCCAGAGCCAACTGCTGCAGCTTGGGCAGATATGGCAGCAGATAAGCGAGCCAGGATGCTTTTGTCATGATACGCCTGCGGAAATTGCACTGCCCCAGATTGATCAGTTTCGTTGTCACCCGCCTGTCAAAATCAAGCAAACTGCTGAAATCACCTTCTGCCAAAGCGCTGATGACAGCACCTGCCGCAATACTGCCGCCGGACACAGAGGTTATTTCGTTGACATGTTTTTCAAGTCCCAGCTCTACTAATCTGCGGTAAGCCCCAAGACAGTAAAACGTAGCTCTGAAACCGCCGCCGCTGAAACCAAGATTGATCTTATTATCTATTTCCACTTCATTTTCCCTCCTTTGAAAAAAGCCGCCCATAACAGGCGGCTTTCTTAATCTTCCAGCCATACCGGCCTTCTGGCAAAACCAACATGGTAAACTATGTACTGCATCACCACCTGATGCTCACCGATATTCAGCAAATAGAAGTTCTTCTCCTGTCCGATGATCCGTCCGCGCGGAGAATCTGACAGACAGCGGTTTAGCAGCTGACGCTGCTTTTCAATGTCTTCCTCATTTACTGTTTTTTCTGGATCGGTATTGCCGATAACAACACGTTTTACATAGCCCACCGCACTTACATCAAATGGTTTCGTCATCATAGTTACCTGCCTTTACACCTCATCAGGCAACATCATTATCAGCTGTATAATGTTCTTGCCACTGTGCTCCTGCTGCCGCAGTTTTCTGGATACTTGTGGGGTTGATCGCCGTATTGAGGATATCCAAAACACGGGACAGACCTTCCGGCATCTCGCCCTGAGTAGCGCGGACCTGCACATGATATTTTGCGGAATTATCACTCTTACGGGTATTTTCCTTATGACTGGAGATAGATCCCTTAACTTTGGCTTTCATGCTGAAAGGACCGATCTGCAAACCCATCTCTGCTTCCAGCTCGCCTTTTTTATCGTCGATTTCCGACTGAGTTTCCGAAGATTTTACTTCCATATCGAAGGTAATATCTACCAGATCGATCGACAGAGACGGAACTTTGACCATCGCCAAAAGCGGGATATTCATTTCCACTTTTTCAGAAGCGGGACCATTGCCGTCATCGCCGTTAGCGCTGCGGGTAAAGCTGAACCCTACGGTACGTACGACCTGTTTATCGCCTTCCTTAACCAGGCCGACCTCTTCAATAAAGCGAGCCGTTGCGCCGGCCGT
>ERZ791615.689-NODE-689-length-13392-cov-2.21497_pt1 | contig 13392 bp, 12 predicted proteins | sample MGYA00510273_ERZ791615 | MGnify/ENA primary metagenome ERZ791615 (study PRJEB30046, sample SAMN00715185) | human gut metagenome | study: EMG produced TPA metagenomics assembly of the A metagenome-wide association study of gut microbiota in type 2...
AGGTCATAATATTTTAGCATTGGCATAATTAAAATGTCTATTAATATTATTGTTGAAGATAAGTCTCTTAGCCCTAAAAATTGTAAAGTTTTAAGAAAAAATTTTTCTGTTGTATATGATAAATTATTATTAATATATCCTAAACGCTTATATATAGTTACAATATAAACACATATAAAATTTATTTTTAAAATTAAACAGATATTGATTAACAAACTGACCATTATAATGGTTACTATAAAATATATTAAAAATATATCTGTATTTAACAAAAATTTAGATAATATACACAATAAAAATATTATAATATAACTTCCTATAAATATTTTTCTAAACATAAATATTTTCCCCTTCTTTAATATAATAAATATGCATCTTTTAAGTAAAACCTATTTTTCTATTATATAACAAAAGAGATTTTCTATAGTAACAACTATAAAAAATCTCTTTCATTTTACAAATTACCTTTTAAACCAATAGCTTCTGCTTCAGTCTTCATGCCTTCAATAGTTTCTTTGATAACTTCATCTAAGCTCATGCCTAACATTTCACAGCCATCTTTTACAATCTGACGATTTACACCAGAAGCAAATGATTTATCTTTAAATTTCTTTTTGACTGATTTTACTTCTAAATCTAATACACTTTTTGAAGGTCGCATCAAGCAAAGCGCATTGATAAGTCCAGTTAATTCATCTATAGTAAATAACACTTTTTCCATGATATGTTCCGGTTTCACATCAGAACATATGCCATAACCATGACTACATACTGCATGAATATAAAAATCATCAATTCCTTCTTCTTGCATGATTTCTACAACTTTATGACAATGTTCTTCCGGAAATTGTTCATAATCTAAATCGTGAAGTAAACCCACTACTCCCCATTTTTCTACATCTTCATTATTTAGTTTTGCAAAATGCTTCATTACAGCTTCTACTGCCAATGCATGTTTTTGTAAGCTAGGAGTTTTTGTATATCTTGTCAATAATTCCCAAGCTTCTTGTCTTGTCAACATTTTACCCATAATCCAAATCAGCCCTTCTCTTTATTATGTATAAAATCAATAAGAATTTTAATTTTAGTTTACCACTATTTTCAAGAAAATAAAAAAAGTTTATCTAAATGATTATACTTTATTTCCTTTAGATTTTAACTTTTCCATTTTATATTGCTGTCTTAATTGCCCAAATCTCTTCACTCTAAATTTCAAAAGCATATTCATAAAGAATTTTACTAATAACCCTGTAGCAAAAGCTGAAACAAGTGTTCCTTCTCGTATTCCTTCAATAGTGCCAAAATAATATAATGATAATCCACCAGCTATAGCAACGAGTGACCAATCAAAAATAACCTTTATCTTGCCAAAGTCTAATTTCCAATGAGTAGCAATCGCATTCACTAAACCTTCACCAGGAAGTATAACCACACGCCCTAATAATTGACATGTAACACCTATTCCCATACAGATACAACCGATTAACAATACTAAAATATGTTGATAATAAGCTTGAGGATGGAGCCAACTAAATATATACATAAATAAATCAATAAAAGCACAGAAAATAAAGGTCATTGGCACTTGTAAAATCTGTACCCATTCAAATTTATTGCGTAAAATAATAGGTTGTAAAATAAACATCAATGAACTAACAGCAAAATTAAATTGACCGACTGTAAATGGCAATGCCAAACTTAATACATATGGTACACTAGAAATTGGAGAAGTCCCTAACGCTGATTTGATGATTAAAACAATTCCTAAAGACATAAATGTAAATTTTCCTTTCTTGTATTATATTGTTAATTAACTATTTAATTATTTTAAAACTAAACAAAAAATTTTTCAATAGTTTATAATAATTAAAATCTATATATTTATAGTTTAAATTTATTAACTATATTATTATTTAATTATATAAATTTAATAATAATTTTCTTATTAAATTAAAGATAGATAAAAAAATATAAAAAAACAGCACTATTAAAATTTAGTGCTGTTTTCTTATTTCTAACTTAAATTTTAATTAATTCATATTCACAAGTGCCAAGTCCAATTTTTTCAGCATGTTCAAGACATACATGCCAATTTGTATTTGGATGTGTATTATGGAAATGATCATGTTTTGCTGCTTCAACACTATCTTTTAAAATATTATCAGCAAGTTCTGAACCTGCAATTACAGGAGCTTCATTTACAAGATCTGCACTAGCCTGATCAATAGCAACTGGATCGAAAGATGCTAACATACCAAGGTTTGGTACAATTGCCATGTCATTTTCACCATGACAATCACAATTTGGAGAAACATCAGTGATAATATTGATATGGAAATTTGGTCTTCCATGTAAAATAGCATGAGCATATTCTGCCATACGTCTATTTAATAAATCTTCAGCATTCCAATTTGTAGGTTTAATAGCATCAAAATGACAAGCACCGATACAACGACCACAACCTAAACATTTATCTGGGTCAATATAACATTTTCTATCTGTGATAATTGGTGCACCATGAGCACAAATTCTGCTACAAGCGCCACAGCCTACACATTTATCTGTATCTACACTTGGTTTTCCATCACAATGCATTTCCATTTTACCAGCACGAGAGCCACCGCCCATGCCAATATTTTTAATTGCTCCACCAAAACCAGTCATTTCGTGACCTTTAAAATGAGATAAATCAATGATGATATCTGCATCCATTAAAGCTTGACCAACTTTAGCTTCTTTTACATATTCACCATTTGGCACTGGAACATAAGCTTCATCTGTACCTTTTAGACCATCTGCAATAATTACCTGACAACCTGTAGTGAATGGATTATATCCGTTTTCATAAGCTGCGTCCATATGTTCTATAGCGTTTTTTCTACGACCTACATATAAAGTATTACAATCTGTTAAAAATGGTTTACCACCGCGAGCTTTTACTACATCAGCTACAACTTTAGCATAATTTGGACGAAGATATGCTAGATTTCCTGGTTCACCAAAATGAATTTTAATGGCTACAAATTTATTTTTAAAATCAATTTTATCAATACCAGCTTTAACCATTAAACGTTCAAGTTTTTGTAATAGATTTTCTTTACCTGGATATGCACGCATATCCGTAAAATAAACTTTAGCTTTTTCCATGACTACCTCTCCTATGTATATTATTTATACCATATAATACCATAATATAAATATAGTTTTCTACATACATAGTCATTTTACAACTTAAAGTACACTTCAAGTCAATAAAAAATCCCTAGCTTTCGCTAAGGATTAATTAAAACATATTTATTTACTTACAGCAAAACGTTTGCCAAAATCTTCACAAGTATTTAAACCATCTTCATCTGGTGTTTCATTGATGATTAAGCCATTTTCAAATAAATCAGCACCAGCTTCTTTAACTTGTTCTTCCCAAGTCGTCATCCATTCGCCACTGCCCCAACCATAAGAGCCAAATAAAGCTACGGATTTACCATTTAAAGAATTTATCATTTCATCAAAAACTGGCTGAAATTCACATTCTTCCAAAACTTCTGCACCCATAGCAGGACAGCCTAAAATAAACCCATCATAATCATTTATTGAAGTTACATCAAAATCACTTACAAAATATAAATCACAAGATACTCCTGCACCATCTACACCTGTTTTAATTGCATTTGCCATTGCTTCTGTATTTCCAGAACCACTCCAATAAATAATCACTATTTTATTCATCAAAAAACCTCCTAAAGTTCAACTTAAACAGCTTTTACTAAATCTTCTATTGATTGCCCTTGTGATAAACAAGCACAAAAACGGTCTGAGCATTCTGCGTATTTTGCAAATAATTTTTCAGCTCGTTTTGTATCTGAATATACTTTCCATTGACCACAGATTTTGAAATGACGTCCGCTATTTTCAATAAAACCTTTTACATCTTCTAGCGGATAGCCTAAAAATATGCCAATCTCATGAGGAAAGCCTTTTTGCAAGCTCATGCGAGTCTTTAAATAATTTAAGCATTGATTTAGATTTTTAAAATTCACATAGCCATAAAAACTTAAAAACTCTTGAACTTTATCCTCTTGAATTACCTGATTTAAAGCATTTTGGCGATAAATGAAGAGTAACAACCAATTATCTGTTTCTGATATTATAAAAAATCTTATGCCTTTACATTCCATGCATTTCTTATATCGTTTTAATATCAAATGACAATTTTTTATACGTTGTTTATTAAATGAAATCAAACTACCTGGCTTTATACCTTCTAATGTTGGAGCGCCATGAAAAGCCAACATAGTTTCTACATTATCACATACTCTCATTTTTTTACCTCTTTAAATTGATAATCATTATCATAAATGTATTATATAATAATTGATAATAGTTTTCAATAATAAATTTAATCAAAATAACTACTTTTTCAAATAAAAATAGATATAATAAAAATAAATAGTTCTTCGCTTTAAATTTAATATGCTAAGAACAAATAACACTACGGATGTGATTTTATGTATAAGAAACTATTTATCAATAAAACCTTACAAAACAATGAATTCAAGCAAATAATTTTCCTTTTAGAACAGAAAAATATTTTCATATCATTTGTAGAAACTAAAACAGATTTTACAGATAAAGATAATGCTTTATTCATTGGTATCAATGCCCAAGATAGCGATTTAGCCCAAGAATTAAATATAGATTTTGCCCTTGCTACATGGTCTTGCCATGATTTTAAACATATTCAAGCAAAATATTATTTCCGTCAATCCTATGATATTTTAAATACATTAACTATGATTGAAAAACCATATATCAATCATAAATGGCTTACGACTGCTATGGAAATGCAATTTATCGCTCAAGCTGGTCTTGCTTATACTAAAGATGATTTTGATTATGAACGTTTCACTAGACTTAGCGAAATGGCTGCTGAAATCATGAGCGAATATGTAGATTTACCTGTAGAAAAAGTAAAAACTCTATTTTGTAATGAGACTGGATATCAAACACCAAAATTAGATACACGTTCTGTTATCTTCAAAGATGATAAAATCCTGCTTGTCAAAGAACGTGATGGCCGTTGGTCTCTTCCTGGTGGATGGGTAGATGTCAACCAATCTATCTGTGATAATCTCATCAAAGAAGCCAAAGAGGAGGCTGGTCTTGATGTCGTTCCTACTAGATTAATTGCAATACATGATAGAAATCGCCACAATGTGCCATTATACGCTTATGGCATAACTAAAATCTTCATGCTCTGTGAAGTCATCTCCGGCAAATTCAATCAAAACATAGAAACAAGTGATAGTGCTTATTTCACGCTAGATAATCTTCCTAATCTATCTCTAGGTAAAAATACAAAAGAACAAATTGAGCTTTGTTTTGCTGCTTATAAAGATAAAAATTGGATACCAGTCATTGATTAATAAAATAATTAAAATCTATATGATTATTTTTTGGTTATTTTTGGTTAAATTGATTATATTTATATACAAAATAAATATATTTTTATTTGTATTTTTATTTTATCTAAATGATATTAAAGTTTTAAGTTTTCTGATAAAAGCAAGATTTTATAGTTTTTAAATTCATTTTTTTATATAACAATCGTATATATATTAATAATTAAGTATCTATAATATATTGCTACTATTATAAAAAACAATATATTATAGATATTTTTTTATAAAAACAGTTAAAATTATATACATAAGATACACATAAGCAACTCAAAAGTTAAACATAAATTATTCAAAGGTGGTTTTTTTAATGATTAATATTGGTATTATTGGTGCTGGACGTATCGGTCGTGTTCATGGTGAAAGTATTTCTAAATTTGTTCCTAACGCAAAAGTAAAAGCAATAGCTGACCCATTTTTAAATGATAACACTATAGCGTGGGCAAACGCTCTTGGCATTACTGAAACTTATACAGATTATAAAAAAATATTGGCTGATAAAGATATTCAAGCTGTTCTCATTTGTGCTTCTACTGATATGCATTCTCCTCTTTCTATAGAAGCTATTCAAGCTGGTAAACATGTTTTCTGTGAAAAACCTATTGACCATGATGTTAATAAAATCAAAGAAGTTCTTGATGTTGTTAATGCATCTGGTCTTAAATATCAAGTTGGTTTCAATCGTCGTTTTGACCATAATTTCCGTGCAATTAAAGAAGCTGTAGCTTCTGGCAAAATTGGTAAACAACAAATTATAAAAGTAACATCTCGTGACCCAGAAGCTCCACCTATTGAATACGTTAAAGTTTCTGGTGGTATTTTCCTCGATATGACTATTCATGATTTTGATATGGTTCGTTATCTTTCCGGAAGTGAAGTTACTGAAGTATTTGCTGTAGGTTCTGTTACAGTTGATCCTGCAATTGGCGAAGCTGGTGATATTGATACTGCTGTTATCACTTTAAAACTAGCAAATGGTGCTACTGCTGTTATTGATAATTGTCGTAAAGCAGTTTATGGTTATGACCAACGTGCTGAAGTTTTTGGAACTAAAGGTGCTATTGCAATCTCCAACGACTCTAATTCTAATGCAGTATTTAGTGGCGAAGAAGGTGTTGTAGCTGAAAAACCTATGTATTTCTTCTTAGAACGTTATATGATGGCATATGCTCATGAAGTTAAATCTTTTGTTGATGCTATTGAAAATGACACTGAAACAGAAGTAAATGCTAATGATGGGTTACAGCCTGTATTAATCGGTCTTGCTGCTAAAAAATCTGTAGCTGAAGGTCGCCCTGTTACAATTAAAGAAATTGCTGACGCTTATAATCTATAATCTTGAATAATTAAACACAGATTAGCAAGGACAATAAGTCCTTGCTAATCATATGCAATTATATTTTAATCCTATAATTTCTTGTATTTTTTTAATTTATATATTTTTTTTAATTTTCTTATTTTGAGAGGAGTATATTTATGAATAATACACAGGCTGCTACTGGAAAGATTTCATGGTTAACGCGTGTAGCCTATGGTCTTGGTGACACTGCCCAAAATATTGTTTGGGGTGCTATGAGTATCCTCACTTTTTTCTATACTGATTATGCTGGCGTTGAACCTGCAGTTGTTGGTTTAGTAATGCTTTTATCCAGATGCTTTGACGGTGTTTCTGACGTTGTTATGGGCTTCTTTGTAGAAAAAACCAATTCTAAATGGGGTAAATCTCGTCCTTGGATTTTATGGACTAGTCTACCATTTGCCATTTCCATTGTATTAATCTATACAGTACCACAAACAACTCCAGTTCTTCAATTCGCTTATATTTTTATAACTTATAACCTCTGTACTACTGTTTGTTATACAGCTTTAAATTTACCTTATGGTAGTTTATCTGCAATGATGACTCGTATTTCTAAAGAACGCGATATGCTCAGTATTGTCAGAATGGCATTATCTCCACTCGGTAAAATTTTAGCAATTTCTGCTACTTTGCCACTTATTAAAGTTTTTGGTGATAGCCAAATGGCTTGGGTTAAAGTTATGTCTATTTGGGCTGTATTAGCTTTAATCTTACTTTTATTCTGCTTCTACAAATGTAAAGAAACTGTAGTTATTGAAGCTAGAAAAAAAGTAGACAAAATCCCTGTAAAAAAATCTCTCCGTGCTTTAGCCTTAAATAAATATTTCTGGCTTGCTATGACTATCTGGATGATGCAGAATGTTATCTTCTATATTACAGGTACAGTATTACCATATTATTGTAAATATATCTTCTTTGATGATTCTTTATACAGTATTTTATACCTCTTAGAAACAGGTACTATGATACTCTTTACTATCTTTGTTTGTCCTACTTTATTAAAGAAATTCGGCAAACGCAATATGTCCTTAATCGGTGTTACACTTGCTTTAATTGGTCATTTAATCTATCTCATTAATCCATTAGATTTCAACTGGGTTGTATTTAGCTGTCTTGTTCGTGGTATTTGCTTTGCTCCATTAAACTCTGTTATTTTCGGCTTCTTGGGCGATGTTGTTGAATATGGTCAATGGAAATTCCATCTTCGCCAAGAAGGTCTCATCTTCTCTGGTGGTTCTGTAGGTACAAAAGTAGGTTCTGGTCTTACCAGTGCTATTTTAACTAGCCTTTTATCCTATGCTGGTTATGTTTCTTCCACAACAGGTTCTGCTGTACAACCACAAAGCGCTATTGATATGATTGTAAACCTTTATATGTACGGACCAATTCTTGTATGGGTTATTATCATTGCAGTTTTATTAGCATATAAACTTGATAAAATCTATCCTCAAATTATGAAAGACTTAGCTATTCGTGAGGCAGAAGGTAAATTATAATCATTAATTTGAAAGGATTGATTTTACAATGCTAAAAGATAATACGTATATTACAATAACTAGACAATATGGTAGTGGTGGCAAAGAAGTAGCTAATATTGTAGCTAAAAAATTAGGTATTAACTGTTATGATCGTAAAATCGTACATTTAGCTGCTGAAAGATTCCATAATTCCACAGAACCTATATCAAATGAAGTTATGGAAGACTTAATTACTGCTTCCTATTCAATGCCTGGTTCTTTAGGAGATTATTCTTTTGAAAGTATTCCCTTTTACAACAAAATGTTTAAAGAGCAATCTATCGCCATTTTAAAATTAGCACAAAAAGGAAGTGCTGTATTCTTAGGTAGATGTTCTGATTACATTTTAAAAGATTATCCAAATACTTTTTCCTTCTTTATCTATGCTGATGATGATTTTAGACAAAATAGAGCTAAAGATCATTATGGAAATAATACATTAGAACAATTAGATAAAGAAGACAAAAATCGTAAAAGATATTATGCTTACTATACTGGTCAAACTTGGGGAGAAGCACAAAACTATGATTTAATGATAAATGTTAGTAACATTCCTTTAGAAAAAGCTGCTGACTTAATCATTGAATATATTAAACTTCAACAAAAATAATATCTATAAACAAAAAGATTAACATAGTTATATTCATCAAAATATTAAACATATAAATTACTAAAATGAACTTAGTTTTATATTCTCCAAAACTAAGTTCATTTATTTTTATCTATTTTTTATTTTAATATTGCTATTCTTAATATATAATTTAATATGCTTTTATCATTTTTATAAGTTCTTTTACAATATCTAATATTTACTTGGATATTAATTTTTACTATTTTATAACTTATTATTTCACTATTATATAATTCTCTTATTAACAATAAATATATTTTTTGATTTTAAAAAAAATATACACTTTTTAAACTATTTTATGATGAATTATATAATGAAGTGCGACACCAAAAAAAATAAAAAATAGAACAGCCCCATCAATACTAAAAGTAATAAAAAAGTTAGTGAAAGTACTACTAAAAAGGCATTAAAAACGTTTACAACAAGATAGAGAAAATAATTTGCATGTTACAAAGAAGTAAACATTAAATATAAAAGTATATTTTACAGATGCTTATTCAGCGTGGAAAAGAGGTAGTAACGAAAATTCAAATGAGTTATTAATAGAATATTATCCAAAGAAAACAAATTTAGGATAAATATCTACAGATAATTTAATAGAAAAATTAATACTACTAATAAATAATAGACCAAGAAACTGTTTAAATTGGGATAATTCATTTTATTTATTTTAAAAGGAATATCATACTTGGATTAACAATTTTACATATAATTTATAAATACCTCATCCTTTTGTTTTTATAATTATCTTATAACAAGATATTACAGATATCAAATAAATTTTAAAAATGTTTAAAAATAAACTCTTTATTAATATATATATTATTAGTACCTTTATCCTAAGAAAAGCAATATTTTCCAGATAGGAATTAATATTTTCAGATAAAATAAAATCAACCAAATATATTATATGTGTATCTTTTAATAAAACTAAAAATCGAGGTATTTATTATGAAAATTGGATTTAATGAAGCTACTGCATTAAAATGTAAAGGACAATCATTGTTAGCCGATCTTGAAATGTGTGAAAAATATGGTTTTGATTACATTGAAATTCGTTTTGATTGTGTTCGTGAGTATTTAAAAGAACATACATTAGACGAACTATCAAATTGGTTTAAAAGTCATAAATTAAAACCTTGGGCATACAACACTTTAGAATATTTTAATCAACGTGATAAAAATGGAATAAAAGAAATTGATGAACATGTTGATTTTATTATTGAAGTATGCAAAGCTATCAATATGAAAATGCTTATTACTGTTCCAACTTTTGATATAAAAGATAAAACTATCCCTGAAATTAAAGAAGAAGCTGTTGCTCGTCTACGTTATTTATCTGATAAAGTTGGCGAAGATATGAAAATCTCTCTTGAATTCTGCGGTGCTCCAAATTGCTCCATCAATCAATTTGGTACAGCTTATGATGTTGTAAAAGCTGTTGATCGTCCAAATGTTGGCATCACTGTAGATACATTCCATTTCCATGAAATGTGTTCTAAACTTGAAGACCTCAAAAAAGCAGATGGTAATAAAATTTTTGCTTATCATTTAAATGATTGCGAAGATTTACCACTTGGCTCTTGCGGTGATGATAAACGTCTATGGCCAGAAGAAGGTGTTGTAGATCATGAAGGTATTGCTACAGTATTAAAAGAAATTGGCTTTGATGGCGTTTGCACTATCGAAGAATTCCGTCCAGAATATTATGCTATGGATCATGAAGAAAATATTAAAAAAGCAGCCGAAGTAACTAAAAATTTTGTTTCTAAATATTTTAAATAAAATATAAAAAATAAAGACTGTAATAAATTACAGTCTTTATTTTTTCCAATATTTACGATAATTTCCTGGAGTAATTCCTACCTTTTTATGAAAAACTTTCTGAAAATAATTTGAATCATTATATCCTACAATTGCAGCTATTTGAGTAATATTCCACTTTGTACTTATTAATAAATTTTGTGCTTCTCCAATTCTTCTTTGTGCAACATATTGCATTGGAGAAAATCCTGTTTCTTTCTTAAATATATGTGCTAAATAATATTGATTAGCTTTAACAGCATTAGATAAAATTTCTAAATTAATATCCTCCTTATAATGTAAATCAATATATTTTTTTACTTTAGTAGACAATGATTCAATTTCTGTTTGTTTTAAATTCTTGTATTTATTAATAATCATATATACTTTTATAATCAAAGCTTTTGTTAAACAATGTATATATTCAATAGATGATAATTCTTTATTTTTTACGTTCTGCTCTAATAATTCAAATAAAGTTAATATTTCTAAAAAATATTTACCGCTTTTAATAATCGGACAACAATTGTTAGGTATAATTTTATTTAAGCTTAAATCATTTAATTTTAAATTGCTAACACCTACACAATATGTTCCCCATAAACTTTTATAATCTACAATTTCATCATGTATAACATTACTATTATAAAAAATCAAATCTCCCTTTGTTGTTTTATATTTTTCTTTACCAATAGTATGAATTCCATCACCTTTATATACAAGTAATATTTCTACTAAATCTTTATGTAAATGCATAGCTCTTGGTATCTTAGATGAAAATTCATCAATTTTGCAAATATACTCTACTTTAGGTTCTTGTCCTCTAAAAAAAATAGAATTATATTTATCTTTTATAAAATATTGTAACATTGTATATCCTCCTAATAATTCATTTTATAATTTCCATTTTTTACGATAATTACCTGGTGTTAAACCTATAAATTTACGAAAAACATTTTGAAAGTAATTTGAATTAGTATAACCTACATTTAAAGCAATTTCTGTAATATTTAAATTTGTATTTATCAATAAATTTTGTGCCTCACCTATCCTTCTACGAGTTACATATTTAATTGGAGACATTCCCATTTCCATTTTAAAAATATGTGATAAATAATACTGATTGGCATTTACAGCTTCTGCAATACTTTTTAAAGATATATTTTCATTGTAATTTTTATCAATATATATTTTTACTTTTGTTGCTAATGATGGCTCTTTTATTTGTTTTACATCTCCATTTTTTTCAATAATTATACGAAACTTAACCACTAATGCTTGTACTAAAAAATTACTGAATTCTGCTACATGTATTCCATCAACATCTATACTTTTTCTTATTATATCAAACATACTCAAAATATCATCAAAATACTCATTACAATTTATTATTGGACAATAATTATCTTCAATGATTTTATTATCTCCTAATTTAAGTATTTTTAGATTAGATATACCTAAACAATATGTTCCTAAATTACTTCCATTACCACCAAATTCATCATGTACTACTCCAGAATTATAAAAAATCAAATCACCTTTCTTAGCTATATATTTATTATTATCAATTGTATAAATACCGCTACCTTCATAAACTAATAAAACTTCAACTAAGTTTTCATGTACATGCATAGCTCTAGGCATAACAGATGAAACTTCATCTACTTTACAAAAATATTCTAATTTAGGCGTACAATCTCTATTCAAAATATGTTTATATTTATGTGGCATAAAATACTGTAACATATAAATACTCCCTTCAAAATTATTAAAATTAAACTTACTAAAAATAATAAAAATTTTCATAAAAACTATAGACAAAATCACCAAAAAGATGTACTATATACTTACATAAGTTACTCATAATATATTCATAATATATTCATAATATAGATAAATATTTTTAATTTTTTAACTAATATGCTCTTTATATAATCATAAATTAACTTCTTAAAACTGTCAATTTATGATATAAAATTGCCCCCTTTTTTATTATGCTATATATTTTCTAAGAGGAGAAAATTTCTCCTCTTATACTAATTCAGCATAAATTTATATATTATCACTATATAAATAAGTCTTCCTTTTATTTCTTATTTTGATAAGTATGTTTAGTAAGCATACTTATCTATTTTGCAAACAAGGTTATTTAAACCATAAATATAAATTATAATTTGGAGGAATTTCTCATGACAAATATTAAATTAGGTATCTGCCCAATTGGTTGGACAAACGATGATATGCCAGACCTCGGCAAGGAAAACACATTTCAACAATGTGTAAGTGAAATGGCTTTAGCAGGTTTCACTGGCTGTGAAATGGGTGGTAAATTTCCAAAAGATGTAGATGTATTAAAAAAAGCTCTTGCTCTACGTGGTCTTTCTGTTGCTAGTGCATGGTTTAGTTCTTTTTTAACAACAAAACCTTATGAAGAAACTGCTGAAGCATTTAAAGCTCACCGTGATTTTTTACATGCTATGGGAGCAAAAGTAGTTGTAGTATCCGAACAAGGTAATAGTATTCAAGGTCAACTTTCTACACCTTTATTCGCTAACAAACCTCATAATACTGATGAAGAATGGAAACTAGTTTCTGAAGGACTTAACAAATTAGGGGCTTTAGCAT
>ERZ791615.693-NODE-693-length-13355-cov-8.32383_pt1 | contig 13355 bp, 10 predicted proteins | sample MGYA00510273_ERZ791615 | MGnify/ENA primary metagenome ERZ791615 (study PRJEB30046, sample SAMN00715185) | human gut metagenome | study: EMG produced TPA metagenomics assembly of the A metagenome-wide association study of gut microbiota in type 2...
TTGCTCAGGTACTTAAAAAGTTATATTTGTAATAGTGTTGCGGAATTAAGGTATTCTTGTTTTGATAGAGATGTTTCGGAGAAAAAAGTATCTTTTGGTTTACGTCTATGGTTAAGCCATCTTTATTTCCGGAAGATGTTAAACAATAATAATTTAAAGGTGTTTATCTTCTAAGCATCTTTATTTTTAGTATCTTTGCGAAAATTTTCGTTACGAAAAATTTCGATTATGGAAAATCCGTTTAAATTTGGCTCGTTAGTTGATGCCCCATACTTTACAGACAGAGTGAAAGAACTGGACTACATCGTACAGTTTCTCAAGAGCGAGAACCATCTCGTTCTTATGTCACCACGACGTTTTGGCAAATCAAGTCTCGTAAAAAAGGCTGTTGTCCAAACCCAACGACCATACCTATGGCTCAATATGCAAGCCGTGCTCAGCAAAGAAGATTTTGCGGCAAAGCTTCTGAAGGAACTGCTCAATCAATTCAAACTGGAAAAGATGAAGCACTATCTTCGTAACTTCCGCATCATTCCATCTATCAACATGAACCCGATGACAGATGAGGTATCGGTTTCATTCCAACCATCAACCGACAATGGATCAACCGCAATAGAAGATGTTTTAAATACAATTCAGAAGGTTTCTACACCTCAAAACAAACTGATTGTTGTCTTTGACGAGTTTCAAAGCATCCTGGAAATCGATAAAAACATGGATAAGCAGCTCCGTTCCATCATGCAGGAACAGACAGGCATCAATTATATCTTTCTGGGTAGTCAGGAATCGATGATGACAGATATCTTTGAACGGGTGAAGTCTCCATTCTATCATTTTGGAATGCTGATGAGACTCAACAAGATTCCATACGAAGATTTCAAGTCATATATTGCAGACAGATTGGAAGATGTATCAGAGCAGCCTACTCAAATTGCAGACGAGATACTGGCCTTTACAAGTTGCCATCCATACTACACGCAACAGCTTTCATTCGCAGTCTGGAACAACCTGGTAGCTGGTAAAAACGAGGATGTACTCAAACTCGCCATAGAAGACATCATAACGACTCATGATTTAGACTACGAACGCTTATGGTTGAATTTCAACAAGACAGACAAATATGTAATGGTCAGTATCTGCGAGGGCAACAATCCTGCACAAGACAGGAACCAACCTACCAGCACGATGACCAGTGCCCTATTGCGTTTAAGCAAGAAAGGCTACATCATCCGAAGTGACAGATATGAAATAGAAGACCCATTCTTCAGGAAATGGATACTCAAGAATATGATTGAGTAAGTAAGGGTTGGGTGGGAGGGGACTGTTGATGTAGTAAAAGATGTAGTAAAAAAGACGGATGATGTCGTAAAAGGAAAAGCAAATGTCACAAAAGAATTTGCAAAGGCTCAACGACAAATCTATAAGTTGGATTTCGGAGCCTCTATGGAGATAAAATACAGACAAGCCTGTCAGTAGTAAAAATTTTTCATTACCGACAGGCTTTCTTATTGATATTGGTTGTGGTAGATAATGGGACGTTTTGCTTAGACGTCATTCAAACATTAGATGGTCTGGGTGGCTTCAGAAGCAGAGTCCTGCTTTACGGCATATTTTGGCGATTCGCCATACTTGTTGGGGCCGGGGGTGCCATCCATGCAGCAGAAGACAATGGTGACAAGGCCTGTGATGGTTGTGACGGTGCCCAAGAGGGCCACCTGTGGCAACGTGAGCACAGCAATCAGGTCTTCAGGGTTTGCTGTGGCCTGGAATGTGGTCCATTCGTCAGACGCGAAGAGGCTGACGTTAAGCGCAAGGTTTGTCACCCAACTTATGGCTACCCACAACATGCTGTGGCCGCCGTCTTGCAGACGTCTCACGGTCACGGCAAAGGCGAAGCCCATGAGAATGCTCTGGACGACGGTTGATGCGAGTTCGGGGAGAAACAGGCTAAGAATTCCTGACACGATCTGTAAGGCGATGTAGAAGACGAGCATGAACCACCAAAACTCAGAGCGGCGACTACGTCCTTTGAGGTTGGTAAGGTTAGACCATGCTTTGCACAGAGCCTCCTTGAAGCTGAGTGATGGGGTGGTTGCAATGTTTTTGTTCATAATTATTTAATTTTTAGTTATCTTCTTTTTCTCAACAATTTGTTGCTTACACAAAAACTCTTCTGCTCTGATGGCCTTCTGCTCGCTCGTTAGGCTTTATAAAGACAGCTCTGTTAGGCTTCCTTAATAAGCTTTGCTCGTGTCAGCTCGCCCGTTCAGCATTCATTTCAAGAGGTCCGGTCTCAGGCGCTTGGTGCGTTCCATGGCCTGTTCCATCTCCCAGTTCTTTATCTTTGCCTCGTTGCCGCTAAGCAGAATGTCGGGCACCTTCCAGCCTTTATAGTCGGCAGGACGGGTGTAGATGGGTGCAGAGAGCATGTCGTCCTGGAAGCAGTCGCTCAGGGCGCTCTGCTCATCGCCGATGACGCCGGGCACAATGCGCACGATAGCGTCGGCCATGACAGCAGCTGCCAGCTCGCCGCCCGTCAGCACATAGTCGCCGATGGATATCTCGCGGGTGATGAGATGGTCGCGCACGCGCTGGTCTATGCCCTTATAATGGCCACAGAGGATGATGATGTTGCCTTTCATCGACAGGTCGTTGGCCACATGCTGGTCAAACTTCTCGCCGTCGGGCGATGTGAAGATCACCTCGTCATAGTGGCGCTCAGCCTTCAGGGCCGAGATGCAACGGTCAATGGGCTCACATTGCATCACCATTCCGGCAAATCCGCCATAGGGATAGTCATCAACACGGCGCCACTTGTCTTTGGTGTAGTCGCGCAGGTTGTGCAGATGTATCTCGGCAAGTCCTTTCTTTTGTGCCCTTGCCAATATCGATTCGTTCACGAAGCCCTCGAGCATCTCAGGCAATACGGTTATAATGTCTATTCTCATAAGTGCAAAGTTAATGAAAATTTCTGTTAAACCTAACAGAAAGAAACAAATTTATTGTTACTTTTTTACATTGCCCCCAAACACCCCGTTTCACATCCTTAACAAAAATGCCGAATGTTTTACAGCAGAAACAATGGACAATATAATGGTGTCTATGTGGTATATTGCCATAAAATGTGCTGTTTTTGAAGATAGAGCTAAATATTTAGGTCATTTTATTTGCGTGTATTGAGGTTTAGTGAATGTGTGTATTGAATGGTGTAAGATAAGGTGTAAGACTTCTGATTAAAAAGAAAGTCCTACACCTTATTGTGTATGTAGTTATTTTATGATTTCTGCAACATATCCTATTATTGAATCTTCTATATCCAATGGTTTAGTATCATCAACGTCAAAAGTTTGTCCATTCATAAAAATACATTTGAGTATTGTACCCGAATACTTCATTGTGCAAATCATATTTTTGTTATGCATGATAGCTAAAGACTTATGACTTGCGATATTTGGTTGAATGGCAACATTGGTACGTAGTTTTTCTGCCAATAGTAATCTGATTTCTGCAAACTTCTGTAGCAAGCGAAAGAAATAGATAGCCTTGAACACTTCTGTATAATTGGCAATCTCATTCTCAATAGGCTCGTATTTACATGCCTTGATAGAGAAGTCTATTGCCTTTTCCCTGTTTGTTTGGCTTTTCAATATGCTCTCACGGAATATGCTATTCTTCTGATAATAGCGGGCTGTCTTCTCGTATTTTGGCAGGACACTTTCAATGGCAGGGCGCAAAGCCTCGTATGTCTCGAAGTTGGTTCGTGCAAACTTGTCCATGAGGTGATAAAGAAACCAAATCTCGATGCAAGGGTGGCTCTCGATGAAAATTACTCCTTGCTTCTTGTATCTCTCCTTTGCCTCTTGATAAATGGCGTATTGCACTTTGTTCTTGACCAGGGTATCGGTGTCGATGACGAGAAATATCGCATCGGCACGTTCTTGTGGGTTCTTGCGAAGTTCCTTGTCTATAAGTTTCAAGTTCTGCTTATATGAGCTACGGCTGTTCTTTGGAATGTCCGGCTCCATAGAGAACTTGAAACGGTTGTTGGTGCGCAATCATTCAAAATAGTACCATTCCGTAAAACCTTCACAATAGATTTTGACGGTATATTCAAGCGGTCTCTGTTCCATGTTGACCTCCCTTTCTTATTCGTCAATAAATATACTGCCCAACTGAGGCTTTGCTCCCAACTTACCTGCTCTGTAAGCATTGAGGATTGACACTTCCTTATGGAGACCGAAATCCTTGGCACGATAGATCTCCGTTGCTCCCGATTCGTTTTTGTTGGCAAAATACACCATGTCCCTGCGGATGAAATCCTCATCAAGGAGCATAAGGCTATGGGTGGAGAATATCAATTGTGCCCGGTCTGAATTTACAAGAAATGTCTTGATAATATGGGTGAACAGGTCGTAATGCAGCGAGTTCTCCAACTCGTCACACAGCAATGTCTGATTGTTTGTGATAAGTGTAAATAGCAATGCCGACAAACCGTACATACGGTTGGTACCTTCCGATTCCACCATGTTAGAAAGACTTCCCGTATAGAAAGGAGTCTTGTGGGTGAAGAACAGTTCTTCTGTAGATATGCTCTTGTTCTGTGGTTCCGAGATATGTAAGATTTTGGCAATCTTTCTGAACTTCTCCATAGCTTCCTCAGAAACCTCACCTTTTTCTTCCTTGATGTATATGTCGGAAATGTTGAAATCAGCCTTTTCAAGCATCTCGCAGATAAACTTCTTGCTGTCAGCATCCAATCTTACCACATCGTTAGCCAACTGTCCAAGATTATCATTTTTGCTGAGCAAAGGCATGAACTCGCTTTCAAAATAATTGAAAACCTTGTCAAGTTCAACATTCTTTTCAACGTTTGCATTCTTATAGGTTGTGAGTACCGTAGCATTGGAAATGCAATTTGATTCTATGAACAGTTTCTGTGTTGCAGATAACTTCAGCAATGGGCCGAAAGAAATTGAAGAGTTGCTCTTGTCCTCATTCCAAGTACGCTCATAAAAGAGCGCACGGCGGTTATTGGGATAGAAGTACAGTTCTTCCTTATAAATCTTTTGGTTGTTCAAGACAACGGAATATTCATATCTGACATCACCAATATAGAAAATTAATTCAAATGATGAGTTTTGGTTCCGGCTATCCTCATCCATCATGAATGGTGTCAGTCCAGTGCCTGTATCAGGTTTCTTAGAACGACTTGCAACCAAATAAAAAATGAACCAGGTCAAAGCTTTGAGGATGTTGCTCTTGCCAGATGCGTTTGGTCCGTAAACAACACCCAACTTGGAAATGCGAACACCTTTTATTTTAACAACAGCGTAGTCTTCATACGTTTTGTCGGCAGAAGCCGTAAAATCCAGCGTCTGCTCTTCTCTTATAGAAAGGAAGTTCTTAACTTTAAATTGTAATATCATATCTTTCGTGCCTAAATTCGTAATTCTTTTGCAAAAATACAAAGAAAAGACGGAATATATGATTTTTCAGTATTAAATTTAAGTTTGTTTTTCAGAAAATTAGATATAACGTAAAAATAAGCCTCATCACAATAGTTAGTTGTGAATTAACCTAATTCGTTGCAATGATATTCATAAACATTGGTTTTCGCTTGCAGGCATAGTTGAAAATCGCTAACTTTGCATACATAATAAATAGAATATGACAATAGAAGAAATACTGGCTCGCAAAGAAAGTCAGACGTTCGATTGCAAGAGCATACGAGCTGGAAACAAAAGGCAGCGCCATCCCGTCTTTCCACATTGATGTATTCATACTGAAGGCAACCTTGATGGCGGAGTGGAAGGCGTGATTTATATGTATAGCATGACAACAATCTCATCCAACATGTTGGAATCGATAAAACAGAACATTGGGAGGCTGTGAATGTCATAAAGAAGGAAAAAAGAATTATACCACATTCTTTGCTGTTTGTGGCGGAAAATGTGAGCTCATTAAAATAATGATATGAAAGTTACAACTTACATAAAAGAGAAATTACAATACTATATAAACAACAACGAGGATGTTTACCAATTCTGTGATGAACTTGTTGAGATATCTAATGAGGCAATGCAGAAAAATAAGGAAGAGCTCTTAGACTATTTCAAAAGAGCCAATCAGATATTGGTATATGCCGACGATGATGTGCTGTTTCTCCTCTATGGTCTTGAAGTGCTGATATGCATTCAAAGGAAGTCGGCTTTGGATAATAACCTAATTGCAGCCTAAAAGATGAAAGCTCTCAGAGTTCCTCCAGTATATAAATGCATTGGCTTGTGTGACGCGGATCTGCTTGATAATGGTACGCGCCACCCAAATCTTGTGCTTATGAAGATTGCGGGGTTCTTGTTTGATAACAATGTTCTCTTCGAACTCATTCTTGACCCTAAGGCAAATATAGATAGATACGAGCATGTATTCATGTCCAGGGTTTTTACGTTTACTAATCTGCCTGAGTTTTACACGAAATCAATCGGTACTTCAGATGAAGCAAAGTTTCACATTGGTGGTACCGGATTCTATGCAAATGAGACCAGTATAAGAGAGTATCGCAAGAAAAGAGAAGACGACTTCTTCCGTTTAGATCAAGACGCATATTTGAATACTTTTGTCAATCATCGTGGTGGTCATAAGGAAAGAGGTATAGACATGGCTCGCCAGATGCCTTATTACCATCTGTATGACGCATTTGTAGAGAAGCGGGTAAAAGCGGGATTCAAACGGGACAAATATAAGGATTATCAAAATTATTCCATCGGTTTCCTTACTCGTGGTTGTGTCCGTCATTGTCCGTTCTGTATCAACAAGCTTGAGAACCAGGTTTGCCGATACTCAAAGCTTGAGTGGTTCCTTGATAATGAGCGTGACGAAAAAGGAAGATTGGTTCGTCCATACATATATTTATGGGACGACAATTTCCTTGCTGCTGACAGAACCGTTTGGGAACCATTGCTCAAAGAGCTGATAGCCACGAAACGCCCATTCCAGTTCCGCCAAGGACTTGACGAACGAATGCTTGCACAAAGCCCAGATGGCGAGTTAATGGCTCAGATGCTTTCACAATCCAAATATCATGGAGATTTTATCTTTGCCTTTGATAACTGGAAAGATAGAGAACTTATAGAACGAGCATTGAAGATTTGGAAACATTATAATCCAAAGAAAGGAACCAAGTTTTATCTGTTCTGTGGGTTTAAACTTACAGAAGATAGCCATAACAAGTTCTACAAGGATATTTGGGAACTATTCCAACGAATTAGAGTTCTGATGTCCTACGGTTGTGTTGGCTATGTAATGCGTCACGAAGATTATCACAAATATGAAATCTCTAACCTCTATGTACAAATAGCCAGATGGTGTAATCAGCAACAATTTTACAAGAAGATGTCCTTCTGGGAATTTGCATACAGGAATCAATCTTATTGGGAAGAGCATTCAAAAGGCATTACGAATCGGCCACATTTAAAGACGTTTGAAGAGTTTGAAGAAGATTTAAACAATGGATATTATGGTGAAGGTAAAGATCAGGTTAAAATGTGCCTTCCTTTACAATCCGTAATGAGAACACTGGATAAATTCCCTGAACATAGAGAAGAACTTCTTGAAATGTTCAACTATAAAATGGAGAACCTCGTAAATCCCAAACTTTGGGAATAAAAAAGTAAAAAATATGGCAGCATCACAATTAAAGGCAGTATTTCTTCATCTGAGTCAGCATTCTGTTGATTCCGTTCAAAATGGTAACGCATTTACCAATTGGGATGAGTATATGCACGTTGAACGTCCGATTGAATCCAAATTAAAGGAGAAAATGGAGGAAATAGACAATGCCGGAGGCGGCATTGTCCTCTTGGTTGGAAGCGCAGGTGATGGAAAATCTCACCTTATCAGTTGTATAAAAAAGGTGTCTGATTGGGGAGATGGTTGCTTCTATAATGATGCCACCGCAAGTAGTTCTCCAAAGAAAACAGCTATAGACACGCTGAAAGAAGCCCTCGTTGAATTCAAGGACGAGAATCTATATAAAACCACCAAAAAGCTTGTTCTAGCTATAAATCTCGGCAAACTTAATGCTCTCATAGACGATGATGACATTAAGACGGATTATAAAGAGATTGTTAATTCAACTTTACCTATCTTTGATGATGACGACACAACTCCACCAATAAATACAGAAAGAGTTAAGGTCATTATGTTTACTGATGAACAGGCATTTGAGTTTTTTGCTAATAGCTCTTCTGACATTCCTGTTGCATCCGACTTCTTGTCCAATATTATTAAGAAGGTTGTTTCTGAAACAATTGACAATCCTTTTTATACAGCATATACTGCGGATATAGCAAGTGGAGTTAACCCTAAAGATCCTATAATATTGAATTATGAGTTGCTTCGCATTCCTGATGTGCAAAATACAATTGTCCAAACAATAATCGAAGCTATAGTAAGATATAAACTTTTCATTACACCGAGAGAGTTTCTGGACTTTCTTTATTCCATTATCGTCTATCCTCATTATGATGAGTATATCGATGGCCACAAAGAGAAAAAAGAATTCTTTGAGGCTCTACTCCCGTCCCTTCTCTACTGTGGTAGAGAGAATATGATTCAAAAGGCAATTGGCAAGCTCGATCCTTTAAAGCAAAGTAGTACAGAACATGACAGACAATTGTCGGTGTTGTTCACATCGTATTCAATTCCCCCTTCATACCTGACAGAGCAACAGAAATCCGAGCTTCCTAAAGAATTGCTAAAGCGTACAAATGAGTTCTATGCCAACAATGGGCGAGATATTGAAAGAACGACAAAATTTGTTTTTAGATTAAAGCATATTCTTTCTTACCATACAGAGAGTGAGGTGTACAAATCATATCTCGCGTTACTCAAAGGTATCTTCAACAAAGATGTCCACAAAATGCAAGAGATTTATGATGTTGTGGCAAAAGCAATACCTCGTCATTATGGCTCTTATTACGAGAAAAGTAATATGGTTCCGCTGAATATACAAGGTGGTCGCTATAGATTATTTGGCAGTTTACAACTGAAACCAGAGCCTGTAAAATCATATCATTCTGATCTCTATAAGAACGAGTTTCTTATGAGATTTGACATGTCATGGAAATTCCCTGATGGGTCAGTGCCGTTGAGAATGGACTTCCAGCTTTATTCATATCTTAACGAATTGAATAGAGGGAAACTGGCGTTATCCTATGAAAACGAAAAAGACCTGGCATTCAGTAGATTTGTGCGAAAACTTGTAGAAAAATGTAACTGTGAACAGGAAATAACCGTTGTAAGGTTTGATTCAAGCGTGTTAGAGTTAAGTGAATCATCATTTGGAAATATTCAGCTACAATGAAAATCAAGATAGAAGCATATAACGAGCATTATCACCAAAGTGGTAAGTTCATAGATAATTGGCAGAAAGGAATAAAGTTACTTCCCTTTAATTCCAATCCTGCTTCGGCATACGACAAAAAGTGTGGTTTGCATGGTACAACAGGCGAGTTCTTTCGTCTGTGGGATAATGACGGGACGATGCCAATTGAGGATTTTGAAAAGTCGGCAGTAGAACCTGTCAAGGAATATTTGGCTAATCAAAAGCAGATGCCTATCGAACAAATCCCTGAATTTGTTCGAATGATGCGTGATATCATGTTTATAGATAGCAATCTGAACATAACAGATTCCGCATTTCTGAAATATCTTCCATTAGTGCCAAATGATGAACGTATTTCAAAAAAGGAGAGAAATAAATATAAAGATGGTCAAGAGAAACTGGCTAATTATTTGTACTCTATGCTTTCTGACGAATTGCAGCATTCTGGTCATTCGGATACGCCGAACTTGTTTTCAAAGATTCTTCAGGAAGCATTGACCCCGTTTGGAGGAACAACTGACGAGGCAAAAAAACGTGATTATACAGTTCTTCCATATATCAAAAAATCGTTTGAAGAAGATCTCATTTGGATGCTTGAACAAGAAGAGTCTGTAAAGGTAAAATATCTTCATTTGTTTCTACATTTCTATGCGTGTTATGGTGTAACGCAGGCAATAGTTAGAATTACGGCCAAAGACAAGCAAAAAGAAGATATGCCAGCATCTTTTTACTTCATATTGAATTCTGAGCGAGCTTCTGTTAATCATGATGCTGTTGTAAGAGGATGGTCATATCAAATACCAAAGTCTTCACTTGATAAGTTATACGGAAAGTCACAAGCACTTGACATTCTTAATAGTGTATTGGGAGGTAATATAGGTTTCTACAACAATATACGCGAAAAGTTGAACGAAACCGACTTTGAGGATAATCGTGAGTTGTGTAATGAACTTCTCTCAAAATACCAAGAAGAGAAGAGAGAGGTCTTCAATAGACGAACAAGTGAAAGTGGGTCGATTGAAGAAATAGAAATTGACGTACATTCATACGAAGAATTCATTTCCACTCTTGAACACTTATGTACAGGTCTTCAGTCGCCGAGTTATATATCTCGAATGAGGAAAAAGGTTATTGACTTATTAAGCGTAAGATTCTTGCAAAGCAGGAGGGGCAATTTTGTACTTGTTCTTGATAATGAAATGCTAACATTCCTTATTGCGCTATTCACAAAGAGTAAAAAGACAAAGTTGGAAGATTTGTATAAACTATTCAATAGCTATGGTATTTACTTCAATAGAGGTAGCCGTCTGGCGATTGAGGATTATTTGTTAAAGTTAAACCTTTTAGACAGGAAGAGTGATTCCGGTGAAGCACAATATGTTACAGTCATTTTATAATTATATAGTAAATGATCTTTTGATTGGTTATTTCAAAAAATACCCATTGCAAAAGGGATGCCGATACTTCATGATTGTAGAGAACGAGAAGCATCGAAATATGTTAATTCAGGCATTGAATGATGCATGTGATAAAATTACTATTTCCGGAATCTATCAAGGCAATGACTCTTCTGTTGTAGAGGAGCCATATGACACACATGTAATAAAACCTTCAATAGATTCTCCGTCAATTATCATAGGATATGATAAAACCTCAACAGAAGACTATCTTACGACAATCAGAAATTCTGTAGGAGTAGCAGGTAGTAAATACGAGAATTTTGGTGTTGTCTATGTTCTTTCTGACAGCATATTGTCATCTATCATTACTGCATGTCAAGATTTACAGGCAGTAGGTGGTCCTCTGCATTCAAGCTATATCATACGGGACATTCATGAGAAAGCGGAGGATGTCATCTCAAAGGATCTTGAACGTAAATATCTGGATAAACATCTTAACAAGATATCCGAGTATATTGCAGATGGAACATGTAATCTCTTTGACTTTGGTTGCGCACTCAGCGTTTTGGCTGATCAAACATTAAAGGGACATTATAATGACCTAGATTACTTTAATGACAAGGCTGTCTATGATGGTACATTCAAACCTTCTGATGCTGAAATGGAAGACCGTGTCGAAAAGAACCACGAAATATATAGAAAGATCAGTGACATCATGAATGAAGATGATGACACGGACAAATTCAAACTGTTACAGAGATTCTTGGATGAGAAACTATCCAAGAAGATTGTTGCTAATCCTGATTCTTGGAAAAGCATTGATTTTCGGGATATTTGTGATAGCATGGAGAGAAAGGCCGCAACAGCAAACCTGGAACTTCTGGATATAGAACTGCCATCTGAGGGATTATTGACTTCAATGGTTTCGTCTACCAAGGGAAATAGGAAGAAAAAGTCAACTTCCTATGTGGTAATCTGTGACCAGACAAGAGCTGTAGGGCAACAGGTTAAGATAACATTCAATAAAGAAATTAAGAAGGTAAATTCTGATGTGTGCCAAAGCCAAGGACCGGTGCTGAACGTGACTGTTGGAGATTTGCTTTTCAAACAATCAATAGGTCTGAATGACAATCATCATGATTTCTTCATGATGAAACTGCCTTGTAGCAAGAGCTTTTTCGGAGATATAAAGGAATGCTTTTCTATAAACAAAAAGGGGGAAATTGTAGTTGTCGTTCCAGACGAAGCGAATGTATTGACATTTGGTAATGGTGATGAAAAATTATCCATTCCGCTTGACAAAAAGGTGGTTTGGACAGATAATGCAAAATTGGTAGTTCCTGTTGATGATGAGGAGGGAAATAATCAGATTGATTTCTTTGTTGACTTTGGCAACAAGGAGGTTAAGTTTGTGCTTAAACTGAATATTGCAAAGCCTGTTCCGCCTGCTCGCCCAGGAACTATAGAAGAAGGAACATATGAAGGTGGAGAGGTCGTTGTTGATGGTACCCCTCGGCCTGTTTACTCTTATTGGAAGAAGTATCTTGATTTGGAGGAAGCGTTTATTAAATACGGTTGCTCTCATATAAATTATGTATATAATGGGCTAACTGGCGAATACGAACCAGAATATGAAAATCTCGAACTGCCTATTTGCGTACAAAAAGCATTGACAGAGATATTTGCGTACTATAACAACCACAACACCATTCCGTCTCTTTGCAAGATGAATGATGAATTGCGCGTTTTATATAAAAACTATTGGTATGCTGTTGTTTCTTCGATTAATGGCATACCCAATAATAGATGCTTACTCAAAGAGGAATACTGTCTTACAAAGTTGGGAATAGTATCTACATGGGAAAGATTGTATTTATCTCCTTTCCATCCATTGCTTGTTGCATATGCGCTTGAATACGACAGTCAATATGATGACAAGGAGGAATCTGCATTTGCCAAGAAACTCCTGTCACCATTCTATCTTATCCCTTATTTTTACTATAACGACTTACCAAAACGCCCATATACAGACAAGGAAATTGGAGAGATTCATAACTGGCTAAGCTATGAAAATGTAAACTGCAAACCACAAGAACGCACGAATGATATTACCACAAAGATGGTCTGGACAAAGATGGAGGCTTTCATAAAGCATTTCAATTATCTTTTTCAGGATAAGGATTGTCCAATCATCATTAGTACCATAGGCATTGCTGATGATACAAATGTGATAAAGGGAATAGTTGAATTCATAAGGAAACAGTATTCTGATGGTGTCCAGAAAATTGAACTCCATGAATATGTAGATAATCTTATGGAAGAGACATTCTTTGAGAAACTAAATCGTCTTGACTCAATAGATGCCATTGCGCGTGAGCTTGATGGCTTGAATCTAAAATTGGAATCAAAAGGAGAATATACAAGTCAGGAAATAATACACCAGCTATTTACTCGTGTATCTTTCTATAAACATGTATTGAGTCCTACCAATGGCCAGATCGGATATTCTCATATTGCATTTTATCAGATGGATACTGGTACCGAGTTCATAAGACAGGTCACGTCTGATA
>ERZ791615.708-NODE-708-length-13150-cov-2.3034_pt1 | contig 13150 bp, 14 predicted proteins | sample MGYA00510273_ERZ791615 | MGnify/ENA primary metagenome ERZ791615 (study PRJEB30046, sample SAMN00715185) | human gut metagenome | study: EMG produced TPA metagenomics assembly of the A metagenome-wide association study of gut microbiota in type 2...
CTGAAAATCCGAAAAATTATCCGATGCAATCGGTGAAATCAGTGATGACATTATAGAGGAAGCGTATACATATAAGCCAAAACATGACATGCACCAAAGAAAGGCTTCTTTTAAATGGGGAGCAGCTGCAGCAGTTCTTGCCATGCTTGTTTTGGCGGGAGTCGGTGTGTCCGTAGGGGGTGGAACTTCCTTTTTCCGGCTTGGAACAATTGTTTCCAGATTTACGGGGAAGGCTGCAAAGGTGGTTTACCGTATCCAGGGAATTCCGGTAACACAGCAGGAAATCCAGGCAGAAGTGGCATTGCGTGTGGAAAACGGAGAAACGGTAAAAACCGCAAAAAAAGAGGTTATAAAAGATATTATTACAAAAAAGACGTTGTATGCACTTGCAAAAAAGAACAGATGTACTGTGTCGGATCAGGAATATGATGATTATGCAAAACTGCTGAAGACACAGATGAACAAAGCGGAGAACCGGAAAGAAATCCGCGATTTATATGCGGGCTTCGGTGGAGAGAGTGCTTACTGGAAGAATATGGAGCCGGTTATTCGTCAGAATCTTGCGGTACGCAAGTATATAGACAGCCAGACAGGAACGCAGACGGAGGAAGAAATCAAACAGGAGGCATATGAAAGCGGTGCAAAGCAGACGGATCTGGATGCATTTGAACAGGTGGTGGAAGATGTCTGTGAAGAGATTGGCGATTATCTGAAAACACTGCAGAAGTCGGATGCTTCGGTATATTATTTTGCGTCTTCCGACAAAGAGCGTGTGACAAAGAGTATCGACAAAGAGGAAATCTGTGCCATTGGAAATCATACGATTGTGACCCGGGAACAGGTACAGATGTATACGAAGTTTTATGAAATTACATATGATAAGACATTGTCGGAAAAGAAAGCAATTGCTTATGCCAAGGAACGCAACGCACTGTATGTTGCGGCAATGCAGAATGGATATCAGGTAACCGATGAACAGGTAAAAGCATATGTAGAGGAATTAAAACAGAATCTGGATGGTATCTGGACGAAGGAGCAAAAAAGGAGCAAAAAGAAAAACTGCTCTCGGGTTTTGCTTCGGAGGACGATTACTGGGCGTTTGAACAAAAGGTTTACCGGATCGATCTGCCGATACAAAACTATGTCAGGGATAAAGAAAACGAATTTAACAGAAAAAATGAATCAGGGCAGACCTGGGATGAGGCATTTAAGACATTAAAACAGAAGCTGGTGGATGAGCAGCAGTATAAAGACAGCAGTTCCTATTAATAATATTTAGCCGGATATATGGAGAAATTCCAGAAAATGTCCGATATATAAGATGATATTATGAAAAAATAAAGGGGGAATTATCATATGTCATTGACGATTCAGGCACCACATGCTAACATGAATGCATACGAAATCGGAGACGATGAAACGCGCAAAAATAAAGTATCCGACAAAGGAACCATATATGCCGGAGATCTGCAGTTTGCCCAGACCACAGGCAATGCTGCAAGCGACAAGAAACAAAGTGCCAGGAAACAGGCGATGAAGCTGATCCGGGACGCATGGGACAGTGATAACAAGGCGGTAAACCAGCGGGATCAGATAGCACAGCAGAAAGAGGAAAAACTCAAAGAAGTCCGTGAGTGTAACGAGGAATTGAAACAGATTCGCGAGAGTAAAGAAATCGCGCGGCAGAGTTATGGGGTGGATTCGGATTCCCAGGAGCAGAAAGACTTAGAACTGCTGGAAAAATATCAGGATTATCAGAAAGGTGTGCAGACGGATGACTTTTCCAAGGAAGAGATAGACCGTTTGAAAGAACTGCAGAATACCCCTCTGACCGATTATCAGACCAGGGCATTACAGCTGAATGCACAAAGGGATGTCATTCTGAACAAGAAAGACAGGGCGCAGCGTAACGTGACTTCTCTGACTGAGGCAGCGGCAGATGCAAAGCTCGACCAGCTGAAATCACACTGGATATGCAAAAAGCGCAGGATGCAGCAGATGAACTGCTGGATGCTTCCGATAAAGATGCTTTTGGCATGCTGATACAGGATGCGGTAGATCACATCGACGAGAAACAGGAAGAAGAGAAAGAGAAAGCAGAGGAAGCGCAGGAGAAGCGCGACGAGCCTCAGGAAAAGATTGACGATTAGACTGCGGTAAAACACTAGTTGCGCAGCAGCACATCCAGACGATTCTTAAAAAGAACAATCTCGTAAACGAGGATCTGAAGGGGATTAAAATTGACTTGAATTTCTAATGCCAGGAGGATGAGGTGTAATGCAATCCGGTAACGGGATGACCATGCAGGAAGCAGAACAGGAAATCAAATATTATCAGAAGATTTTTCAGGTAGCACGTCTGTTAAAAGGAGAAGATGTTGAGCGGACATTTTACCAGCAAGGGAAAGGAACGTGCGAAAATGTGCAGGATGGATGTCCGTGCTACAGTCTCTGGAAGAAAAACGGTAAGTGCGAAAACTGCAGTTCCTATAAAGCGTTGCGGGAAAAGAAGCAGATGATTAAGCTGGAATTCCTGGAATCAGAAGTCTATCAGGTAATCTCCCGGTATATGGAAATTGATGGACAGCCATACGTCATGGAATTGATCAATCATCTGGAGGACGACACCTTAATCGACATATCCTGCAGAGAAAAGCTGATCAATAAACTGACCGGATATAATGAAAAATTATATAAGGATGTCCTGACCGGAGTTTATAATCGTCTGTATTTTGAGGAAGAGATAAAAATGTGGACGGGAAATGCCGGAATTGTTGTGATTGATGTGGATGATTTCAAGCTTTGCAATGATTCATATGGACATCTGACCGGAGATATGGCACTTGCGGCGGTTGCTGGTGTGATCTGGCGTTGTATCCGCAGAGAGGATACGCTTGTGCGCTATGGTGGAGATGAATTTGTTCTTGTGCTGCCGGAGATAAAGGAAGATGGGCTGGTAGAAAAACTGCAGGAGATTCAGGAAAAGATCCAGAATGCAGTGATTCCGGGGTATTCCAATATTCAGCTTTCTGTCAGTATGGGTGCCGTGATTTCGCAGAACGAATCTGTTGAGCATGCAATGCTTCGCGCACATAAACTGATGTATCAGGCAAAAAATAAGAAAAACATGGCCATCACCGAGAATAACATGATTGATCATGAGGGAAAGATACACGCACAGAAGCAACCGGAAAAGATGATTCCGGAGATCCTTGTAGTGGATGATGAGGAGGTCAACCGGACGCTTCTGGATATGATTTTTTCCAAGGATTATCATGTCCTGCAGGCGGAGAGCGGAGAAAAATGCATAGAAATACTGGAACAGCAGGTCAATAGTATTTCTTTGGTTCTGCTGGATGTGGTATTGCCGAAGATGGATGGATTTGATGTCCTGACATATATGAATAAAAATCACTGGATTGAGGATATTCCGGTTATTATGATGTCCGGAGCCGATGCCCCGGAGGCTGTGAAGCGGGCATATGCACTTGGTGCAGTGGATTTTGTCAGCAAGCCATGCGATGCACAGATCGTTTATCAGCTCGTGACGAAAGCAGCGTCGGCTGACTTCCCTGATTACTGCGCAGATCAACGAAAAAGAGAAAAACAGTGAGATGCTGATTCATATTCTCAGTCATATTGTGGAGTTTAGAAACGGAGAGAGCGGAAGCCATGTGATTCACATTCACAAACTCACGGAGATGCTTCTGGAGAGACTGGCGCAGAAAACCGAAAAGTATCATCTGGATGGGGATACCAGAGCCATGATCGCACTTGCTTCTTCTTTGCATATGATATCGGAAAAATCGGTGTGGATGAAAAAATCCTGAATAAACCGGGAAAACTGACAAAAGAAGAATTTGAGATTATGAAAATGCATACCGTCATCGGTGCAGAAATGCTGGAACAGCTTGGTATTTATCAGGACGAGCCACTGGTAAAGATCGCACACCAGATCTGCCGCTGGCATCATGAGCGCTACGATGGAAAAGGCTATCCGGATGGACTTGTGGGAGATGAAATCCCGATTTCCGCACAGGTAGTTTCTGTAGCGGATGTGTACGATGCGCTGGCGAGTGAGCGTGTTTATAAGAAAGCAGTACCGAATGAAAAGGTACTGGAAATGATCCTGCATGGGGAATGCGGACAGTTTAATCCGATCCTCATAGAATGTCTGCAGGAGATCAGTTCGCGGATCAGAAGCGAATGTTATGATGAGGAACAGGAGACCTGATATGTTAGACCAGAATACATTTACAGAAACCATACGTGCGGTACAGGGATATTATCCGCACTTCGGCGGAGCCGATGACAAGAGAGGAGATCCTTTCCTATTTTAAGGATATGGATTTGAATGCACAGCAGGAAGAGATGGTGTTAGAGTTTCTGTCAACACCACATGATGATCCGCAGCCGGAAGAGAACGAACCGGAAACAAAGGAAGCGGAATATGAGGAGACCGCAGAGAAAGAAGAAACCAAAGAATCTTCTGCGAAAAAGGAATCCGCAAAAGATTCCGTCACAGACAACATTTCCACTTCTCCCATGTTTCAGATGTATCTGGAGGAACTGAAAGATATTCCGGAGTATACCAAGGAGGCAGCAGATTGATATGTATAAGAAGCTGCTGGCAGGGGAAGAGAGCATGGTACACGCGCTCTCCAATGCATGGCTGCGCAACGTACTGGAAGTAGCAAAGAAACTGGCAGTTTCCCCGGAAGGATTTGAGGATATTGTGCAGGAAGGAAATATGGCACTTTTCCTGCGTCTGAGCGAGTTGTGTGGCAGCCACGAAAAAGTGGATGTGGAAGAGGAACTTCTTACCGCGGTGGAAGAAGCGATGAAATCCTGCATCCGGGAACAGACCGGTGAGGATGAGAATGAAAATTCCGTGGTTGGAAAAGTTGCGCTGGTAAGTGAAGCGGTGAACTATCTGAAAAAACAGAACGGTGCACAGCCAACGCAGAAAGAACTTGCGGATTATGTCAAAATTCCGGAAGATGAGCTTGCAGATATTCTTTATATGATTGATAAGGCGAAAAAAGATTCCTGATCGAGGAACGAAACAGCCCCCCTATTTGACGGGAGGGCTTTTTTTATTTTCTTGCAACAAAAATACACCTCCGATACACTGTATAGATAGGAGGGCCTTCCATGGATGAACGTTTATTAGTAAAAAGGGCAAAGCGCGGGGATACCGCAGCGTTTGCCGAATTGTATGGGACAATTTATAAGAGGCTGTATCAGTTTGCGCTGTATACGCTTGGAAATACACAGGATGCGGAGGATGTGGTCAGTGCCGCTGTGATGGAAGCATTTGAAAATATCGGGAAATTGCGGAAGGAAGATGCTTTTTCCGCCTGGATGTATCGTATCGTGGCAAATATGTGTAAACAGAAAATGCGGGAATACTATCAACGGGGAGAAGAACTGACGGAAGAAAACGGTGGCTGGGACGGCTATGTATGGGGTGATACCCGTGAGGAATATATAGAAGTCCGGCGTGCATTTCTTACGATGGATGAGGAGGATCGCATGATTGTGGGAATGCATGTCTTCGGTGGATATAAGACGCGGGAGATTGCACAGATTCTTGCAATGAATGAGAATACTGTGCGGTCGAGAGAACATCGGGCGTTGCAGCGGATGGAAAAACAGCTGAAGGGATTGAGGTGAGAATATGCAGGAACAGAACCTGGAAGAATGGAAAGAGAAAATAGACAGATCCGCAGAGCAGATTACCGTGCCGGATACTCTGACACCCGGGGCTGTGCAGCAGATGCTGGAGGAGCGGAAAAACCGGACATCCGCAGGCAGGAAAGAACACAGACATTACCGGAGATTTGCCGGAATTGCTGCGGCAGTTGCAGTGCTGGTGATTGCGGTCGGAACCTATGGATGGAATAAGTATGGAACCGATGATGCGCAACCGAAAAAGGCTGCTCTTTCCGTAACAGAAACTGTCGACAGTACGCAGGATACAGAAAAGAAAGAACAAATCGGTGCATTTACTCTGGCAAAAAGTTACCAGGATGTATATGCAGCGGTACAGAAAAAATCCAATTCACAAAAGGAGTTGGCAGAAGGCACAGTGGATGATTAGGTTTTTCGTGGAAGATACCGGTTCTGCCGAGGCGAAAAAAGAGTCATCCGGTACCCATTCCGACACCAATTTGCAGGTAAACGGTGTGGACGAGGGGGACATCGTCAAAAATGACGGAAATTATCTGTATGTGCTGAATGATGACCGGGTGACCATTGTGGATATTCGGGACAAAAATATGCGTAAGCTGTCGGAAATACGGCCGGAACTGACGGAAAATGACATCCTTTTGCAGCTATACGTGGATAATGACCGGCTGTATGTTATCAAGCAGGGATGGGAAACACAACAGGAGGAGATTCAGTCCGACAGCACGGAGGCTGACAATGATTCCGGTTTTATCGGATGTTACAAAGATATCGCTTATGAACCGGACGGAAATGTGAGTACAGTTCTTTTGACGTATGACATTTCCGAACGCGCAAATCCGGTATTAAGTGCAACCATGAAAATGGATGGAGCATACCAGAGTTCCCGTAAGGTTGGAAATTTTATTTATCTGTTTACTGACCGTTGGGTGTCCAGAGACGGAAAGAACTGGAAGGCTCAGGTCATTCCGGAGATTGCCGGGAAAAAAGCAGATGCCGGATGTTTTTATGTGCAGAAGAATGGGACAACAGAAGTCATTATGGCATCTGTAAATCTTAAAGAGCCATCGAAGGCTGCAGACCATATGGTGCTTCTCGACAGCGGACGACAGGTTTATATGGGAACGGATGCAATCTATCTGTATCAGATGGAATATGAGCGTGGAGAAAAGACAAAGATCGCCAAGTTTTCTTATAAGTATGGAATGTTTTCAGCAATTGCAGAAACAACCGTAAAGGGGGCGATCTGGGATACGTTTGCTATTTCGGAAAGTGGGGGAGAACTTCGTATTCTGACAACAGATTCCCAAAATTCTTTATTGCGGACCTGAAAAAAGAGGGATTGCTGGAAAATATTGCAAAGGGAGAAGAGATTTATGCGGCACGGTATCTGGGAAATATAGCATATTTCATTACTTATCATAATACCGACCCATTGTTTGCAGTAGATATTTCCGATCCGGCACATCCGAAGCCGCTGGGAAATGTGAAGATGACAGGATATTCCGATTATCTGCACCCGTTTGGAGATGGACTGTTGCTTGGCATCGGCTATGAAACCGATGCTAAGACCAGCGAGAAGACAGGGGTAAAACTGACAATGTTTGATATCTCCGATCCGATAAACCTCAGAATTTTGGATTCTGTGACGATAAACGAAGATTTTTGCAGTGCCGCAGAGAATTACAAGTGTGCATTTGTAGATACCGGACGTGGACTGGTCGGATTTGCGACAGAGACCTGGACCAAAACCAATTATAACAGGTATATGCTGTTTCAGTGGGATGGAACGTCTTTTGTAAAGAAAATTTCCTTAAAGAGATCACAGCAGAAAATGGATACGTGGACCGGTGCAGAACAGATGAGGGGACTTTCTTCGGGTGACCGTTTTTATGTGCTTCATGTGGAACGGGATGATTTTTCACTTATTTCGTATGATATGAAAAATGATTTCCAGGAGATTGAGAACAAAAAATATTAAAAAAGCATAAAAAATGAGATAAAAATGAAACTTTTTTGCACATTTTTCTTGAAAAAGGTTTTACTTATTGTTAAAATATGTTATAGTTAAGTAACAAAGTTGTAACAAATTGGAGGAAGTGCATTGAAGTTTAAGTTTACATGGGGCAGAAAGCTGATCGCAGGTATTTTGCTGGCGGCAGTTGTAGTAGGGGGTACTGCAGCACCGGCAGAAGCAGCATCGAAGAATCATACCGCGGTTGTGGCACAGGATAATTACCGGAAAACATTGTGTAAGGGATTTCTGGGAAAGAGTTATGGCAGTGTGGTTGATGGAATCCGCTGTGACTGCAGTGGATACACACGGGCAGCTCTGAATCGTCTGGAGAGTAAGGGACGGAAAGGGACTGCACTGAAAAATGTCAGTGTTGGAGCACATTGTACCAGAGACTGGGTAAGCGGATCGAGTATTTCGTATACAACAGGGGTTGCAACAAAGGGTGCGATCCAGTGGAATTCCGGCACAAAGAAGTCTATTGGAAGAAAAAGCAGTGGGAAAAGCCTTTCCCAGTTGGAACTTGGAGATGTTGTTGTTTATGGCAAGGGCGGTTCTTCCTCCCATATAGCCATATATTTCGGAGAATTTTCTTCGATGGAAGCGGTAAAGGATTATCTGGAAGATATTGGTGTCTATGCGAAAGGAATGATTAAGAGATCTGCAGGAGATAAGTACAGTTACAGTGGCCGCACGATTGTGCATAAGTATGGAAACAGTAGGTACTGGCGGATTCATTCTACATGCAGCGGAATCATGATTGACAATGATATTGCAGGAACCAGCAGATACACATCTTCCTTTGGTCAGTGGAAATGGACCTTTGATACTGGAATTGAAGTAGAATAAAATAACAGACAAAAAGCCCTGCGTTTTCGGAATTTCCGAAAGCGCAGGGCTTTTTTACATGGCAGATACTTAATCCACCAGTTTATCCAGTTCTTTGATGTATTCGGTTTCGCTTGAGAACTGATGGTTTGCTTTTTTGGCATACAGACCGACCGCTGTCTGGGATTTCTTGATTGCCTGCATGGTTCCGGCACCGGCGACACATCCGCCCGGACAGGCCATGCCTTCAAGCAGATAGCCCGGATATTTGCCTAATGTGGCAAGCTTTAAAAGCTGACGGCATTCCTTTAATCCTTCGGCATTTGCCACCTTGATCTCCTGTTCCGGATGATCCCGTTTGATGACATCTACGACAGCCTGAGCAACGCCACCGGCAACGGCAAAGTTTCTTCCATCGGTGGAAGCGTCACTTACACCATCCGGATCTTCTTCCATGTTTTCCAGATCCACATGTTTTGCATCAAAAATACCGGCCATTTCTTCAAAGGTGAGCACGAAATCTACTTCACTGCGGACGCTGCGGCGCATTGCTTCGAGTTTTTTAGCCGCACATGGTCCAATAAAGACAACCTTCGCATTTGGGTTATGCTTTTTGATAAGACGTGCAGTTAATGTCATCGGAGTCAGTGCCATGGAAATACAGTTGGCGTGATCCGGGAATAATTTCTTTGCCATGACAGACCATGCCGGACAGCAGGAAGTTGCCATGAATGGAAGTTCATCCGGCACTTCTTTTAAGAAATCTTCTGCTTCCTGCTTTGCACACAGATCCGCACCGATTGCTACCTCAAAAACGTCTGCAAACCCGAGTTCTTTCATGGCAGCACGCAGCTTGCCAGGGGTAACTTTCGGTCCGAACTGACCGACAAATGCAGGAGCGACAGCTGCATAAACCTTTTCGCCGGACTGGATGGCACGGATTGTCTGGAAAATCTGGGATTTGTCAGCAATGGCACCGAACGGGCAGTTTACCAGACACTGACCGCAGGAAACACACTTGTCATAATCGATATTGGCTTTGCCGTTTTCATCTGAAGTAATGGCATCCATACCGCATGCTTTGGCACATGGACGTTCCTGAATGATAATGGCGTTATAGGAGCAGACACTTGCACAGCGGCCGCACTTGATACATTTCTCCTGGTCAATGATAGATCTGCCGGTGGTACGGTCTAAGGAAACAGCTCCTTTCGGGCATACTTCCATACAGGGATGTGCCAGACATCCCTGACAGCCGTCTGTTACGTGCACACGTTTTGTGGGACAGGCATTGCAGGCAAATTTAATGACATTAATGAGAGGCGGAGTATAGTAAGTTTCTGCCTGGTCAGCAGCTTCAATGCCATCGGATACCGGGGCATGCTCTGCAGCACTGCGGTTTGGCAGGATCCCATTGCCAGACGCAGGCGTTCGCCTACAATTGCACGCTCCAAAAATACATCGTTTCTGAAATTTCCGGTTTCTCCCGGAATAATCTTATATGGAAGTTCTTCCATACGTTCCTTTACAGGCCATTCGGTATGATAAGCCATACGGGCTACTTCTGTAAAAATTTTGTGACGGATTTCCTGAATTCGGGTTTCAACGCCTCTCATGATAATTCCTCCTTGTGTTTGTAATGGATCATTGTAAAATAAAGTTTTCTGCATTTCTATAAGATAATACCAAGAAACTCACAGAAAAACCTGTTTTGTCATATTCCGGGGATATTGTAGCAAATAATACACATACTCTCAATAAGTATGCTGTTCTTTTTACAAAACATAATAGGCTTTTGACATGGTGTGAAACAATTGTACTGTAAACTGCAAGGTAGAAAGGACAGGGGCGGGGTACACCAATGGCAACCCGGCGATTTCTCCTGCATTTTAGAGGCTGTTGGAATTTTTTCAATTTTCAGCAAAAATCGTACAAGCCCGGAAGGCGAATGACCACCGGTTGCGTCCGCCTGATAGCAATTAAAACAAAAATTCCTACAGCCTCTTAATTGCAAGGAGCATGAGTCGGATTGCCATTGGTGTACCCCGCCCCTGTCCTTTCGAGCCATAGCCACCTTGTTCAATAACATGACAATATGCACAAAATCCCAATGTTGTTTTTGTGAATGATTTTGACTGAAAATGATTGACGATGACAGAAAATGAAATTATAATAAAACCCATCAGATGAATGATTTTGAAAGAAAATGAACGAAAAAGAAAACAAAGGAGTGAGGCATATGCTTGCAGAAGAAAGATTTTCAAGGATACTGTCCATAATAGAAGCGGAGGGAAGTGCCACAATACAGGAACTTATGACTGCACTTGACGCTTCAGAATCAACCGTCCGCCGGGACTTAATCACAATGGATGAGAATGGTCTTCTGACCAAGGTGCATGGCGGTGCAATCGCCAGACGGCCGAGTGTGAGTACACATGATGAGGATGTCAGAAACCGTAAGACGATGAATGCGGAACAAAAGAATGCAATTGCAAAGTATGCAGCATCCCTCATCCGCCCGGATGATTTTGTTTATCTCGATGCCGGAACATCCACCGAGGCGATGATTCCTTTTATTAAGGAGACGCAGGCGGTGTTTGTGACAAATGCCATCAGCCATGCAAAGCTTCTGGCAGAAAAGGGCTGCCGTGTTTATCTGCTGGGAGGTGAATTCAAATCCCAGACAGAGGCGATCGTCGGGGAGGAAGCCATGGAGATGCTTTCCAAGTATAACTTTACCAAAGGATTCTGGGGAACGAACGGAATCAGCGTCAGCAAAGGATATTCCACCCCGGAGATCAAGGAAGCCATGGTAAAGAAATATTCCATGAAGAATTGCAAACGCTGCTATATTCTGGCAGATGCCAGCAAGTTTGACCAGCTTTCCAGTGTGAAATTTGCTGATTTTGATCAGGCAACCATCTTAACAACGGAGCTGTACAAGCCGGCACTTAAAAAATACAAAAATATTGTGGAGGTGAAAGAATGATCTATACCGTAACATTTAATCCATCCATTGATTACATTGTAAATGTGGACAACTTTATGACCGGTGTGGTCAACCGTACCAGTAAGGAAATTATTTTTCCGGGTGGGAAAGGAATCAATGTTTCAATGGTACTGAAAAATCTCGGGGAAGAAAGCACCGCACTTGGATTTATGGCAGGATTTACCGGAGATGCCATCACACGGCTTCTTCAGGAGAAAGGTGTTACCGCAGATTTTATTCACGTTACCGAAGGATTGTCCCGTATCAACGTAAAACTCCGGGCACAGACCGAGACGGAAATCAACGGACAGGGACCAAAGATTGCATCAGAAGATATCCGGAAACTTTACGGAAAACTGGATGCATTGCAGGATGGCGATACACTGGTACTTGCCGGAAGCATCCCGGATACAATGCCGGAATCCATGTATATGGATATCATGGAACATCTGCAGAATAAAAAACTGAACATTGTGGTAGATGCGACCAGAGATCTGCTGATGAATGTACTCGCGTATCATCCGTTTTTGATCAAACCGAACAATCATGAGCTGGGAGAGATTTTCCACACGATCATCAATGACAAAGATGACGTTGTGAAATATGCGAAACGCATGCAGGAAAAGGGTGCAAGAAATGTTCTTGTTTCCATGGCAGGTGACGGAGCCGTCCTTGTGACGGAAGACGGTCAGGAGTTCCGGGCAGATGCACCGAAAGGAAAGCTTGTCAATTCGGTAGGTGCCGGAGATTCCATGGTGGCTGGTTTTGTATATGGATATTTAAATGGTGGCAGCTATGCAGATGCGTTCCGCTACGGTGTATGTACCGGAAGTGCCAGTGCTTTTTCCGAAGAGCTGGCAACAAAAGAGGAAGTACTTGCATTGATGGATGCAAATAAAAAATTATTTTAAGGAGGTATACTATGAGAATCAGAGATTTGCTTGCAGCCGAGAGCATTGAACTGAACGGTTCTGCAGCCGGAAAACAGGATGTTTTAAACAAAATGGTTGATCTCATGGCAAAAAGCGGAAAAATCCGCGATGTGGAAACTTACCGCAAGGGGGTTTTTGCAAGAGAAGAAGAAGGAACAACCGGAATTGGAGAGGGAATTGCGATCCCACACTGCAAGTCAGATGCTGTGAAAGCACCGGGACTGGCAGCTATGGTAGTAAAGGATGGTGTAGAGTTTGACGCGTTAGATGGAGCACCTGTCAATTTACTGTTTCTGATTGCAGCTCCAAACACCGAGGATAATGTACATCTGGAGGTGCTCAGCAAACTTTCCGTACTTCTGATGGATGAGAATTTTACCAACGGACTGAAAAATGCAAAGACCGTAGACGAATTCTTAAAAGTCATCGATGATGCGGAAAGCGCAAAAGATGAGGATGAAAAAGAAGACGAAACTGGGGCAAAATACAAGGTACTTGCCGTAACCGGATGCCCGACCGGAATCGCACATACTTATATGGCAGCGGAAAGCTTAGAGAAGCATGCAGCTGAGATGGGAATCACGATTAAGGTAGAGACCAGAGGTTCCGGCGGAGCCAAGCATGTGCTTACCGATGAAGAGATCGCAGGAGCGGCCGCAATCATCGTTGCAGCCGACACCAAAGTTCCGATGGACCG
>ERZ791615.720-NODE-720-length-12961-cov-4.58446_pt1 | contig 12961 bp, 9 predicted proteins | sample MGYA00510273_ERZ791615 | MGnify/ENA primary metagenome ERZ791615 (study PRJEB30046, sample SAMN00715185) | human gut metagenome | study: EMG produced TPA metagenomics assembly of the A metagenome-wide association study of gut microbiota in type 2...
TGCAGATTCTTTTCGCTTCTGTATCATATTAGGCGCGTAGTTGCGGATTTGAGGATTATTTTAAATTATTGATGTATCTTTACGGCAAGGCACCAATACAATCAGTTATGAAACAGTCAGAAGAGCGATATATTAGTTTATTAACCGATTTTGGCTTTAAGCGAATCTTCGGAACCGACCTCAACAAAGATTTGTTGATAAACTTTCTTAACTCTCTATTTAATGGGGAGGAAGTTATAAAAGACGTAAAGTTTGACGCTGCTGCTATTACCCGCTTCACTCCTATAGAGCTACGAGAATATGAAGATAGTCTAAAAGCTTATCGTGACATAAAGAATTCATTAGATACAGCCGAAGCCAAAGGAAGAGAAGAAGGCATAAATATAGCAAATTTAGCTATTGCCAAACGTATGCTTTCCGATGGAATGGACATGGAATTAGTCTTGAAATACACGGGGTTAACAGAAAAACAAATAAAGAAATAGAACCAGACAACTTTTTCTTATCTGACATCTTGTTCAAAAAACAGCATGTAACAAACATGCAACATGTGAAGACAGAATAAAAGAGCAAAAAGCAATCGCCCTCAACAGAAGACGATTGCTTTTTGGGTTTTATCGAAAATGCGAACTATTGTTCTGCGCCCTTGTCAGCCACAGCTTGCTTGATCTTTTCTTCTATCTCCTCGCACAGCTCGGGGTTGTCGCGGAGCAGCTTCTTCGTAGCGTCACGGCCCTGTGCCAGCTTGCTGTTGTCATAAGAGAACCATGAGCCGCTCTTCTGGATGATGCCATACTCTACGCCGAGGTCCACGATCTCGCCAACCTTTGAGATGCCCTCGCCGAAGGTAATCTCAAACTCGGCCTTGCGGAAAGGAGGAGCCACCTTGTTCTTGACAACCTTCACGCGCACCTGGTTACCGATGACCTGGTCGCCGTCCTTGATGCTTGTAACGCGACGGATGTCGAGGCGCACGCTCGAATAGAATTTCAAGGCGTTACCACCTGTCGTCGTCTCGGGGTTGCCAAACATCACGCCGATCTTCTCACGAAGCTGGTTGATGAAGATACATGTGGTGTTGGTCTTCGAGATGGTAGAGGTGAGCTTGCGGAGGGCCTGACTCATCAGTCGAGCCTGCAGACCTACCACGTTGTCACCCATGTCGCCCTCGATCTCCTTCTTTGGCGTGAGCGCAGCCACAGAGTCGACGACGAGGATGTCGATGGCAGCCGAACGGATAAGCTGGTCAGCAATCTCCAATGCCTGCTCACCATTGTCGGGCTGCGAGATCCACAGGTTGTCCACATCCACACCCAACTTGGCAGCATAGAAACGGTCAAAGGCGTGCTCAGCGTCAATGAACGCTGCTATGCCGCCCTGCTTCTGTGCCTCAGCAATGGCATGAATGGCCAGTGTGGTCTTACCTGACGACTCGGGGCCATAAATCTCTATTATTCGTCCCTTGGGGTATCCGCCTACACCGAGAGCGGCATCCAAGCTGATGCTGCCTGTAGGAATGACCTCTACGTTCTCTATCTTCTCATCGCCAAGTTTCATTATCGAACCCTTGCCGAAATCTTTCTCTATCTTTGACATTGCAGCCTGGAGGGCCTTAAGCTTGCCTTCCTGTGCGAGCGTCATTTCTTCTGATTTTGCCATATCTTTATGAATGTTGAATGTGCGGCAGAGCCGCAATGATGAATGTGGAGTGTGGAATGTCGAATGGTTTAAAATTCGATGTCCACGTTAAATAATTCATGCCAAGGCAGACCCTGCTTGTTGAGCTGTTCCATGAAGGGATCGGGGTCAAACTCTTCTACGTTCCACACACCGGGCTTGCGCCACAGACCCTTGAAGAACATCATGGCACCAATCATGGCTGGCACGCCGGTGGTGTAGCTCACGCCCTGCATGCCTGTCTCCTTGTAGGCAGCCTCGTGCGAGCAGTTGTTATAGACATAATAGGTCTGCTCCTTGCCGTCGTTGCCTATGCCACGGATGCGGCAGCCGATAGAGGGCTGTCCGTCATAGTTCTCGCCAAGATCCTGCGGGTTGGGCAGCACAGCCTTAAGGAATTGCAGCGGCACAATCTTCACTTTCACCTTCTCCGAGGGGTTGTCAGCAAGAGGAGCCTCGTATGTGATCTCGTCGATGCGCGACATGCCGAGGTTCTGTATGCAGTCAAGATATGTGAGATACTGCTGTCCGAAGGTCATCCAGAAACGTGCGCGCTTGATGGTGGGATAGTTCTTCACCAAGCTCTCAATCTCCTCATGGTGGAGCAGATAGCTCTCCTTAGGGCCGATCTCAGGATAGTTGAGCGGCTTATGGATCTCCAGCGGAGCCGTCTCCACCCATTTGCCATCCTCCCAGTAGAGACCCTTCTGTGTGATCTCACGAATGTTGATCTCAGGGTTGAAGTTGGTTGCGAACGCCTTGTGGTGGTTGCCCGCGTTGCAGTCGACGATGTCGAGATACTGTATCTCCTTGAAATGATGCTTTGCTGCATAAGCTGTGAAAATGCTTGTCACGCCCGGGTCGAAGCCACATCCGAGGATGGCGGTCAGACCAGCCTCCTCAAAGCGCTTCTTGTAAGCCCACTGCCAAGAATACTCGAAGTGAGCCTCGTCCTTTGGCTCATAGTTGGCTGTGTCGAGATAGCTGCATCCGCAAGCCAGACATGCCTCCATGATGGTGAGGTCCTGGTAAGGGAGCGCAAGGTTAACGACCAGCTCAGGCTTGTAGCTGTTGAAGAGCGCCTTGAGCTGCTCCACATCGTCGGCATCGACCTGAGCCGTCTTGATGTTGGGGTTGCCGATAGCCTTCACAATCTTGTCACACTTCTCCTTTGTGCGGCTGGCAATCATAAAATCGGTGAACACGTCAGCGTTCTGTGCAATCTTGAACGCAGCGACCGTAGCGACGCCACCGGCGCCAATCATGAGTACTTTTCCCATTTCTGTTTTTTTGTTATATTTGTTATTTTCGTTTTTTCGTTTTCTCGTTTTCTCGTCTAAAAGAAAATTGTCATGAGCCGACGTTACCTCAGCTCTTCCGCCTTTATTCCGAGCGCGTTCATGAGCGAGTAGCCGAGCATCTCCTGTCTGAAGTTGCCGCCCTTGAGAGGCACCATCGACAGCAACGTTATGCGCTTGCTGTCATCGTCGAGGTGTCGCAGCGACATCCATATACTGTCGAACAGGTCACCCTCCTCCACGTTGGGCACGAGCATTACACGCTTCACCTCCTTATGTGCGCACACCATGTCGAGCACATCAAGAAAGAAGTCGTTGCCCTTGACCACATCTTCCACGGGAAAAGAGCTTATTATGAATTCGCCCAGATGGTCCTTGAACGCCTGTCCGTTGAGCTCATCGTCAAAGCGTGAGGGAGCAAAATTGTCCATCGCCTCCTTCTTCTTGCCATGAATGAGCACCACCTGCGTCTCGTGGTCACCCTCGCGCAGCCCGCCGTCGAGCGCCACACACTCTACCCATCGCGCCATGTCGGCCTTGGGCACACGGCGTCCTAACATACGCTCAAAATTAACGGTAAGGTCAAACGCCACCCTGTCCACATAATCGGCATCGACAATGATCACGTTTTCACTCCATTTTTCCTTGTTCATTTTCTCGTCTATCATAGTTTGCAAAGATACAATAAATGGGCGAAACTTGAAAATAAGTAGTGATAATTTTTTGAAACAAAAACAGGGACAACCGTTTGCTTCGCCGACCTGTCAGCCATAACGAAACAAACCGTTGTCCCTGTTGTCTTTTTGTTCTCTTGTCGATTTACCAGATGTGAGCACGCTTGTTCTTAGGCAAGAACAGCTTGTCGCCCTTCTTCACGTTGAACGCCTTGTACCAAGCGTCGATGTGTGACAGGGCAGCGTTCACGCGAGCCTCGTTGGGAGAGTGAGGATCCGACTTGACGAGGTAGTCGAGCACCTGCGGACTGGCGTTTGATGCCCACACGCGAGCCCAGCTGAGGAAGAAGCGCTGCTCAGGAGTGAAGCCGTCCTTCACCGCCAGCGGGTGCTCCTTCATTGAGTTTTGCAGAGCGCGGAACGAGATGTTCAGACCGCCGTTGTCGCCGATGTTCTCGCCGAGGGTCAACTCGCCGTTCACCTTCACGCCGGGGAGCACCTCAAACTTGCCGAAGCTCTCAACCAGCACCTTGGCACGCTTGTCGAAGTTGGCCTTGTCGGCCCCTGTCCACCAGTTGCGCTGGTTGCCTGTCTTGTCAAACTGGCATCCCTGGTCGTCGAAGCCGTGGCTCATCTCGTGACCGATCACGGCACCGATGCCGCCATAGTTTACGGCATCGTCGGCCTGAGGATCGAAGAACGGTGGCTGCAGGATGGCAGCGGGGAAGCAGATCTCGTTGGTTGTGGGGTTATAGTAGGCGTTGATGGTCTGCGGTGTCATCTGCCACTCGCTCTTGTCCACGGGCTTGCTCACCTTGCGGGTGAGATAATCGGTGGTCTTGTAGCGTGAGATGGCACGCAAGTTCTCATAGAGCGATAGCGAGTCGTCAACCTGCAGGCCCGAGTAGTCGCGCCACTTGTCAGGATAGCCGATCTTTACGATAAAGTTCTGGAGCTTGTCCTTGGCCTGTGCTTTTGTTGCCTCGCCCATCCATGTTGCCTCGTCAATGCGCTGTGCGAGCGCTGTCTGCAGGTTGTGAACGAGCTCAAGCATGCGCTTCTTGCTTGATTCGGGGAAATATTTCTCAACATACATCTTGCCTATGGCCTCGCCCAGCAAGCCGCTCACGGCCGACACGCTGCGCTTCCAGCGCGGACGGTCCTGGCTCACGCCGCTCAGCACCGAGCTAAACTTGAAGGCAGCAGCACGGAACTCGTCGCTCAGGGTGCTTGTGCCACTTGAGATGACGCGCGACTCGGCATAAGCCTTAAGGTCGTCAAGCGGTGTCTCTGCCAGAATTTTCTCCACCTCGTGTATAGGCTCAGGCTGACCCACGTCCACGCTGTCGAACACGGGGAATCCCTGTGCGAGGAAAATGTTACCCCAGTCGATGCCGGGATAATCGTTCACGAGCTGCATATAGCTCATCTTGTGATAATTGGCGTTGATGTCGCGCAGCTTCACGGCGCCATAGCTGGCCTTGGCCAGACGTGTCTCTATGGCCATGACGGCCTCCATCTTCTTCGTTGCTGTGGCCTCATCGTTGCCCACGAGCTTGAAGAGGGTTGTCATCAGCTCCTTATAGGCGTTGCGCACCTTCACGGTCTGCTCATCGTCGTTGAGATAGTAGTCGCGCTCACCCAGACCGAGACCACCCTGGCTAATGCCCACAATGTTCATAGAAGCGTTGCGCTGGTCTGCGCCCACACCCATGTCGAACATCAAGGTGCCTATGCCCTCGAAATCGAGTGAAGAGGCAACATACTGATACTCGTGAATGTTCTTTATGGCATCCACCTTAGCCAGATAAGGCTTCAGAGGCGCAGCACCCTCGCGGTTCAGACGCACGCTATCCATCATGAGGTTGTAGATGCTGCCTATCTTCTGTCCGAGCGAACCTTTCTGCTGAGGTTTTGTTGCAAACTCGTTGATGAGTTCCTGAATGCGCTTCTGGTTCTGCTCCTCAAGGTCTACGAACGCTCCGTTCATAGGATGTTCTGCATCGAGCGGATGACTCTTCATCCATCCTCCGGCTGCATAGCGGTAAAAATCGTTGCCGGGCTTTACCGTGAGGTCCATGTTGGCCTTGTCGATGCCCGATCCGAGTGTCTGCTGCGCGAAAGCCGATGTGGTGGCAAGCGCGAGCGACAACAGTAAGAGTTTTGTCTTCATTTTTATAAATTTATAATCTAAAAATTCTCTTTCGTTTTGGGATGTCTGTTCCTTAGACGTTGCAAAAGTACAAATTGCTGCACAAACGAGCAAAAAAATAATTGGAAAAAGGCACTATTCGCCAATTTATGGAGAATAATCTTCTTTTCCTTCATCTTTTTCACGAACATTCTGCCTGTATAATTATTCACTCAAAGTGAATAAATATGCAGAAGCGAGAGAGAAAAACGAAAAATCAAGAAGAAAGCAGAAAAGAGATATAGATAGCAAAAAGACAGAAAAAAGAAGGTTTTGCTATACAGTTTTGTTAACAAATGTGAAAAATCGGTTTGTTTTCCCAAAGAGCCTCTTTGAGGACGTCAAAGGGCCTCTTTGAGGCTGTCAAAGAGGCTTAATGAGAACGTCAGAAAGGCACTTTCATTTTGTCATTTGGGCTTAATGAAAAAACCATGCTTAGAAGACCGTGGAAAGTGCATAAATATACAGAAACGGAAGGAGATGACGGATAAAAGAGCGACGGCTTTAAAGCAAAGAAAAAAGCTTGCCGAGCAAAACAAGAAAGCTCGGAAGCAAAGCCCAGAAGGCTTGCAGAACAAAGAGAAAAGAGCCGGCAAGCCTTGGCCGTTAAGCCTTGGAGCCAACGGTTCCCATCCACCGTCCGCGGAAGAGCTGAATGAGGAACATGAGGCCTCGGAACGTAAGCTCCACAGCCATGGCGATCCACACACCCTTCAAGCCGTAATGTGGGGCGAGCAAAGCAGCAAGCGTGAGACGCACACACCACATCGACACGAGGTTGATGAGCATGGGGCGCAAGGTCGATCCAGCGCCCACACACACATAGTAGACCACGATGGAGGCAGCAAACATGGGCTCGGCAAAAGCCTCGATGCGCAGACACATGATGCCAAGCTGGCGAATCTCCTCTATTGGGGTGAGCAGGGCCATCATCTCGGGAGCAAACACATACATAACCAAACCCATGAACGCCATGACGGCCATGCCCATGAACGTGGTGCTATAGGCAAAACTGCGACACATGTCGCGTCGGCCTGCTCCCTTGCTTTGGCCCACAAGGGTGGTTGCAGCTTCGCTTATGCCATAGCCCGGCATGTAACACAGGCTCTCGGCGGTGATGGCAAAGGTGTTGGCGGAGATGGCCACGTTGCCAAGTGGTGCCACGATCATGGTGCTCACGATCTGTGCTCCGTTCAAGAACACCGACTGCAAAGCCATGGGCGACCCTATCTTCAGAGCCGTGCGCACATACTGGCCTGCCCAGCACCACAGCCGGCCGTCCTGACGCAAGCTCAATATGCGGTTGCGGAAGATGGCATAATAGCCTTGCACAGCCGTGCCGCTTATGATGGCGAGCGAGGTGCCGAGAGCTGCGCCCATGACGCCAAACCCCAACACATATATAAAAATGGAGTTGAACAACACGTCGAGCACGCACACGCCCACGCTCACGATGCTCGGGATCTTCATGTTGCCCGAACACTTGAGCATGTTGCCACACAAACCCGACAACTGGAAGAAGGGCACGGTGAGGGCAAAGATAAGAAAATAGGTAGAGGCCTGGGGAGCGATGTCGCTTCCGCCGCCAAGCCAGTAAGGAAGGTAAGGGTGTATGACCAGGCCTGTAAGGGCTATTGTGAAGCTCACGATGGCTGTTGCCACGATGCCGTTGCGAAACACATCGCGCGCACGTTCAAAGTCGTTGGCACCAATATAGTGGGCCACCTGCACGGAGAAGCCCATGGACGCCGCGTTAGTTATGCTGCCCATGAGCCATGTGGTGCTCTCTATAAGACCTATGCTCGCCGATGCCTCTGTGCCGAGGTGTCCCACCATGGCGGCATCGATGAAAAACATCATGACGCTGGTTATCTGCGCGAGTATAGACGGAATGCTCAGCCCCACAATGAGGCTGAGCTTATCACGAAACGTCAACGGTTGTCCGTTGCGTATGCTTGCCAACAATGCATCGCTCTTTGTCATACAAGATGCAAAGTTACTCATTATCTGCAAGCAAAAAATCGTGGCAGCAAAACATTCACATTTATTAACTTACGGTTAGGCTGTTTGTTTCTCCCTAACAATTACTAAAAAATTTGGAGATTAAAACGAAAGGCGCTAACTTTGTAACATCTTTTCGATACAAACAGACTTTTAAAAACACCAAAGAAATGAACACAAAGGGAATATACACAGCCTCTGCCGCCCGCTATGACGATGCGGAGGCCCTCTACAGCAGATGCGGCAAGAGCGGCGTGCTTCTGCCAAAGGTGAGCCTGGGATTCTGGCACAACTTTGGAGCGGTAGACGCCTACGAGCGCAGCAGAGCCATTACACACTATGCCTTCGACCACGGCATAACCCATTTTGACCTTGCCAACAACTATGGCCCTCCTTACGGCAGCGCAGAGGAGACCATGGGACAGCTCATGAAGGACGATTTTGCTCCTTACCGCGACGAGCTGTTCATTGCCACAAAGGCGGGATATGACATGTGGGAAGGCCCTTACGGCAACTGGGGTTCGCGTAAGTATCTCATGGCAAGCCTCAACCAGAGCCTTAAGCGCATGAACCTCGACTATGTGGACCTGTTCTACAGCCATCGTTACGACCCCAACACACCGCTTGAAGAAACTCTTCAGGCCATGGTTGACATCGTGAAGCAAGGCAAGGCGCTGTATCTCGGCATCAGCCGTTGGCCATTGGAGGCTCTAAAGTTTGCCGACCAATATCTCAAGGAGCGCGATGTGCCGTTGCTCATCTACCAAGACCGCCTCAACCTGCTCGACCGCGAACCACAGGAGAACGGCGTAACCCAATATTGTGCCGACCACGGCATAGGCTTCATCTCCTTCTCGCCGTTGGCACAGGGTCTGCTTACCGACCGTTATCTTAACGGCATTCCTGCCGACAGCCGCATGGCAAAGGAGCAATATCTCAAGCACAGCGCCCTCACACCCGAACTGCTCGAACAGCTGAAGACATGGAACGCCGAGGCAGCAGAGCGTGGCGAGACGCTTGCCGAGATGGCGCTGGCATGGATTCTTCAACAGAAGGGCGTGACAAGCGTGTTGGTGGGTGCCAGCTCGGTGGCTCAGCTTGAAAAAAACATGAAGTGTGTGCATGCAGCCAAGCTGTAAAAGGTTTTATGTCATCATTTTACCGCAATCATCATTTTACGATGTTCTCCCCCACAACATAGCCCATGCTCCACGCGGCTTGCAGATTGAAGCCGCCCGTGACGGCATCGACGTCAAGCACCTCGCCGGCAAAGAAGAGGTGAGGACACACTTTGCTCTCGAGCGTGTTCTTGTCGACCGACGACAACGACACGCCACCACAGGTCACAAACTCGTCACGAAAGCGCCCCTTGCCGTTGATGACATGCTGGTCGTTGGTGAGCGTCTCCACCAGCCGGCTTATGCCCTTCTTTCCAAGCTCGTTCCAACGTTTCTGTTGCGGTAGTGCCGACTTGTCAAGGATGTAAGCCCACAGGCGCGACGGCAGGTTGAACGGTCTTACCGAAGCGAGCTGTTTCTGACCGTTGGCAGCAACGATGGCAGACACCTCGTCAAGGGTGGCGGCCGACTGGGATATGCCGGTCCAGTTGACAGCCACCTGAACCTTATAGTTGTTTTCATGCAAGAACCTTGCGGCGTGCGACGAGAGTTTGAGGACGGCAGGACCGCTCATGCCCCAATGGGTCACGAGGAGAGCACCCTCAGCACGATATTTTGTGCCCACGATGGCTGTGATGACGGGGTCTACCACGGTTCCCATGAGGGCGAGAAAGGACGCGTCGGCCACGTTGAACGTGAAGAGCGACGGCACAGGCTGTTCTATCCCGTGGCCAAGGCGCTCATGCACATGCAAGCCCTCGCCCTTGGGAGCACCACCTGTGGTTATCGCCACGCGGTCAAAATCGGCTTCGTGGCCGTTGGCAAAACTCAGATGAAGCGACCCGTCCTCGTTCTGCGTCATGTCGGTGAGCTTATGTCCGCACAGCTGCTTTACACCCAGACGTGAGGCAAGCCCTGTGAGGCACGATATGATGCTTTGAGAGTCTTGCGACACAGGAAACACACACTCGTCGCTTTGCGTCGTAAGGGGCACACCCTCGCGCTCAAACCAGCTGTAGACATCGGTATGGCTAAACTGTTTGAGCAGCCGCTTCATCAGTTTGTGGCCGCGCGGATAGGCTTGCTTGGCATCGCTTATGAGCGCAAACGAGTTGGTGAGGTTGCATCGTCCGCCACCCGTTATCGCAACCTTGGCGAGCATGGTTGCGTTTTTCTCAAAAATGGTTATGTTGGCACTTGGAGCACATCGCTTTGCCTGTATTGCAGCAAAATAGCCCGCAGCTCCACCTCCTATAATGGCTATGTGTAGGGGTCTCTTGGGTTGCATGTTCATCTTGCAATCGTTTTGTTTTGTTTTTAGTTTCTGCAAATTTACGCTTTTTCTTTGACAAGCAAGAGGTTTTGTATGGCAAGAACGAATAATTTCGTTTTTCCCGACATTACAAAACAATTCATGAGGTCAAAATACTTTGCTTGCTCTGTTTTTCATTAAAAGTTTCTTTTCTGTCAAAAAAATATGTACCTTTACAAGCGAAATAAAAAAAGTAATTGAAAACATTTTCTAAATCCGAAAATCTAAAACAAAAACTTCACATGGAAATGAAAAAAAAGAACAAGAAACACAAGGGCATTATTTGTTCTTGGACATTGGGATGTCTTGTCGGCATCATGCCATTGTCGGCTAATGCACAAAGAGTGGTGTTTCCTCAGGCAAAGCAGGCTGGAACGGCAACATTGAAGACATGTGAGAACAAGTTTGTTCTGGGAAACAATCTGCTCCAGGTTTCCTACTCGGTTAATGATGGCGTGCTGCGTTTTGACGGATGCCCGGAGATGGACTTGCTCCCGTCAGACGTTCTTTTCCGTATGCGCCTTGCCGACTGCACCGAGTTTACCTCGTCAGACATGAATCTCGAAAGCGTGACAAGCGAGACCTACACAGCAGATGTGCAGGCAGCTAAAGGAGCAGAGCGTTTTGAAGGAAAGGGGATAAAAGCCGTGTTTACGCGTGGAAACATGCGTGTCGAATGGCGCGCGGTCTTGCGCGACGGCTCACACTATCTGCGCACGGAAATGAGCATCACGTCAGGGAAGGACGTTACCATGGACCACATAAAACCGATGGTTTATGCCGTTGACAACCGCAAGGCAAAATCGGCTCCTGTTGTCGTGGGCAACACCCGCGGGGCTGTGCTGCTTAGCAACAAGATTTTTGCTGGTCTTGAAACCCCGATGGGCGTCAACACGAACAATGTAGATTCTGCCGATATCGCCACGATAAACAACCGCGACATTATACCTATGGAGGGCAACTGGGTACGCCACACCACATTGAAGGCTGGCAAGACATGGAAGGTCAGCAATGTGGTGGGGTTGGTTGCCAAGGGACAACCACGCCGCTCTTTCCTTGCCTACAGCGAACGCGAACGGGCCGCGGCATGGCATCCGATGACCATCTACAACTCATGGTATGAGCTGAACATCGACCGCAACAACGCTCCAGGAAACCTTGGAAAGTATGACCCTGACGACAGGCGAAACCTTAAAGGCAACTACAGCGGCAACATGACAGCAACGCAATGTGAGGATGTCGTGGCCAATTGGAAGAAGATGTTTTATGACGTGTATGGCAAAGCTCCTGTGGCGTTCGTCTTCGATGACGGATGGGATGCCTACGGCACATGGACCTTCAACCCCAACTTTCCCGAGGGCTTCAAGAACGTTGACCGCATGGCACACGAGATGGGCGCGGGCATAGGCGCATGGCTCGGACCTGTGGGCGGATATGGGGCGAGCGGCGAGTATAGGCGTGGCTATTGGCAAGGACGCGGAGGCATGCAACTCAGCAATCCTGCCTACTACGATTATTTCGTGAAATGCTCCAGCGACATGATTGACAAGTACGATTTCCGTTTCTTCAAATACGACGGCATAAGTGCACAGTTCTCTGCCGTTGGGCCCGACATGACCGATGCGGGACTTGAAAACTGTGAGGCCATAATAAGCATAGAGAACGATGTGCGCAAAAAGCGCAAAGACATCTTCTACAACACCACGGTAGGCACCTGGGCCTCGCCGTTCTGGTTTCATGTGAGCGATGCTGTGTGGCGACAGGAGGGCGACTTCGGAAAGGCCGGTGTTGGCGATGACCGCGAACAATGGATCACTTATCGCGACCGTCTTGTCCATCAAAACTTCGTAGACCGTTCGCCGATATGTCCGATCAACACGCTCATGACACACGGCGTGATCCTTAGCCGTTTCGGGGACGTGTCAAAGACGATGAGCTATGACGGCATTGTGCGTGAGATGCGTTGCGCCTTCGGCTGCGGCTCGTCAATGGTGGAGCTTTATACCGACTATAAGTTGCTTGACGAGATAAAGGACAGCAAGGGCAAGACAGGCGGTCTGTGGAAACAGCTTGCCTACTGTATGGATTGGCAACAGCGCAATGCCGACGTTCTGCCCGATATCCATTGGGTTGGCGGCAACCCTTGGGACGGAGAGAAAGCCAACATCTACGGTTGGGCAGCATGGAACGGCAAGAAAGCCACGCTCACATTGCGCAACCCCGACGTTGCCCCACAGACGCTAACGACAACATTGCGAGATGTGTTCGACATTCCTGCCTACATAAAGACATCTGTCACGCTGCGCAGTTCTTATGCCGACCAACGCATAGGCAAGGGCGGCATCAGCGGTCTGCCTGTAGGCAAAGCTGTAGACATAGACAAGAAGATAACCATTTCCATGCCCAAGTCATCGGTGTTTGTCTTCGAGGGTGTTGACAATGGTCATTTCGATTTTGGAGAAGCAAATAAATAACTGCGCTCTGTTATTATAACATTAAATGAGCTTTCACGAGAGCATAACAAACACATTTTCAACCTATTATCATCTCTATCGAGCGCGACGGCGCTTGTTTGAGCCAATTTTCATCGTATAAATGCGAAAGTTCTGTAACGTTAACATAAAAACAAAGCCGTGAACAGAGGCTCTTTCTCCAAAGGCCTCTGTTCACGGCTGTTTTCTTCAATAACG
>ERZ791615.721-NODE-721-length-12946-cov-8.39283_pt1 | contig 12946 bp, 17 predicted proteins | sample MGYA00510273_ERZ791615 | MGnify/ENA primary metagenome ERZ791615 (study PRJEB30046, sample SAMN00715185) | human gut metagenome | study: EMG produced TPA metagenomics assembly of the A metagenome-wide association study of gut microbiota in type 2...
CATGATGCAAAGGTACAAAAGTTTCTTTATCTATTCCGTTGTTGCAGGATATTTTGGCTAGCAGCCAGGCCTCTCATCCACGGACAATATCGGTAGAGCCAATTTTGTGCATTATGACAAGCATCACGTTTTGGAACATAACCTCCTTCGCCTGTATTGTGACGCTCGTCTTCTGAGATATTATCCTGCCGAGGCTTTGAGTGAACCGATGTTCAGAACATGGCACTTTTTCTGGAGAATGAAGAACAAGAAATAATAGATATACGGCGAACGGCTCTACTCTCTCATTTTTTGGGGACTACATTTCGGGAATGGGGCTAAGTAGCACGTTTTGTAGATTTATTGTGAATATATGATTTATGACGCAAAATACGAAAATCTGCCAACACTAGATAGTTTGGTAGAAGATTTGAAATACGTATTGTCTCGGCAACCAATCGTTCATTTAAATCCATTAGAGCGATTGGTACAGAAACGAAATTGTTTTGTTGTCACTCGCTTGATGAGTGGTCGATATTCTTTGAAGCCGAATATTGGCTGTAGTTGTGCATTATTTAGAGGAGAATCAACAGTGCATCCGACGTGTAAACCTGTTTTTTTTAGAAATTGGAAAGACAGATGCACCATTGAGAATATTAAAAGAAATGAACTTGAACTGTTGTTAAATTCCCATCCTATATACCAATTGTTTAAAGATGGTATTCAACTAACGGACAAGTTTCGTTTCGTTATGGAGAATCCATATGGCATAGCCATGTCATATGGATTTCCTACACAATTGTTATCTCTGACATCCGACATCGAAATTGCTTCATTCTTTGCTGTAACAAAATTTGATGAAACTGAACAACGATATAAGCCAATAGACAATTCTGATAACACAAAGACTGGAATACTCTATGTATTTAATCTAATGGCTCCATTTGGACTTATCCCAGGATTATCGACTGTTGGGCAGCAACCATTTGTTAGATCAGGTTTACAAAAAGAATTTGCTATTAATTTACCTAAAGATGTTGATTTCAAAGACCATCGATTTACAGTAGGATTTGTGTTTAAACATGATAATAATATATCACAAAGAATATATGACAGATTTCAGCATGGGAAAACGTTAAGACCACATGACGATATCCTTGCTCCTAAAGCTAAACAAATATTAGACAGCAAAGAAGTGTCTATTGCTGCATTGGAGCGAAATCTTCATCAGAATCCAGGTGATAGCAAACAAAGAATAGAGAAAGAGTTGAATGAAGGTGGAATAAATGTAGTAAATAAGCAGCATCCGTATTTTTCGAATGATGATTTGGCTAATATATACGATTCGCCAACCGACTACTGGTCTGATTTCTGCAAGGATATAGAATTTAGTGGCAGACACGCCAACGAACTTAAAGATATGTTGTTGAACGTACCTCTAAAGGACGAATATAGAAGATATTTTGAACCAAATCAATAAATGTAAATGAAAACACTACGAAATATCATAGTTACACTGTTGGGGATTGGTATTACATTCGGTTTGGCTATATGGCTAATATTGCTCGTTACCCCATGGATAATGGCTTTTTTCTATAAGCCAGACAAAAAGGAATATCTTTCATCTCTCGGTACGTTTGGCGATAGTGCTGGACTTATGAATGCTTGTTTCTCTCTATTAGCATTTGCCGCTGTGGTTATTACTTTTGTTATTCAAAACAGAAAAGATAACAACAATGAGAAACTTGCTCGAAAAAGCCAATTCGAAAATGTTTTCTTTAATATGACATCGACATTTGAAGAGATTGTTTCGCATCTTGTTTATAAAGAACCTGTGAAGGATATAGCAAATCCTCTTCTACAAAGTTCATTGTATCAATCCAACGAAGCAACAAAAGCAACTGTTCCTGAAACAGAGAAGATATATCAAGGGCGGCAAATCTTCAGATACCTATATTTGGAAAAATTTGTGACTGGAGGTAATGGACAAGTGGTTAGAGGAATTAAAGGACTAGTTGAGACGAGTCCCGGAATCTCAATGAATGACATTAGGGAATACTTCTTTGATGGTACATTAGACCATTACTTTAGGTATGCTTATCGAATTGTGAAATATGTAAAAACCAGTAAACTTATTGACGATGATGAAAGAGAAGGATATGCTTCGATTTTTCGAGCTCAATTATCTTGCTTTGAACTTTTGGTATTATTCTTCAATTGTTTGGGAATGGATGAGAACAAGTTCAAGCATTTAGTTGAAGATTATCATTTATTCAATAACATTCGGACTGAATATTTCCCAGACATAGAACCATATAGCACATTATACTTAGATAAGGTAAACAGCGAAGATGGAAAAGAAAGAAACGGATTTGATGAAGAAGCAGAAAAGAAAGAATATAGCATTTCTGCGTTTAAGAAACCGCTAGAACGAAATATTACGCAAAGAATCCTTCGTTTTAAGCAGATATGGGAATTGAAATTATCTTTCTCAACGAGAAGAAAACCAATTAACGATGGGGAATAAAAAAGTTACTTGTCATACAATTTGATATTGTATGACGAGTCAAGAGGAGTTTGACCGAAATCCAATACTCTCCAACTTGGTTAACCGTCAATGCTGTTGGTCCTTCCCCATGCAATTCATATACGATTCTTACAAAAATGAAATAAGAGTTTTAAATATTCTTTCTATGCTTGATGATGATATAATCATAAAAAATGGGACTCATAAATTTCTTGAATTTGAGACGATTTAAAAACTCTGTAACATAGTGTTGAATAAAAATGGATAATATTGTTAGACCTCGATTGAATGACTATCATGGGATTCTACTGCTCCAAGATAAGGTTGATTTTGCCATTCCATTCTTGGATGAAGACATTCCATTGTATGTTGATCCTTTTTTATTGTGGAAATCTCCATCTCAAATGGATAACGGATTGCATGATTCTATCATACAAAATTTTAACCATTTGGGATATTTAGCAAACCAAGGAAAAGGAAATGAAGCCATAGATTTGCTCATTAGACTTTCCGAATGTGAAGCCGTTGGACTTGGTACATCTAAAACAAGGAAAGGAAATCGCATTGGGGAAAAGGTTGCCAATGATATTCTAAAACTATTTAGCGATATTCCTCAGCTAAAGACCAATGGCTTTACTCACATAGAAGAAATACAACTGTTGGTTGGACAAGTCGCAAAAGATAGAATCAGCGACATCGCTTGTAATCTTATTTCTTCGTTCCTTATTGATTATACAATACAGCGATGTGAAGAATACAAAATTCCATTGGAACAAGTCGTCATAGAGTCCATATATAATTCAAAGTCACATACACTGAAAGCAGAAACGGTATTTCTTCCTGTAAATCCTAACACGAAGCAACCCATTCTACTTGTTCCCAAACGATGGTTGCGCTTTTCTTCATGGATAGGAATGGACGATTACTTCTCAAACTTTTATTCTGAGAATGTAGATAAGGGATTTTTCTTCAAGGATAGAATAAAGATCATTGATTACAACAGGAATAATTATGATTTCGTGAAAGGGTATATTGAAGCGAAGGAGCGTTCATTTGTGGATTGCCATAATGACCCTTTGTTTATGCAACTGCCATTGACTTCTGCAAAACGCAAAATGCGAGAGATTAGTAAACTTCCTACAGGGAAAACTGATAACGCCGACAAGAAATATGAAGAGTATGTGGTTCAATTGTTGGCTTCTTTGCTATATCCTCACTTAGATTTTGCGCAGGGACAAAGTCGAACTGATTCAGGTACTCAAATTAGAGACTTGGTGTTTTACAACAATCAGTCCATTCCCTTTTTCAAGGAACTGTTTGACACTTATGGTTCTAAACAAATCGTTTTTGAATTGAAGAATGTAGATTCTTTGAATCGAGATAACATAAACCAACTGAACAGATATTTGAATGACAACTTGGGAAGGTTTGGTGTCTTTGTCACACGACACAAGCCTCCGAGAAACATTCAAAAACATTTGATTGATATATGGTCTGGTCAAAGAAAATGTATCATCGTCCTTGATGATACAGATCTACAAATGATGACAGACATATTTGAAAACAAACAACGTATGCCTTATGAGGTTATTAAAAAGAAATATTGTGAGTTCATGAGAAAATGTCCAACTTAAATTATTATATTACAATGGAAACAAAGAAAGTATTAGATCAAGTAAGAACTTTAAAATATGAGTTTCAAACCCTTTCTGGCAAGAAACCCAATGATGTGGTAAATGAGTTTAAGGTTAAATATGTCAATCAAACACTGACTGATGCCAATGCCGTTCTTGGTGAGGACAAACCATATAAAAACTTTGAGTTGTTCAGCGATGAAGAGTTGCCAACCAACAGCGATGTTTTGATGATATTGAGTTTATATTTAGATAGATTGGCAAAATAATGCAAAGAAAAGACGTCGAGAAATACAGTGAGCTTTATTCAAAGCTCTCTTCAATGAAAGGAGACATCGCCTTGCTTTCTGCAAAGAAGCCCAATGAGACCGTAAATGAGTTCAAGTTGAAACTTATCAACAAGTTGTTGGCTCAAATAAATGAATTGATTGACAATTTCAAGCCAGAGGACGATTTTGATTCGTTCGATCTTGAAACATTGCCAACAAACAGTGACGTATTGATGGTATTAAATCTTTATTTGAATGGAATGGAAAGATTCCGAGACGCTAATACAGTTGAAAGATTAGATACTTTCGACTTCTCAAAAATGACAACTAAAGATTGGGACATTAATGATTAACCAATTATAAAATTCAATCAATGCCAAAATCAACTTTCAAAATTCTCGCATTCAGATGTTTGCAACCAACAAATCCTGTAGGTGAAGAACTACATTATGTTAGTCGTATACCCCAATTCGGGATAAAATAGCGATTAGTTGCATGTGAAGACAGATATGTGATTTCTCTTCCCATGCCATCAGACATGGGCTATATATAAAGAATCGAAAGAGATTATTCTGTCCTTAGAACAATGTAAGTTGCTTCGTGTCTTCGATGCAGTATCCTTGCAATGCCTTTGGCTTGTTGCCAAAGAAACAATATCTTCCACTTGTTCTTGGGCTTGGCTCTTCATGAGTTTCCTGCGATTGAGGCAAAGATGCCGCGTGAGAACAGCTTCCATAGCATTATGCTTGGCGATGCCTTGGCGCGTACTTTCCGTCAGGAGCAATGGCAGAATCTGATTGATTATGTGAGCAGCCTTAACCCACTCCCAAGCCCTCGCCCTTTCCAAAAGGGCATGGGATGTAACCGCTCCTGCTCGTCGCTCTTAACCGCTTCGCTTTATGGTTGGCGGGGCATCAGAGCCCTCGCCTGGGTCTTGCGGGATGGGACCGCCTTGCAGAAGGGGGCTTCGCACTGCAATATTTGGCATCAGAGGTCTCGCGAGTGGGGCGGGATGGGACTATAGCTGTTATCTGGTATTAAACCCAAAACGGTCATTAGGCCGTTTTATGTCGTTTTTGTAACTGCTTGCAGTCTTTTGTTTTTTATAAGTTATTACTCTTCTAAAAATCCAAAAAACAAGCAAGCCCTAACGACCGATTCTGGTTAAAAAGATGGTTATTGGGGATGTTGATGATAACGTTCAGATTTTCTGTTATTAACTTGGTGATTTTAAGAAAAAGATGTATTTTTGCGGAAAAGTCTAACGCTTAAAATTATAGGTTATGGCAATATTAACTATACAGGTGGAAGATAATAGTGTTATGGCTGGGCTCAAGAAGGTTCTTGAGTCTATGAATGGTGTCGTGATTATTCCTAATCATCAGAAAAGCATGTCTGGGATAGAAGAAGCAATGGATGATATTCGTCATGGTAGAGTGACAGAGTATAAAAGTGCTGATGATATGTTTGAAAAGTTGGGAATATGAAATACAGAATCATAACTACCAACCGATTTGAAAAGGATGTTCATAGTGATGTCTTCTAAAATTGATAGTATCGGGAAAGGGGTAGATATTATGCACATGCCGTTGCCTGTGCATGGTGCTGCTATGGTGGGGCAGTATATCCACGATAGCAAGTTGATAAATGGGGAGTTCCTGTAGCGGCTCTTGCGAACAAGGGATGTTAATGGTTATGGTGGTGAGGGATCACTCTCTCACCACCATTTTTAAGAAGCAAATGGGCTTGGCAGTAGTTTGACATAAATGATGAGTTGAAATGTTAAAACACCGAAAACTTACTGTAATAATTGTCTATAATTATGTGAAATACAAAGAATAATGCTATTTTTGCATAAAATAATCTGCACTCGGCAATCTGAAAGCAATCTTTCATAGCGCTCGTTTGTGATATTTTTTACTTATATTAGTTGGTATCATATATGATTTTAGATAGATTACATTTACATAATTACAGAAATTATAGAGATCTTTCTGTATCTTTTGGGTCTGAGGTGACTATTTTTATCGGTAAGAATGGTTCTGGTAAAACCAATATGATAAAAGCCATCAAGCAGTTGTTGAGTTTCGTCTTTTCTCGTAGGAAAGATGAACCCCAATATGGATTTATTGCTTCTTCTGATAGGAATGTTATTAGCTATAAAGCTTTGGATGCTCGTTATGGAAAAGACGAAGATGAAGAAGATTATGACTATCATTATCCTATTGTCAATACATTGTATGCAACATTGGGTAATGGTGAATTGTTGGATTGGACGTTTGAAAAGGATACTCTGACTAGTGGTCTTAAAGATTCTCTTTATAGAAAAGCAAACTTGAGGTTTTGGGAAGTGTATGACAACGGTAAGGGAGAATTGCCTGTATTTGTATATTTCTCAGATTCGTATCCGCATGTTAACTTGCAGTTGTCAACTACTATTAAAGAATTGTTGGAATCTGGCAATCCGTTGCCTCGTAATTCGGCATATTACAAATGGGATGATGACAAGAATTGTACTGAAATTTGGCTTCAGTATTTTATTATGCAATACAAGAAAAGTTACTTGCAGAATAATGTTGAGGCCACTTCGTTTGTTGATGCCATACGACAGGTGTTGGTGACAAGTTCAAAACCTGTGTCTGAATATAATCCAGATATGGATATTGTAGTGAGGAATATCTTGCTCGATTTTAGAGGTAAGAATGAGGTCGTCGTGTTGGAATATGAAAATGGTACCCGAATACCATTTACAGAGTTGCCTACTGGATACCTTCGTTTCTTTTCAATGGTGTTGGATATTGCATGTCGTGGATATCTGTTGAATAAGAACTGTAATCCTGAAGGCATTGTCATGGTGGATGAGTTGGATTTACATCTGCACCCATCGGTAGAACAGACAATACTTAAACGCCTTCGTTCTACTTTCACTCGTGTACAATGGATCGTTTCTACTCATTCGCCTTTGGTGCTTTCTGCCTTTGAACAAAAAGAAGGGAGCAATATTATCTACAAAATTTCAACGGAGCATGATAAAACGTTGCTTGTGCCTATTGCAAATATGCAAGGAGTAGATGCTTCTACAGGCCTGAAATATACGATGGATACTCCAGACGATGATAGTAGGTTGAATGACTATAAGGAGGCATACGACTTTTGGAAATCTAAAGGCGATTCTGAGAAGGTTGAAAACATTAAGGAATTGATAAAAATATTGTAGGTGAAAATAGTCTGTTCTATAAATTGCTGAAGTGAGATGAAATATATAGACAAGTCTTTAAACAGACAAAAAGGTGAGCAGATTGTAACGGAGTTTCTAGATTGCTTTCATAAAAGAACGGGAGCTTATCCTGATGACATGTATAAAGCCTTTGGTGCTGAAATTGATGATGTTCATGGTCATACTAAGTTTCGTCAAAGACTTATAGAGGAAGTGCTGAATCCAGAACAAAACGGGCGATGCTGCTATTGCATGAGGAATTTGTCAGACTGTCTTAAGACTACATTGAGCATGTGATGCCAAATCATGCTGTAGATAAAAAGGAATTGGATGAGTATCGGACAAAGCCTACACAACTTGATGGATTGCCTCATCCTGCTGATTTTAGGTCTATGGATCCTATAGTTTATCCACCACATCCACATTCTATAGCTTATCAAAACTTGGTGTTGTCGTGTGATGGAGACTTGTTTCGTGAGAAAAGTAGGCCTGTGTGTTGTAATTTAAAGAGAAGGCACGAGTTTCTTCCTCCATTTGTCTTATACAAGGATATTGCCCAGACCTTTGTGTATATGGTAGATGGTACGGCTGAGTGGACTAAAGACCCGGAACCTCCAGATTCAAGGAAAAATGCAGTAAGGATACTTGGACTTAACCAATCTGTATTGAAGATGGTGAGAAGAATATGGTTCTTTTGCAATGATTATGGAATTGATCCTCATACGGCTAAAAAGGAAGTTGTCATAAATACCATTATGGGCTATATGGCTTCTTCAGAAACTACGGTAAATGAAACAGGTTTGCTGTTGAATTTCAAGTTGGATAAATATTGGAATCTTTTACTTGAATATGATGCTTTTGCATCAATAAAGCATTGCTGATTACTTTATAAGTCGGTGTTCAAAAAGAATCGCATATACTTTAATTTTTTTTGAACACCTGCTTGTTCTTCTGTTTTTTATTGTTGACGAGATATTAAACAAAAAGAAAAAGGCAGGATGAGCAAGTGGCCGTGCAGAGTTGGGGGGATGTGTTGAATGTAAAACGTTGACGGGTCATGATCTACTGATTCTTGATGTAACTCTCGGAACACTCCTGACTGCATCGCTGCCTTTTCTCTTATTTATGAACATTCTCTTTTTTCTCCTTTATGCTTTTTGTACAGTGGTTGAAAGAGCGCTGTCACTGTTGGGGCTTAATGACGATGCAAAGATACGATGTCTTGTTATGTCACTTAGGAGATATTAGGAGTTGCGCGCTCTTAAGGACTGTTTTTTAATGGTTTTTAGCATTTACTCTCATGGCTCGCCTATGTAATCGAAGATGATGCTGACCTGAATGGAGGTGAAATGCTTGCTGGTGCGGTAATAGCCTCTGGCTTCTAACGCCTGGCAGAGCTCGCGGTTGCGATAGATCCAACGCATGAGGTGGTTGCTGGCGGTGTGGGGGAGGCTGTCGGGGAAATAGAGTAGGGCTAACTCTTTCTTGCTGTAATTGCGAATTTTCATTGTGGTGATGGTTGTTAATGGTTGTAACTATGGCACTTAGATGAGCTATCTATGGCACTTGGATGGGCTATCTATGGCACTTGGGATTGGAAATATGATGGGTACGAGATTTTGGTACACGGGGATTTGAACACGAGATTTTTTTCACACGAGATTTTTTGAACACGAATCGCATGAATAACACGAATGTTTTTCTGCACACTTGAACACGAGATTTTTTTGAACACGAATAACTCGAATAACACGAATATTTTTTGGCACACGGATCTCACGGATCTCACTCTTTGCTCTTGATGTTTGAACACGAATCTTACGAATAACACGAATTTTATTTGGCACACAGATCTCATTTTTTTAAGCACACGGATCTCACTGATCTCACGGATTCTTTGCTCTTGATGTTTGAACACGAATCTTACGAATAACACGAATTTTATTTGGCACACGGATCTCATTTTTTTAAGCACACGGATCTCACTGATCTCACGGATTTTGAGCCTTCGGCTCGTTGTGAACGACAACTCGTTGTGGTTATTGACTCGTTGTGGTTATTGGCTCGTTGTGGTTATTGGCTTGTTGTGGTTGTTGGTTCGTTGTGGTTATTGGCTTATTGTGGTTATTGACTTGTTATGGTTATTGGCTCGTTGTGGTTATTGGCTTGTTATGTTTTAAATGACAAATCAAAAAAGATATCTGTGAGCCATGCGAAGCATTGGCAGATCCGTGAGATCTGTGAGATCCGTGTGCTTAAAAATATTCGTGCGATTCGTTCCTCATGTGAGCGCACCGCTGCGAACAAAGATCCGTGAGATTCGTGAGATCCGTGTGCGTCCTCTCTCAAGTAGTTCCATGTGCAAAAAATTATTCGTGTTATTCGAGTTATTCGTGTTCAAAAAAAACTCGTGTTCAAAAAAATCTCGTGTTCAAGATGATGAGTGGTTCATTTGTGGTGAGTGGATTCATGTGATAGGTGTGACACATGACAGATGTGACACCTGGTTTTGATAACTTTTTCTTTTATTATTTTCTTTTTAAAATAAATATATGTTTTTCCTGCGTGCGCGCGCGAGAATATTTTATGAAAACATGTGTCACATGTGTCACCTGTCACTCATTGAGAAGAAGGGTCTTCTGATAATCCTTGATCTCATCGCCTGTGCGACTGACCACGATGAAGCCGCGACAGGCATTTGTGCGAACCCGCTTAAATCCAAGGTCTACGAAGGCTCTGCCTACATTGACGGCACTCAGTTTCTGACTGATGCCGCTGCTGATGATCTGCAAGGCACGAGCCACGGACATGAACTCGCCGTGCTCATGGTCTAAGGGCTTGCGGAAAAACAGGTCGACGAGCTCTTGCTCAAGGTGGGGGGCCTCAAACTTGCGGTTGTGACTGTTCAACTGCATGATCTCTTCTTTCGTAAACCAATACTGGAAGCCGCTCTTGTAAAGGGCAAGGGCCTGACTGTAGATGCCTTCGTATGGGAACGGATGGTCTCGGGGGGAGACGATGCTCTCTACCTCGAAGGGCAGCCAACGGCGGTTGCCCGTGGGGTCGGACAGAAACTGGGGGGTGTTGCCCGTGCCGCAGAACGAGGCTATGTGCTTGCGGTGCTCATGATAATGGGCGTAGGCTGCTCGCTCGTCGATGCTGGTCATGGTGACGGTTGCCTTGAGCTGGTTCAGTTCGGCAGGACGCATGGTGTCTAACTCCTCGCAGCAGACGAGGGCATACTGGGTAAGGGTCAGAAGGTCGTCCTTCGACATGCGGTTGGCGTTGGTCTTGGTGTAGAAATAATGTTTCAGTTGGGGTGGCAGGAGATAGTTGAACCAGGTGGTCTTGTAGGCTCCCTGCTCGCCAATGAGCACAAGGATGACGTTGTTGACCACATCGGGGGATATCCATGCGGCTACCATGGCGACGAGCCACTTCTTAAGGGAAAAACGAAAAGTGAAAAGCGATGGAAGTGAAGAACGAAGAGTGAAGAGTGAAGAATCGGCTTGTGGTGATTCTATCTGTTCTTGTTCTCCTTTGATCTTGACGGTGGCGGCAAGGTCGGCGATATAGTCGTGGTCGCCTTCGTGCCACTGGGGGAGGCTTTCGAGGTAGGAGACGAAGGGGTTGTAGGAGGGGACATATTCTGACTCGATGATGCTGTACATGTCTTGCTTGTTTACTCGTTTCTGCTTCGACATCGCTACCCATAACGAGTTGACCTTGCGGTCGTTGATGGGCTGCCACTCTTCTTTGTCTGTGCCTTTCTTTTCGTCTGCAGGGACACAACACTCCACACGAGAGGTTATCTCGTTATAGCGTAGTTTTATATGGCTCTCAAGAAACGACTGGATCTCTTCTACGGTAGCGAAATTGGAGTTGTAACGACGCTTCTCGCTGCTGTCGCTTTTGCGCGTGCCGGCGCTGTTATAACACGACGTGATCACCTGCCTGGTGTCGGGATAGTCGGCTCCGAAGCGTTGCATGGCCCATTTGAGGGCTTCTTTCTTGGAGAAACTGCGCTTGGCGAGAAGGTAGCCCACACGCATGACATACTCGTTATGGCTGCCGCTCTGGAACATGATGCCTTCTTTTGCCAGTTGGGGGGCTACGAGGGTGTCGAAATAGGCCTGTATCCTGCATGTCTGCTTCTCTTCCTTGCTCTGCTTGGCATAGGCGGTCACGGCGGTGGCTATCTCTTCTGTCGTGAAAGCCACGGCCTCGCTCTCGGGACGGAGAAACACGTTGGGGTCGTGGGCAAGACCGCTCAGACGGGTGATGTTCTTGCATTGTATGTCGGTCTTGGCGTTGAGGAGCTTCTCGTAATGGGTGTTGCCACAGTAGAACGCCGACTGATAGTAGGAGATGATCTTGTCAAGGTTGTCTGCGTTCACCAAGAATCCGTCGGTCTCAGGCAACTCATACTTGAAGATCACACGGAATCCGTTGCCGCTGATTGTTGTGTAGCACATCAGCGTGTGGGGGTCGGCGATGATCTTCTGCTTCATCTCGGCGAGGGCCTTTGCCGTTTCGGCAGGCGTGGAAGCGGTGGTGGGCACGATATGGTCGAAATCTACAAGCGAGAGGCCTGTCAATCTGCTGATCTGTTCCTTGCCCTTGCCGCCCTCAAAGAGGCATGCCACAGCAAAGAGCGGACACTCGCGCTTGAAGGTCTTGCTGCCTGTTTGACGATACGACTGTGTGAAGGTGGCCATCTTCTTGTCGCTGCGGATAAGGTCGGCCACTCCTTCGAGGAGACCTGGCAAGGGGGTCTTGCTGGTCATGTTTTGAAAAATGCTAACTTTCATTAGTAGTTTTTATTATGTGATTAGTTGGCGACAAAGATACAAAAATGTAAAAAAATGGCGGTCTTAACATGTTAAGACCGCTTTATTCTTTATAATAACAAATTATTGATTTTTAACTATTAAGTTATGAGAAAATCACAATTCAACGCGCTCAACAGCAAGTTTGCTGAGTTTTTGAGCGCAGCGTTAGAAAACTGTGGTGCGTCGTTCACCATGTTGAGAACGGATTGTCATTTCGACAACAACGCTCTGAGTAGATTAAAAAAGGGTTAGGTACCTCTAAGGACCCGATCGGTTATTACCAGCAGGTGCTGCTCGCTTTCCGCAAGCGTGTGGATGAAGACGAGTATAGGGAGCTTGCGCACCGATGGGGAGAGGCTCTGGCTTATCCTGAGATAGAGGATTGACCCAGCCACCGCGCCGCATAAAGCCCCACCCCCGCGCCGCAAGAGGAGGACTAAAAGCCCCACCCCCGCGCCGCTTCGCGGCTAACCCCTCCCCTTCTTGCT
>ERZ791615.736-NODE-736-length-12745-cov-3.87888_pt1 | contig 12745 bp, 8 predicted proteins | sample MGYA00510273_ERZ791615 | MGnify/ENA primary metagenome ERZ791615 (study PRJEB30046, sample SAMN00715185) | human gut metagenome | study: EMG produced TPA metagenomics assembly of the A metagenome-wide association study of gut microbiota in type 2...
GCAGAAAGGGATGAGTCCGTCTTTCGCCATACCTCCTGAGAAGGTGACGGCATGCCCCTCGGCAATACCTACATCGAAGGTACGGTTTGGCATCGCCTTCATCATGATGTTCATGGAGCATCCTGTAGGCATGGCTGGCGTCACACCTACAATCTTCGGGTTCTTCAGAGCCAGTTCCAGCAGCGTCTCACCGAAAACATCCTGATATTTAGGAGGCTGGTTACTGGTATCGGCAATGATTCTCTCACCCGTTTCCGGATCGAATTTGCCTGGCGCGTGCCAGATGGTAGCACTCTTCTCGGCAGGTTCGTAACCCTTTCCCTTGGTGGTATGCAGGTGCAGCAGCTTAGGACCCTTCATGTTCTTAAGCTGTTTGAGCACTCTCGCCACTTCCTTCACGTCATGACCATCGAAAGGTCCGAAGTAGCGGATATTCATACCCTCGAAGATGTTCTGCTGATGACTCAGTGCCGACTTCAGTGCATTGTTCAGGCGCAGGATGCCCTTCTTGCGGTCTTCGTTGAGATAGCCTTTGGAGTGCAGCCACTGCGATGCCTTGAAACGGAGGCGGTTGTAGGTCTCGTTGGTATCGAGGTTCAGGAGATATTTCTCCATACCGCCCACAGCCCGGTCGATGCTCATATCGTTGTCGTTCAGGATGATGAGCATGTCGTTAGGTGTACTTGATACGTTGTTCAGTCCCTCGAAAGCCAGTCCGCCGCTCATGGCTCCATCGCCAATGACGGCTACCACGTGCCTGTCGGTATCTCCGTTTTCGCGTGCGGCAACGGCCATACCGAGTGCTGCGGAGATGGAATTGCTCGCATGTCCGCAGGCGAAGGTATCATATTCGCTTTCTAAAGGTGTAGGGAATGGACGGATGCCGTGCAACTTGCGGTTGGTACAGAAGTTTTCGCGGCGTCCTGTTAATATCTTATGTCCGTAGGCTTGGTGTCCCACATCCCATACAATACGGTCGTATGGGGTGTTGTAGATATAATGTAGGGCTACGGTTATTTCCACCACGCCAAGAGAGGAGGCAAAATGACCGGGGTTGACGGCAACCTCGTCGATAATGTCTTCTCTTAACTCTTTGCAGACTTGTGGCAGCTGGTCAATGCTCAGCCGTCTCAAATCTTCCGGGTATTTTATACTATTTAATAGACTAAACTTGTTCTTGTCCATGTTTTCTTCGTGAAAATCTTGTGCAAAGATAATGCTTTTTTCCTATATAAAGCACTTTTGAGACAATATTTTCGCTTTTTCCGATTATTCTTTGTATTTTTGCAAAGGAAATTTCTGAAAAAGGAATGAAATCCGTAATTAGTTATATAACAATAAGCAAATAAATACCTTTATCGTGATGAGAAAAAATGTATTACTTTTGGGAGCCATGATGATGGCTTCCATGTCTCTGATGGCGCAGACCAAGGGTGGCGGCATCAGTCAGTCTGCTCTCCAGCAGATGGAGAAAAACCAGCAGGCAGGTGTAGCCAACAAGGCACTCTTCAATGCGATTGCCAACAACAGCATTGATGACCTTGTGAAGAATCATGCCAACGAGGCCCCGGTTGATACTCATTTCAGCATCGAGACTCCTTCGCAGAGCATTCACAACCAGAAGAGTTCGGGCCGTTGCTGGATGTTCAGCGGTTTTAACGTGCTCCGTTCTAACTTTGCTGTCAATGACAAGCAGGGTAGAGTGGTGGAGTATTCTCAGGATTACCTCTTCTTCTATGATCAGTTGGAGAAGGCTAACCTGATGCTTCAGGGTGTTATCGACCTTGGCAAGAAGAGCATCGAGGATCCTCAGGTGCAGTTCTTCTTCAAGAATCCGCTCAATGATGGCGGTACTTTCTGTGGTGTTGCCGATTTGGCAAGCAAGTATGGTCTCGTACCTATGAGTGCCCAGCCTGAGACTTACTCAAGCAACAATACTTCCAAGATGAGCCGTCTCGTAAGCAGCAAGCTCCGCGAGTATGGTCTGGAACTCCGCAAGATGGTGGCTCAGGGCAAGAAGTCGGCAGCTATCCAGGCTCGCAAGAACGAGATGCTCGGTCAGGTTTATCACATGCTGAGTCTTACTCTCGGCGAACCGGTAAAGGAATTTACCTATGCTTTCCGCGACAAGGACGGCAAGCAGGTTGGCGAGGCGAAGAAGTATACTCCTAAGAGTTTCTATGAGGAAACCGTAGGCAAGGACCTGAACGGTACCTTCCTGATGGTGATGAACGATCCACGCCGTCCTTACCACAAGACATACGAGGTAGAGTACGACCGCCACACCTACGATGGTCATAACTGGAAGTATCTGAACTTGCCTATGGAGGAGATTGCCCAGCTCGCCATCGCCTCTCTAAAGGATGGTCATAAGATGTATTCAAGCTATGATGTGGGCAAGCAGCTCGACCGCAAGCGCGGCTATCTGGCACTCGACAACTTCGACTATGGAAGCCTCTTCAATACCTCATTCCCAATGAACAAGGCTGACCGCATCGCTACTTTCGATAGCGGTTCTACTCATGCCATGACGCTGACAGCTGTAGATCTCGACGCCAATGGCAAGCCTGTAAAATGGAAGGTGGAGAACAGTTGGGGTGCCGACAATGGTTTTGCCGGTTGCTTCATCATGACTAACGATTGGTTCAACGAGTACATGTTCCGCCTGGTAGTAAATAAGAAGTATGCTTCTGAGCAGCTCTTGAAGGAATTCGATCAGAAGCCAACCATGCTGACTCCAGATGATCCTCTGTTCCAGTTGGAAGACTAATAATAAGAATATTCAAAGCCATATATGGTGTATCATGCGCCATATATGGCATATTGTTTCTAGTAATCAACATAGAATTAGGTATAGATGAATAAGCGGGAAGTTTTTGGGCATTTTTTCAAATCATATTATGGTCGATTATATTATTATGCGCTGCAACTCCTGAAAGATGAGGAGGCAAGCCGAGATATCGTGAGTGGCGTTTTTGCTCACGTATGGGAGAATTTCGACTCCTATGACATGCAAACCTTGCCAGCCTTCTTGCTTAAAACCGTGAAAAATAAGTGTTTAGACTATCTTCGGCATACAGCTGTTCATGCACAATATGCCGATTACTATCTTCATGCTGTAGATCAATGCTATGAAGATAATGATATCCAGAAAGAACGTCAGCGGCAAGTAGAAGAAATGTTGGATTTGTTACCGGATACTACTCGTCATGTTTTGGAAGAATGTTATCTTAACCATAAGAAATATCGGGAAGTGGCAGATGAGATGAATGTCTGTCAGGAAACGGTCAAGCGCCATATCATAAAGGCCTTGAAACTGTTAAGAGAACATTATCATCAAATAAAAACTTGAAAATAATCAAAAGAATCTCAATTGGGGATGTTACCATTTTGGTAGATAAAACGTATTATTTTTAGTAAAGAAATAGAAATATGATGAAGCAAACAGATATTTTTAATGATGAGAGTTTACAGAATGACATCCAAGACTTGGTTGCCATAGAACAGGCTATGATACGCAAAACATATCCTCTGCCAAACCTTGACAAGGAGTTGGAGAAGATAGTAGGCAAAGAAAATTCGGATGCCGAAGAGCCTGTGAAACATCAATATCCGATGATGAGAATGCTGATGAGTGCTCTGATGGGCGCTGCTGCTATGTTGGCGATAGTTTTTGTATGGCAGTGGGTGAGCTCAAGGCAGACTATTGATGGAGCTACCGGAAATCGGATAACGCAAAATGTATCTTCTGAACAAGGTATGACAATGCTTCAGACTGCAGATGGTGAGATGATTACTCTGACACTGGCTGATGGCACTGAAGTAAAGCTCAATAGTAATAGTAAGATTACTTATCCCCACTGCTTTAAGGGAGCAGAGCGTATGGTGCATCTTGAAGGAGAAGCATTCTTCAAGGTAAGGCACGACAGTAAGCGTCCTTTTGTGGTGGATGCAGGTGGTGTCTTGACCAAGGACTTGGGTACTTCTTTTAATATCAAGGCTTATCAGGGTAGTGACTGTAAAGTGACTTTGGTTGAGGGAAAGGTGGAAGTCCTGGCAAAGAACAGTCAGCATAAACCTGTGACATTGAATCCGGGACAGCAATATTCCTTAAGTGCAAAGGAGACTGTTTCTGGGCAGATAATTAATGTAAATACGGATGAAACTACCGCATGGGCAGATGGTGTGCTCTATTATCACGACCAGACTTTGGAATACATCTTGGATAATCTTGCAGCATATTATCAGAGTAAGGTGGTATTTAGAAATCCTGCAGTCAAAACCAAGCATCTCGATTTCTCCGCAGATAAGAGTGGCAGTATAGAGGATGCTATAGAACTCTTGAATAATCTGGGAGTTGCAAAGGTTAGTTTTAAGGGAAATACTATATATATAGAATAAGGTATTTAAGTAAATCTTGATGTATCGTCACATCGGCATTTCTGGGAAATTATAATTCCTGAAAATGCCGATGTTTTAGTTTTATTTGTAAGAAAACAAACTTTTTTCATTATTTTTTGAAAGTAGATGTTACCGATTCGCTGTCAGAAACGTATTTTTATTATAGTATTAACGAAAAAGAGAAAAATATGAAAGAAGTAAGATGTGTATTCATGTTTGCTGTCCTGACTTTATGGATGGCATTACCTGTAGAAGCACAGAATGCAAAGAGAGGCATCACGATGTCGCTCGTTAATGAGTCTTTGGCTTCTGCATTGAGAAAAGTACAGCAGAAGTCGGATTATAAGGTGAGTTTTGTGATAGAGGACGTAAAGCCCTATACCACAACGGTTCATCTGAAGAATGCTTCTGCCTCAACTGCCGTAAAGCAGATTTTACAGGGTAAACCTTTCACTTACTCTGTAAGTGGTAAGTTTATTACCGTCAAGAAGGTTTCGCAACATAAAACTGCAGCTGAAGCTACAGATAATGGAGCTGCCATCCGCCCCCTCTCAGGAACAATTACCGATGAGGATGGAGAACCTATGATTGGCGCTTCTGTTGTAGTGCCAGGCAGTCCTTTTGGAACCGTGACTAATACGGATGGTAATTTTGAGTTTTATATTCCTAAAGGATGTCATGAGGTTACGGTTTCGTATGTCGGTATGAATGACCAGAAGGTAAAGGTGGCTGGTAGGGATCATGTGAAGATTGTAATGTCTGAAAATAAGACCATACTTGGTGAAGTGGTTGTAACGGGTTATCAGACAATCTCTAAGGAGCGTGCAACCGGTGCTTTTACCAAGGTAACAGCTGATGAACTGAAAGACAAGAGGTTGGGTAATCTTTCTACTGTGCTGGCTGGCGAGGTTGCCGGATATAATGACGGCATGATTCGTGGCGTAACCACGATGAATGCCTCTGCTTCTCCTCTCTATGTCATTGATGGCTTTCCAGTAGAGAAAACTAAGTTGACCGGCAATGGAACTGGTGATATTACCGAGGAAATCCCTGATTTGAATATGGATGATATTGAGAGTATTACTGTTCTTAAAGATGCTGCAGCTGCTTCCATCTATGGTGCTCGTGCTGCCAATGGTGTCATTGTCATCACTACCAAGAAATCGGCAGCTAAGGGTAAGACCAATGTCTCTTTCAATGCTTCTCTTACCTGGCATCCTTATTCTTATTATACAGATTATTTCGCCAATTCTTCTCTTGTTATTGACTTGGAGAAGGAGTGGGCTGCGCAGAATCCGAATCTTGCAGGCAATGGAGCTAAGGTATACGCTCAGAATATGTTGGATCAGAAAATCTATACGAGCGCGGGTATCTGCAATATCTTGAATTATTATGCAGGCAATATCTCTGAGTCAGAAATGAATGCTAAACTGACTGATTTGGCTGGAAAAGGTTATAACTACTATGACCAGATGAAGAAGTATGCTAAGCGCGATCCGTTGTATCAGCAGTATAATATGAATATTGTAAACAACTCGGTGAATAATCTCTTCAAGGCTTCGGTCACTTATAAGTATAATACCCTTGAAGATAAGTATTCCAATAATCAGAGTTTAGGTATCAACCTTACCAATACTTCTCATTTCACAAAATGGCTTTCTTTGGATTTAGGTGCTTACCTAAAGGTGGGTGAGGATCAGACACAGAACTACAATGTCCTTTCTCCTGGATATTCTGTTTTGCCATACGATAATTTAGTGAATGCTGATGGCTCTTGTTATACCAAGCCGATGAGTGAGAGATATGATGCAAGTACTTTGGCTATCTATCAGAAGTATGGTCTTTATAATATGGATATCACTCCTTTGGAAGAGCTGGATCGTCAGATTACCACCAACAAGGAGTTGGCTTTACGAACTTTTGCCCGTCTGAATGTACAGATTCTGCCTTGTTTGAAGTATGCTGCTTCCTTCCAGTACGAACGAGCTTCATATCGTGGTGAAAACTGGGCTGATAAAGCTTCTGCGCAGGTTCGGGGTGTGGTAAACGGGTATGCAACCGATAATGGTGATGGCTCTGTCAATTATGTGATTCCTTATGGGGATATCCTGGTTCGTTCAGACCAATATACCTCTGCTTATAACTTCCGTCAGCAGTTGAGTTTTGATCAGACTTTCAAGGATGTTCACAGCGTAACTGCTATTCTGGGCACGGAAACCATCCAGAACAAGCAGGAATTGCATCGAGACAAACTGTTTAACTATGATTCTCAGATGTTAACATCCAGTATGGTGAATAATGCTGGTTTGTTGAAAGGTATAGCGGGTGTGCTGGGATATAAATCTATGACCGCGACTGATTTGTCTGCTTCTTATGAGAATGTAAACCGTTATGTTTCGGTATATGGTAATGCTGCTTATACTTACGATGACCGTTATAGCTTGACTGGTAGTTTACGATGGGACCGCTCTAATCTCTGGGGAACCAGTTCGAAGTTTCAGAACAAGCCTATCTGGTCGGTAGGTGCCAGTTGGATTATCAGTAAGGAGAAGTTCTTCCACGCAGATTGGGTCAATTATTTGAAACTCCGTGTTTCTGATGGTATTGCCGGAAACGTATCTAAGAATTCTGCCCCTTATATGGTGGCAAGCTATAATAATAACGGGCATGTGGGAGGTACACAGGGATATGTGCAGTCGCGTGCCAATCCGATGCTGAGCTGGGAGAAAACCAATACCTTTAATATAGGTATAGATTTCTCGCTCTTTAAGAACCGACTCAATGGTACTGTAGAGTATTACGACAAGAAGGGTACCGACCTCCTGGCTTCTTCCATGGGTGTACCTACTGAAGGTTGGGGCTACAGCACCTATACCATCAACAATGGCGAGATGTACAATCGTGGTGTAGAAATTTCCCTGAGTGGTGAGGTTCTGCGTACCAGGGATTTCTCATGGAGAGCCAATATGACTTATGCTTATAATAAGAATGAGGTGACTTATGTAAATGTAAAGGCGCCGGTTTATATTCTTCAGTTGGATTACCCTTCGGCTTATCCTATTATCGGCAACGAATATAATGCAATCTATGGCTATAAGTGGGCTGGATTGAGTGAAGAAGGATTGCCACAGGTGTATAACGAGAATGGTGAGAAGGTAACTAATCAGCCAACGACATTGGATGCCATCTCTTACATGGGTACTACCACTCCTAAGTATAGTGGATCTTTCGGAACCAGTATCAGCTACAAGGATTTCGATTTCAGTATGCAGTTCCTTTTTGCGGGTGGTCATAAGATGCGCAATGCCAATCCTGCTTTCCTCACTTGCAGTTATTCCAGCGTAGGATATATCTCCAATATTGCGGGAGCTAGTGCCGGACTTGCTAATCGTTGGCAGAAACCAGGTGATGAGGCTTATACCAATGTGCCAAAGGCTGTTTTTGCCGAAAGTGGTTTGTCAGCATCTTCTTTGTATAGTACTTATTTTTATTCTGATATCAATATCCTTGATGCCAGTTATATTCGTCTGAACAACATTTCTCTGGCTTATCATTTGCCAAAGTCGCTGTGCCGTTCGCTCTATATGCAGAGTGCCCGTGTTCAGGCTAATGTGGAGAATCCGTTCTTCTGGGCAAAGACCAAACAGGCTAAGTACCAGCTGGGTGGTTATAATGCCACCAACTATGTGTTAGGCATTTATCTCAACTTTTAAATAATGAAGAAAATGAAACAGAAATTAGTATATATGGTGTTGTTGCTGGGCATGGTTATGGGACTTGCCTCTTGCGATAACTATCTCAATATAGAACCAAAGGGCAAACGCATCCCTAAGTCGCTCGCCGACTATGAGGCTTTTCTCCGTTACGAGTATGGTACTCATCGCATGCCGGTTTTGCAAACGTGCTATTTGCTTAATGATGAATATCTCACCAATTCGTATGCCAGTTATTATCCGATGTATAAGGCTAACTACAATTGGGAGGAGGAAACCGATCGTGCCTATTGGAACTCTGCAGATGAGAGTACTTATTATGTGGCTTATGGCACTATCAATACCTGCAATCTGATATTGGAAGATGTGCCTAATACAACAGAAGGTACTGAGAAAGAAAAGGCTGAGGTGATGGCATATGCCAGAGTGTTGCGTGCGATGAACTATTTCAATCTCGCTAATTATTATGCTGATACCTACGAGCCTTCAAATGCTGCCAGTAAGTTGAGCGTACCTCTGATTACGAGCAGTCTTCAGAATGCTCCATATCATCAGGCCACCATTCAGGAAATCTATGAATTTATTTTGAATGATTTGAACACGTCGGTAGCTGATCTTCCAGATATGGGTACCACGCTCCTCCATCCGGGCAAGGGAGCTGCCTATGCTATGTTGGCACGTACCTATCTTCAGATGATGAACTATGAAAAGGCGTTGGAGTTTGCTGATAAGGCTCTTGCCATTAATGATAAGTTGGTTGATTGGGTTGGATTCTATAATGATAATAAGGGTGTGATAGCCCAAGAGGGTGTTTATCCTTCTTTGAAAACGCCATTGGGATTTGATAGCCAGGACTGTTATAATTTCAATTATGCCGATAATAGTTCCAACTCTGCATCTGCGATATTCAAGATACCGGTAAATCGTGCTGCCGGATTCGAAGAGGGAGATGCTTATTTCTTGAGCAATTGGAAACAAAGAACGATGGGTGCAGAAACTTATTATCAGGGGTTGACCAATGGCTATATCAATCTTGCTGGAATGAGAACCGTGGAGCAGTATCTTATCAAGGCTGAATGCTTGGCTCGTAAGAATCAGTTGACAGATGCTATGGATGTGCTCAATGAGGTGCGTAAGACATATATCCTTCCAGAGAAATATCAGCCACTATCGGCGTCCTCTGTGGCAGAAGCTATCCGGTATATACGTCAAGCTAAGGATAATCAACTTATCTTCTCTATCGTGCCGTTTGGCGATGCTCGTCGCTTAAATGCTGAAGGTACCTATGCCCGCACGCTGACAAAAGAGATAGATGGCAAGCAGATAAGTCTTGCTCCATCCTCTCATCTCTGGACCTTCCCATTCCCTAAGGGAGCCATTGATAATCCTGGCAACGGAAGTTTCGTACAGAATGTGGAGAAGTAATGAACGTTAAAATAAATCTTTCTAGTAATTGTACAAATATGATTTTAAAAAAAACAATTTTCTCATTGGCATTGGCGCTCATCTCTGTGATGAGTGCTCATGCTCAGAATGCAGACGAGTGTATCATTGATGCAATCTTGAATGGTGTGCCTGATGGTACGGAAATGGAAGCCGTCCTGGCTGCTACCCATCGTAACGAGAAACCTCTCGCTAAAGGTGTGGTAAAGGGTGGAAAACTTACTTTAACCATCCCTGTTACAGAGGCTCGTTTTATCGGTGTCGGTCCAAGAAATGGTGTTTTCACTTTTAGTCTGATGACCAAAGGTGGCGAAAAAGTACAGGTGTCTCTCGATGCCAAACCCATCAATGATGGGGTAACCACTGGTTTTAATACCAGCAATGTCAAGATTTCCGGCAGTGCTATGAACGAAGAATATCAGACAAAAATCGGTTCAGTGAGGGATATGCTTGATAAGATGTATAAGGATATAAACGATAAGCATAAAAAATTGATTGCAGAACAGAGCAAGGCTTACCAGGCAAAGGATAAAGCTAAGATGAAAGCTTTGGAAGATAGTGACGAGAGAAAAGAGATGGCTACCGAACAGAAGAATTTCTTTGACACGGTGGAGTCTTCTTATGGAAAGTTGTATTCAGACAACAAGGATTCCTGGTGGGGACCTTTCGCCATGCTTTGTACCTTGAACTATTTCACCAAGGAAAACTCCAAGGAATGGAATTCGTTCTCAGAAACTGCTAAGAATAGCTTCTATGGAAAGTTGCTCAACGAGCAGATTAATCCAAAGGGACTTACAGGTGAGACTTTGCCTCAGTTCGAACTCCAGCAAGTTGATGGTTCTAAGGTGAGCATGGCTTCTTGTGTAAAGGGAAAGAAGTATTATCTGGTTGATTTCTGGGCTTCATGGTGTGGACCTTGCCGCAAGGAAATTCCTAACCTCAAAAAACTTTATGAACTGTATAAAGGAAAGGGACTGGAAATAGTAAGTGTTTCTATCGATAAGAATGAAACTGCTTGGAAGAAAGCGCTTGCTGAGGAGAAACTTTCTTGGCCTAACGGACTTGACCGTGCCGGTATAGCTGATTCTTATAAGGTAAAGTTCATTCCTGCCATCTTCCTGGTAGATGGTACTACAGGTAAGTGTATTGCAGAGAATATCCGTGGTACGGAATTGGCTGCAAAGTTGGCTGAACTATTCTCGAAATAAGATATTTAGACGAAAAGTTTGGCTAAAGTGCTCCATTTATATAAAGATAAACCGTATTTTTTCGATAATATCGTGAAATACGGTTTATTTTTTGTATTTTTGTACCCGAAATAATGGTAAGAACGTTATTTATATAAAAGTTATATAGATTATGTTAGAGAAAAGTAAGCGTGAGCGCATCATTGCGCTCGTTAATAAAGAGGTGGTTCCTGCCATCGGCTGTACCGAACCGATGGCTGTGGCACTATGTACAGCCAAGGCTGCTACTACATAGTCCAAGCGCCCTGAACGTATTGAAGTTCTTCTGAGTCCTAATATGCTCAAGAATGCGATGGGTGTCGGCATTCCTGGTACGGGTATGATCGGTTTGCCTATCGCCGTATCGCTGGGTGCGCTCATCGGAAAGCCTGAATATCAGCTGGAAGTGTTGAAAGACCTCACTCCCGACAGTCTGGAGCAGGGCAAACAATATATCAAGGATGCGGATATCAACATCAAACTGAAGCAGGGTGATGTGGATAAACTCTATATCGAGGTAATCTGCTATGCCGGCAACGGCAGAGCTACAGCTATCATTGCCGGTTCTCATACCAACTTTGTATATGTAGAGCGTAATGGTGAGGTGATTTTTGACAAGCGTGGTGGAGCTGCGGCTGATGTGGAGAATGACGATATCCAGTTGAATCTCCGCTTGGTTTACGAATTCGCAACCACCGCTCCGCTCGATGAGATTCGCTTCATCCTCAAGACCAAGGAATATAATATGAAGGCTGCCGAGGAATCTATCAAGGGCAACTATGGCCACTGCCTGGGCAAGACGATGGACCGTCCGTTGAGTCATGGCATCTTCGGTAATAACATCTTCTCTCACATCATCTCCCGTACCGCTTCTGCTTGCGATGCCCGTATGGGTGGTGCCATGATTCCGGTGATGAGTAACAGCGGCAGTGGTAACCAGGGTATCTGTGCCACCAATCCTGTGGTGGTTTATGCCTTGGAGAACGAGAATACTGAGGAGGAGCTGATTCGTGCCCTGATGCTCAGTCATTTAACGGCTATCTATATCAAGCAGAGTCTGGGTAAACTCTCAGCTCTCTGCGGTTGCGTGGTAGCCAGCACGGGTAGCAGTTGCGGTATCACCTATCTGATGGGTGGTGATTTTACCCGTATCTGCAACTCAGTCAAGAATATGGTGGCAAACCTTACCGGTATGATCTGCGACGGAGCCAAGCCAAGCTGTGCCCTGAAGATTTCGTCAGGTGTGAGCACCGCCTTGCTTTCTGCTCTTCTTTCCATGGAGGGTAAGTGCGTAACTTCTGCCGAGGGTATCGTGGATGATGATGTGGATAAGTGTATCCACAACCTCACCTCTATCGGTGCCGATGCGATGAAGACCACCGATGATATGGTGCTTGATATCATGACACATAAATAATTAGGTATCATGACGCATAAAGAAATAAAAGTGTAGATTTTACATTATTTATAACTAGAAGATAAAAAAGGCTCGCAAGAATTACTCTTGTGAGCTTTTTTTAGAATGTTTTCTTACTTTTTGCTTAAAAAGTATTAAAATGATGAATTTTGTTTCATAAAAAACCGGTTCGTATTAAAAAATAGTATATCTTTGCAGCGTCAAACTTAAATAATTGAATTAAATAACATTGGCTAACTTAAACAAGTAAGCCGAATAACATCGGCTGAATTAAATTATTGGGCCAAATAACATTTTTTAAACTATCTAATTTCCGCAACACTATAATTTAATATTTTTTATAAGCACCTGAGCAACAAAAAGTTGCTCAGGATTTTGCCATGTCAGAAATTTCACTTATCTTAGTGTTGCAAAATAAAAACAAACAAAATTCTGAATGACATGGCAAAAGTACAAATTAAATCTGAGAAACTCACTCCTTTTGGGGGAATTTTTTCGATTATGGAGCAATTTGATGCTCTTTTAGCTCAAACCATAGATTCCAC
>ERZ791615.745-NODE-745-length-12635-cov-4.13108_pt1 | contig 12635 bp, 7 predicted proteins | sample MGYA00510273_ERZ791615 | MGnify/ENA primary metagenome ERZ791615 (study PRJEB30046, sample SAMN00715185) | human gut metagenome | study: EMG produced TPA metagenomics assembly of the A metagenome-wide association study of gut microbiota in type 2...
GCGTCGGTGCCGTTGTCGGCGGTCACGGTAAACTCGAAGCCGTCGTTGAAGTTGTGCACCTCAGCGGGGTTCGGGCTGATGGTTGCGTGTGCGTCGAGCACCACCTCAGCGGTGCATGCCGACAGATCTCCGATTGTCACGAGCGAGATGGTCTTGTTTGCCTCGTCGATAACGCCTGTCATGTCGCCGTTCACGATGAAGCTCTTGAGCTGACACTTGTTAGAGCGTGTCTGCTCGCCAGAGATCGTTATCTTGCGGCTGTTTCCTGAGGCATCGGTGTAGGTGAACTCGTTCTTCTTTGTGAGGTCGAGTATGCCGAGCACCGGCTCCAGCTTGCAGTTGTTCTCAAGAGTCGCCACCACCTTCATGGCCTTGAGAGCCTCGGCGGTAGAGTTGTCGCTCTCCTCGGGGAAATAGTAAGGTACGGGGATGACATAGTCGGTGATCTCTTCATTGCCGTCGACAATCCACTCCTTGGCCGCCTTTTCGCGATATTCGCCCGAAGTAAAGTAAGCCGTGAGGCTTGTGATGCCTGTGCGTCCTGCGGTGGGATCCACATGCTCCTCGTCGGCGCAGCTGCCCATGAACAGCATTGCCACCAGCGAAGCACAAGCGTATAGATATTTCTTGGTTTTCATAAGTAAAAAATTTTTTAGTTGTTACTTCCACTCAGCAAACTGCTCAATGTCTTTGTTGGTGTTAAGCTCAGCCTGGGGAACGGGCAGACGATACATCTTCTTCGGGAAGTTGAGGTCTTCGCTGTCGACTGTCACATAAGTGTAACGGAATGTGTCGCCGGTCATCTTCTCGATCTTCAGGCCGTGGCGGCGTATGCCTGTGAGCTCGCGCTCAGCTACGTTCCAACGGCGCAGGTCCCAATAGTAGAGTCCTTCAAACGCCAGCTCCACCTTGCGCTCGTGGCGCAGAGCCTCGAAGGCAGCGTCGACGGTGTTAACGTTCTTCAGCTTCGGCAGGTTCACGCCTTTGCGCTGACGCACCTTGTCTATATAAGCCACGGCTGTCTCCACGTCGTTTTTGCGCAGGCAAGCCTCGGCATAGTTGAGATACACCTCAGCCAGACGGAAGGCTACCCATGGCTGTGTGCTCTGCTGGCTGATGGCGAAGTCGTGATTCTCGTCTACCAGCTTGCGCAGATAATAGCCTGTTGTGGTGCGGCCTTCCACGGCAGCGTCCTTCATCCACTGTGCCCAACCGTCCTTTCCGTCGATGAACGGCTCTATGGTGCGTCCGCGCCATGATGCTCCGTTGTAGAGGATGGTAGCGTGGAAGCGGGGCTCCAGCTTGTCGTAGGGCGGGTTCTGCATGGTGCCCTCGGTGGTGTGCCATGTGGTCCAGTCGGCCTTGCCGCCTGTTGCCAACTCATACTCCTCGACCAGGTCCTGTGTTGGTGTGCCGTAGCCGCCATACATCGTCATGCCAGCCAGCGTGTGGTCACCGCCGGGCGCGTAGTAGCCATCGAAGCTGTGGCCGGTCTTTGCCGTGAGGTTATACTGGTACATGTAGATGGCCTCTGTGTTGCCGTCGGCCTTGAAGGCGTCGCTGTAGTCGGGTGTCAGCTCGTAGCCCATACCGAAAATCTTCTCGCAAGCCTCTTTCACCTTGTCCCAGTTCTGGCAGTAGAGCATGGCGCGTGACATGAGGGCGTAGGCAGCGCCACTGGTCAGACGGCCCTTGGCGTCGGTGCTCACGGGCAGGTTCTGTCCTGCAAACTCGAGGTCAGAGAGCACATAGGCCCATCCTGCCTCTTCCGAGTCGAGAGCCTTGTTGGTGTTGATCTTCGACAGGTCCTCATCGTAGATGATGGCCTGATGGTAGCGCTTGAGCAGCTCGAAATAGTACATTCCGCGGAAGAAGCGGAGCTCTGCCTCCAGGCGTGCCTGGTTCTCCTTGGAGAAGGAGCTGGCGTGGAGCTTGGCAATGCTCTCGTTCACACGGCGAATCTCCTCGTAGGTGCTTCCCCACACGCCCATGTAGACGTCGGTGTATGAGGACGTCAGGATGGAACCGGCATAAGAGATCTGGTTGGGGATGTAGCACTCAGAGTTGTTTAACAAGTTGCCATACTTAAACTCATCAGTGAGGCCTTCGGTAAGACCTGCTGCACACTGGTAGTTGTTGAAGCTACCGAGGTATGGTATGTCTGCATAGAAATAGTTGACAGCAAGCTCAGCTGTAGACACGTCGTTCCAGACCAGCTTCTCGGTCACCTTGTTTGTGGGGTCGATGTCGAGAAAGTCGTTGCACGATGTCAGTCCCATCGCTGCTGCAAACAGACACGAAACGATATATTTTGTTTTCATCTTGATTATCAGCTAAAGTTATCAGAAAGTGATGTTAATGCCACCGAGGAAGGTGCGCTGCTGCGGATAGTAGCCGTTGTTCACGCCCGGCGACTCGGGGTCGATGCCGGTGGGCAGGCTGTCGATGGTGAAGAGGTTGGAGCCTTCGACGAAGAGGCGCACGCGCTCGATGTTGATGGTGCGGAGCCACTGCTTGGGCAGGGTGTAGCCCAGCTGTGCGGTCTTCAGACGGATGTAGTTGCCGTTACGCATCCAGAAGGTTGAGGCTAAGCCGTTGTCGCCGCCGTGGGTGACGTTTGACAGGGTTATGCGCGGGTACTTGCCGTTGGGGTTGTCGATGCTGTAAGCGTCTTGCACGAGCCAGAGGGGCGAGTTGGCACCCTCCTTGAAGGTCTGTGTCCAGATGGTGTTGTCATCGCAATAGTTGTAATAGGTACCGAGCATCGAGACGTCAAACTTGAAGCCGCCTGTGAACTGCATGTTCAGGTCGAAGCCGTTCCATGAAGCGTTGAGGTTCAGACCCATCATGATCTCCGGGCGGTTGCTGCGGCCTATGCGTGCGCGGTCTTGCTCGTCGATCTTGCCGTCGCCGTTGATGTCGCGATACTTGATGTCGCCGACGTTAGGACGAGAGCCATACCATGCCGAGTTGTCGATCTCCTCTTCTGAGCGGAACAGACCGTCAGCAATCCATACGTCACAAGCGTCGACGCTTGTGCCCACACGCTTGCGCCACTCCTGCATGTTGGGCTGGTCGAGATAACGCAGCCACTTGCTCTTGGCGTAGGTCATGTTGAGGCTTGCGCCATACTGGAAGGGCTTGCCTGCCAGCTGGAACTTGTTGCGGTGTGAGACGGTCCACTCCAAGCCGTAGTTGGCGTAGCGGTCGTGGTTTGCCACCGAGTGGAAATAGCCACCCATAGATGGAGCCTTGTCGCCGGCCATGGAAGCGAGGATGTCGTAGTTGAGGTTATAGAACCAGTCGAACTCCAGACCCAGCTTGCCGTCCCACAGCGTCAGGTCGAAGCCGAGGTTTGAGGTGCGGGTCTTTGACCATGTGAGCTCGGGGTTAGCCACAGAGCTGGTGTAGAGCGAGCTGTAGATGTTGCCGTTGAACACGCGGTTGCCGGCAAACGAGTAGGTGCTCAGGAACGAGTAGGCCGACACGGCGTCGTTACCCAACAAGCCCATTGAGGCACGGAGCTTGAAGTCGCTGAGCCAGCTCTTGGTGCTCTCCATGAACTTCTCGTTAGACACGCGCCATGCAGCAGAGAACGAGGGGAAGAAGCCCCAACGCTTGCTCGACACGTTGCCGCTGAAGTTGTAGCTGCCGTCGTAACGTCCGCTAAACTCGGCGAGGTAAGTGTTGTTGTAGTCATATTTCAGACGGAACACATAACCTGCTGTGCGTGTGTGGCCGCTGTAGCCGCTCTGCGAGTCCTTTGCCAGCGGTGTGCCGTAAGAAAGCTCAGGCAGACCGGCGAAAGGAATCTTCTCGGCATAGGCAGCCATTGAGCTCGACTTGAAGTCGCGGCCCTCGACGAGCATCATGGCATCGATGTTGTGCTTGCCGAACATGCGGGCGTAAGCCACGCTGAACTGTCCTACCATCTGCTCGGTGGTGTACTGTCCCTCGGCGAGCTGGTTCTGCTGCACTGCCTCGGGGTCGTTATAGATGATGAGCTGTCCTGCCGAGTTGGGAGCGTAGGTCTGATAGGCCGTAGAGAGGTTCTTGTTGCGTGACGACAGATAGTCGTAGGCACCTGTGGCCTTGAAGCTCAAGCCCTTGAGCCAGGGAGCGTCGTAGCTTATAGAGAAGTTGCTGTTGATCTCTGTTGCGCGGGTCTTCTTGTAGCCGCTCTCGTAGATGGCAGCTAAGGGGCTGTACACGATCGAGTTGTTGTTGGGAATGGCGCCTGTGTAGAGGCCGTTCCATTTCTCGGGCAGGTAGGGGCGCATCATAACGGTCTGATGGCCGATAGAGAGCCAGCCTGTCTCGCTGCCAGCGTCTACACCGTCAGAGCCGCCCGAGTTGTAACGGGGCTGGTTCTTGCGCGTTATGGTGCCCACGAGGCCAAGGTCCATTTTCCATCCGCGCCCGAGGTCGGCGTTCAGGTTTGAACGCAGGTTGTAGCGACGGTAGTCGAAGTTGTCGATGTTACCCTTCTGGCTCATGTAACCGCCACCCACATAATAGCTCAGAGCCTTTGTGCCGCCCTGAACCGACAGGTTGTGCTTCATGAGATGGCCGGTGCCGAACACCTTGTCGATGTAGTTGACGTTGTCCCAACCGTCGGTGGGGTCGTCGTTGAGCATGGCCTCCACGTTTTTCTTGGTGAAGTGGGGCACATAGTCTTCACGGCTGGTGATGGTGCCGTTGGCCAGCTGGTCCATCATCTCGGCCATGTTATAATAATGAGCAAACTCGGGACCGTTCATGAACTCGGGGAAGTTGGCGTTCACAGACAGACCATACTGTCCGTCATAGCTCACCTTTGCCTTGCCCTCGGCACCCTTCTTCGTTGTAACGATGATCACACCGCCAGCGGCGTTCAGACCATACACGGCAGCGGCGGCACCGTCTTTCAGCACCGACACGCTCTCGATGTCGTTGGGGTCGATGTCGTTGATAGAACGGGGCATGCCGTCAACGATGTAGAGGGCCTCCATGCGCGATCCGCGGATGCGGAGCGATGCCTGGTCGTTGCCTGGCTCACCAGAGGTCTGCACCGACGAGATGCCGGGGAGCTTACCGCCGAGCAAACTCGACACGTTGGTCGACGGACCCTTGAGCAGCTCGTCGCCCTTCATGGCAGCCACGGCTCCTGTGAGCGACTCCTTGCGTGCTGTGCCGTAGCCCACCACGATAACGTCGGCCAGGTTGGTGTTGTCGTCCTGCAACGTTACGTCTATGACGCTCTTGCCGCCAATCTTGACATTGGCGGGCTTCATGCCTACATAAGAGAACGAGAGATAGTCGGCCTTCTGTTTGGGGCCCACGTTTACGGAATAGCGACCGTCAATGTCGGTCACGGTAGCGGTCTTTGAGTTGCCGTTCATCACAACGGTAACACCCACAAGGGGTTCTCCAGATGAGTCGTGAACGGTTCCTTTCAAGACTGTCTGTGCTTGTGCGCCTGATGCACACAGCGACATCATCAGCATTGCTGACCAGAACGTCCGTTTAACAAAACTGTAACGTCTGTTTTCTTGTTGGTTCATCATATTGTTTGGTCTTATAATTTAGGAGAATAACTGTCGGCGTTTTTAAGTCAATGAGTTATTTTTGTGCAAAAATACAATTTAGTTAAACATAAAGCAAATAAAAACAAAATTATTTTTATTTAATATAATAATTAATTAAATTTAATTCTGTTTTTGTTCCTTTTCACTCCTTTTCTCTCCTTTTCTCTTTTTCTCTCATATTTATATACACACGCACGCGCACGCGACAACTACATCCGTCGTTCTCTTTAATTTTCACCCACTTAGCCATGATGTCCCCTCGTAAATATTACCTTTCTGCTGTCTTTTTGTGACATTTTATGACGAACCGATGAAGAAAAGAATAAAATTAAAAATGATTATTTATGATATTAGTAATAATTAACGTGTTTAATTTGCTTTCAATGAAGAATAATCCATATCTTTGCAGCACAAAAGTAACAATAAAGAAATAAAGAAGCAACCATAAAGAAAAAACAACATAACTAGAACCTGCTAAAATAGAAGTTATGAATCAATCAATACTGAAAGAGAACAAGCTCACGGAGACAAACGTGGCTTTGTTAAACCTCTTCTTCGAGAAGGGTGACCAGACGGTGGCTGAGCTTGCCGCTGGTCTGAATGTCAGCATTCCTTACGCCACGAAGTCGCTTAACGAGCTGGTTTCAGCCAAGATGGTGCACGAAACAGGCAAACGCGACAACCACTCGCGCAGAGCACCGCGTGTCTACGACCTCATACCCGAGGCAGGCTATTTTCTCGGAATCGACACCGGACACGACCGTCTGAACCTCGCGCTTACCGACTTCTGCGGCAACATCGTGAGCAGCAACTACAAGATACCATACGACTACGTCAACGACCTCGAGTGTTTCGAAACCCTCATCGCCATCATAGACCAGTTTATCGAGCAGTCGGGCATTGAGCGCAGCAACATCATAAAGGCGTGCATGACCGTGGGCGGACGCGTCAACCCATACGAGGGCAAGGCCCACAACTATTTCACCTGCCTCGACAAGACGCTGGCAGAAGCGCTCACCGACGCCCTGCACATTGACACCTGCATCGACAACGACACGCGCTGCATGACCTTCGGCGAGTGGTACAAAGGCAGCTGCAAGGGACAACGCAACGTGGTGTTCGTGAACGTGAGCTGGGGTCTCGGCATAGGCATCATTATCGACGGCAAGATGTGTCTCGGCAAGAGTGGCTACTCGGGCGAGATGGGACACGTCCACATCTACAACAACGGCATAATATGCCATTGCGGAAAGACAGGATGCATGGAGACAGAGGCGTCGGGCTCGGCGCTGCAACGCCACATGAAGCAGAAGCTTGCCGACGGTGCCGTGTCTATCCTGACGCACCGTCCGAACCCAGAGCAGGAGCTGAGCCTGCAAGACATTCTCGACGCCATAAAGCGTGAGGACGTGCTGAGCATAGAGAGCCTGCAGCAGATGGCCACGGAGCTGGGCAACAACCTCGCCGGCATTATAAACATCTTCAACCCCGAGATGCTGGTCATCGGCGGTGACCTCTCTGTGACGGGCGACAACCTGACGCAGCCCATACGCATGGGCATTCACCGCTTCTCGCTCAACATGGTGAGCGAAGACTCTATCGTCACCACATCGACCCTCACCGACAAGGCGGGCGTGATCGGTGCATGTCTCCTCGCAAGACATCGGGCCATAGAGAAAAAAGAGAACGTTTTCGTTAAGCCAGATGAGCAGAGCCAAGCTTGCTTGAGCTCTGCCATGGCGAGAAAAGGTGCATGAAATGAACCTAAACCATATTATATAGAAACATGACAGACAGAAGACACTTTTTGAAAAGTCTGGCAGCAGGATGCGCAGCTTCGTTGGCTGTGCCGTCAATCTTGCAGGCTAAAGACAACGACAAAATTAAACCCATCATCACACCCGAAGGAGCAGGGGGCGAGAGCCGACTGATTGTGCCCAAGAACAACGGACTGAAGATCACGGGCACATTCCTTGACGAGATCTCTCACGACATTCCGCACCAGAACTGGGGTGAGAAAGAGTGGGACCTCGACTTCCAGTATATGAAGGCCATCGGCATAGACACGGTCATCGTCATACGCTCCGGCTACCGCAAGTTTATAACCTACCCCTCACCATATCTGCTGAAGAAGGGCTGCTACATGCCGTCGGTCGACCTCATCGACATGTATCTGCGTCTGGCCGACAAGTATGGCATGAAGTTCTATTTCGGACTCTACGACTCGGGCCACTATTGGGACACGGGCGACATGTCACACGAGATCGAGGACAACCGTTACGTCATCGACGAGGTGTGGAAGATGTATGGCCACCACAAGAGCTTCAAGGGATGGTACATAAGCACCGAGATCAGCCGTGCCACAAAGGGAGCGGTGAAGACGTTCCACACCATAGGCAAGCAGTGTAAGGACATCTCTGGCGGTCTGCCCGTCTTCATCTCGCCATGGATCGACGGCAAGAAGGCGGTCATGGGCACAGGCAAGATGACCAACGAGCAGGCGGTGAGCGTGGAGCAGCACGAGCGTGAGTGGAACGAGATCTTCGACGGCATTCACGACGTGGTCGACGCATGCGCCTTCCAGGACGGACATATCGACTATGATGAGCTCGATGCTTTCTTCTCTGTGAACAAGAAGCTTGCCGACCGCTACGGCATGCAGTGCTGGACCAACGCCGAGACCTTCGACCGCGACATGCCCATCCACTTCCTCCCCATCAAGTTTGACAAGCTCCGCCTCAAGCTGGAGGCAGCCAAGCGTTGCGGCTACGACAAGGCCATAACCTTCGAGTTCTCCCACTTCATGAGTCCACAGTCGGCCTACTTGCAGGCAGGACACCTTTATGATAGATACAAGGAATATTTCAACCTTTAAAAGGGACAAAAAAAGTAACTCAAAATGCAACAAACCGTTCGCCTTGGCTATGTCTTCTTCTTAGCCTTGGTTGCAGCCCTCGGAGGCTTGCTCTTTGGCTACGACACAGCCGTAATATCAGGTACCATCGACCAGGTGGGCCGACAGTTTAACCTCGACGTCATGAACCAGGGATGGTATGTGGGCTGCGCCCTCATAGGATCCATCGCCGGTGTGAGCGTGGCAAGCATCATGAGTGACCGTCTCGGACGCAAGCCCACGATGTTCATCTCAGCTGTGCTCTTCACCGTCTCGGCAGCAGGATGCGCCATCTCCACAACGTTCACCATGCTGGTGGTGTACCGCATAATTGGCGGCGTGGGCATAGGCATCATCTCTATCGTGGCACCCGTCTACATCTCTGAGATAGCTATAACACGCTACCGCGGACAGATGGTGTCGCTCTATCAGCTCGCCGTGACCGTGGGCTTCCTCGCTGCCTATTTTGTCAACTATCTCCTGCTCAACCACTCGCTGACCACACAGCCCGGCGAGGGATGGATAAGCCTCATCTTCGTGAACGAGGTGTGGAGAGGCATGCTCGGCATGGAGACCCTGCCGGCCCTCTTCTTCCTCCTCATCATCATGGTCATTCCCGAGAGCCCCCGTTGGCTCATCGTCAAGAACCGCGTGGAGCGTGCAAGGGGCATCTACGGCAAGATGTATCTCACACCCGAGGGCGTGAACCGACAGGTCGACGACACACGCTCCATGATCTCGGCAGAGGTGAAGAGCGAGTGGGGCGCCCTGCTGCAGCCCGGCATCTTGAAGGCTGTCGTCATTGGCGTGTGCATAGCTATCCTCGGACAGTTTATGGGCGTCAACGCCGTGCTCTATTATGGTCCTTCCATCTTCAAGGATGCTGGCATCGGTGACCCGCTGTTGTGTCAGGTGCTCGTGGGTGTGGTCAACACCGTGACCACGGTCATTGCCATGCTCATCATCGACCGCGTGGGACGAAAGAAACTTATCTATTATGGCGTGTCGGGCATGATTGCCTGCCTCGTGCTCATAGCTGTCTATTTCGCCTTCCAGCAGCAGTTGGGCCTCTCGGTCTACTTCATGCTCACCTTCTTCCTGCTCTATGTGTTCTGCTGCGCCATCAGCATCAGTGCCGTGGTGTTCGTGCTCCTCTCGGAGATGTATCCCAACAACGTGCGCGGTCTGGCAATGAGCATCGCAGGTCTGGCTCTCTGGATCGGCACCTACCTCATTGGTCAGCTCACACCCTGGATGCTCGCCACGCTCACACCTGCCGGCACCTTTGTGCTCTTCGCTGTGATGTGTGTGCCTTACATGCTCATCATGTGGCGTCTGGTGCCCGAGACCGCTGGCATGTCGCTTGAGGACATCGAGCGCTATTGGAAACGTGACGGAAAAAAGGGGGCTTAGCTCTTTAAGCCAAATCTGCCTAATGACCGATTTGGGTTTAAGAAAGGAAATTAGCTCGCTACGCTCACGAAGATAATATAATGAAGTTAATGGAAGTTATCAGACAGATGCTTTTCTTGTCAGGTAGCTTCCATTCACTTTTTGGAAAGTTCAATCAACAAAAACCATAGAAAATGGGAAACAACAACCAGAAACCCCGCGCACACGCTCTCGATGCCCTGCGCGGCTACGCCATCATTACGATGGTTCTCTCTGCCATGGAGGCGTTCTCTGTCCTGCCACGGTGGATGTATCATGCACAAGTGCCACCACCAGACCATGTGTTTGACCCGACAATCTACGGCATAACATGGGTCGACATAATCTTCCCCTTCTTCCTCTTCTCCATGGGAGCAGCCATACCCCTCTCCCTCGGACGACAGCACGCCAAGGGCGAGAGCATAATGAAGCTCACATGGAAGACCGTTCAGCGGTGGGTCAAGCTCACGTTCTTCGCTATCTTCATCATACACGCCTTCCCCTTCATGCTCGGCTATGAACAGGAGTGGATGCGCTACGCCATGCCCATTTTCTTCTTCATCCTCCTCTGCCTCATGTTCATGCCCAACCCCTTCGGGTTGTCCCCGTATAAGGCAAGGGCCATAACATGGAGCGCCTACCTCGTTGCCGTCGGCTTCATGCTGCTGCAACCTTATGCGGGCGGAGCACCCTTCCGCCTCACCGATAGCGACTGCATAATGCTCATCCTCGCCAACGTGTCGCTCACAGGCTCCATCATCTACCTCCTAACCATCGGCCATCCATTGCGCCGACTGGCTCTCCTGCCGTTCCTCGTCGCTCTCTTCATGGCTGCCCACACCGCCAACTCATGGCCAGCACAACTCATCCACACCTCATGGCTGCCCTGGCTCTACCTCCCCGCCTACCAGGAGTATCTGCTCATCATCATCCCCGGCACCGTTGCTGGCGAATGGATTGCGCAATGGCTCGAAAAGATGAAAGCCAACGACACGAGCAAAGGCCCTGTGGAAAGCTATCAGAAAAAAAGCGAAGCTGTTTTTGAGAGCGGGAACAAGGTAAAGAATGATGAAAAGGTGGTTCTTGAGAACGGGAACCCGTTAAAGGGTAGGAAAGAAGCTGTTCTTGAAAACGGGAACAAGGTAAAGAATGATGAAAAGGTGGTTCTTGAAAACGAAAACAAGGTAAGGACAAGAAGCGAAGAGATGAAGGATAAAGAAAACGCCCTCGCTCTCCCCGTGGCTCTTTTGTCGTTGGCCTTGATCGTTGTCAACGTTGTGTTGCTCTTTGGCCGTCACCTCGTCGCCAACCTCGTCGCCACAATGGTTCTCACAGCCCTCACAGCATGGTTGCTGCGCTCACGCCGCGAAGCCGGCACAACAGGCGTTGAGGCTGCTAAGCAAGATACCTCCAATCAAAAATCTTCTTCAACCCCAGCATCTCCCACGCTTCATTTCTGGCAGCGTTTGTCGTCGGCAGGAGCCTATCTGTTGTTGTTAGGCTTATGTTTAGAGTCATACGAGGGAGGCATCCGCAAGGACGACGTGACGTTGAGTTATCTGTTTGTGACCTGTGGATTGGCCTTTTACGCCCTGTTGTTGCTCACCGTCGTGTGCGACCACTGGCATGTGCGTTGGCTGTGTGCTCCTCTTGAGATGGTGGGCAAGAACCCCATGGTGGCATACGTCTCGGCATCCATGGTCATCATACCTGTGCTCATCCTCACGCACATCTACCCTTACATCGATGCCTTGTCGTCACAGCCTCTCACGGGTTTCCTCAAGGGTGTGTTGCTCACAGCGTTGTGCATGGCCCTCACGGCGTGGTTTACACACAAGAGGTGGTTCTGGAAGACGTGAAGGGGATATCGGAATTTTGAATTTTGACTTTTGAATTTTGACTTGTCGGCTTTCAGCTGATGTTGAGTTTTCGAATTTAAAGCCCCACCCCCGCGCCGCGCAAAGAGAGAACGCCCCTACAGCCCCACCCCCGCGCCACCTTCGGTGGCTTCCCCTCCCCGTCGGAGAGTGGAGGGATTAGCATTTGCTTTTGGAAGAGCCACTCTCTCTGATGGAGGGAAGGGCTCTTTCTTTAATAGCTTTAAATGTTAAAACATAAGAAAAAGTTCTCTAATCTGTGAACTTTTTATATCTTTGCAAAAACAAAAGAACGGCAATGAAGCTTTTAAAATATAAGATGCTGAAGGACTTTTGGAAGAAACATCCCGATGCCGAAGACCCGCTGCAACGCTGGGCCGAATATGTATAAAGAAACGAATGGAAAAACCACGCCGACCTGAAGGCGGCTTTCCCGTCAGCTGATTATGTGGGCAATGACAGATATGTTTTCAACATTTCAGGAAACAAATATCGTCTAATAACAATTGTGGTTTTCTATGGTGGCTTCTTACATGTTAGATTTGTTGGCACACATTCAGAATATGATAAAATAAAAAACATTAGAACGATTTAAAGCTATGACAATTAAGGATAAGAAAAAATATGAGGAGGTTGATGCTCGGCTTGAGCAACTGTTGGAGAAAGGCACAGAGCTTGGTGGCATGGACTTGCTCAGCGAGGAAGAGCAGGAAGAGATGAAGGTGCTCAGCGAAGCAGCATACAATTGGGAGTGTGAGGAAGACCCTCATCCATGGAGAGTGAAGCCCTCACTAATAGCTGCAATAAAGGTGGCGTTTAGAAAGAAAGGATATAAACAGAAGGAGGCTGCCGCTGCCATTGGTGTTG
>ERZ791615.746-NODE-746-length-12630-cov-6.42044_pt1 | contig 12630 bp, 9 predicted proteins | sample MGYA00510273_ERZ791615 | MGnify/ENA primary metagenome ERZ791615 (study PRJEB30046, sample SAMN00715185) | human gut metagenome | study: EMG produced TPA metagenomics assembly of the A metagenome-wide association study of gut microbiota in type 2...
ACCCAAATCGGTCGTTAGGGCTTGCTTGGATTTTGGATTTTTAGAAGAATGGATTGTTTGGGGTTATTGCTTTCTAAACTGCTTCGACACGGCCGAATAGCCACAACGCCGGCACAACGGCTCCACAGCTGTGTGGTGGGTGAAGCCATGGTAGAGGGCCTGGGCGCGCGGCGAAGCCATGATGCTGTCAAGGCTCTGCTCGTAGAGGTTGCCTAAGCCCATGTCGCCGTCGTGGTCAAGACAGCAAGGCACAACGGTGCCGTCGACAAGCACGCCTATCTGGTTGCGCAGAGCATAACAGAACACCTCCTCCACGGCATGGGGGTTATGCTGAAGGTCGGGCCACTCGAACATGTTGTCGTTCTCAAGAAACAGGTTGTCCGTAAGCTTCCAACCGTCATGACGCTCCACCCACGGACGCGGCTGATGCTCAGCCATAAGCCTCAAAATGGTCTCGTTCATAAGGTTGTGGCCGCCCTCGTTCCAGAGGCGCAACACCACAACGCAGCCACGGCGGGCAGCCTCCTTGGCAAAGGTCATCACCTCGTCTATATATTGCCTGAGATTGGCTTTGCCGTTGCCCTCATGCGAGTGGAGCGAGATCTGCAGCTTGTGAGGCAACGCTTCGAGCATGTCAGCACGTTGCGTCATCAGCGTGCCATTGGTCGTGATTACAGGCACGAAGCCTTTCTCACGCGCCATCAGCACAAACTGTGGCAGCAACGGATGAAGGAACGGTTCGCCCATGAGATGAAAAAAAAGAAACTTAACCTCGCCCATAAGACGGGTGGTCAGGGTGTCAAACTGTTCCATGGTCATCGTGTGCTTGGGCCGCATGGTCTTTGGGCAAAACACACAGTTGAGGTTGCACACATTGGTTATCTCAAGATAGCATCGGGTTATCATATCGGTTGTTTTTGCTGCAAGATTGGTTGTTAAAGATGCGAGATTGGTTGTTAAAGATGCGAGATCGGTTGTTAAAGATGCGAGATCGGTTGTCTTTGCTGTGCCTCTTTGTCGGGTTTAACATAGCATCGGGCCATCGTCTTCTTGTTTCCGAGAAAACAGCACCTGGTTGTCACATTCTACAAAGATAGCTCAAACCGCGGAAAAGACAAAAACAAATTGCCGTTTTTTAACAACAACCATCTGTTTCAGCCTGCCATGCCCCTCATTCAGCCTGTCCGGCAACCAAACTTCAGCCTGTCCAGCAACCAAGCATTTTGGGGCTTTGCGGCTTTTCACCTAAAAAATATTTGGAGATTTGACGGCTTTTTCCCAAAAAACATTTGGGGATATAGAGAAAATATATAATTTTGTAACGATAAGTAGGTGTTCAAAATTAATTTAAATGATTTTATGCCCTATTTTGGCCCGTATGTTCAGCTCCGAAGAGGGAGTGTAGCGGGCTACACGACCGATGAGAGCTGGGCATACGGACTAAAAGAGGGCGTAAAGGCATTTGAAAGCATGTCCTTTTTATAAAATTCATATATGCGATTAATTTTGAACACCTACTTAAAAACAAACAGACCCGTTACGACAGGCTTTACGGTTGTTTACCGTGCGGGTTAAAAAAATAACTAAGAACGAATAAAAACAACATGACATTCTCCGACTCAAAACCCCATTATGCTCTTCTCGATGCCCTACGCGGCGTGGCTGCTCTGCTCGTGGTGTGGTATCATGTGTTTGAAGGATACCAGTTTGCAGGCAACAAGCCCATTATCGAGTTTGTAAATCATGGATATCTTGCCGTCGATTTCTTCTTCATTCTCTCAGGCTTCGTCATAGGTTACGCTTATGACGACCGTTGGGGCAAATCGCTCACCATGAAAGGGTTCTTCAAGCGCAGGCTCATTCGCCTACACCCCATGGTGGTGATGGGCGCTTTTATAGGCATGGTGTCTTTCGTCTTCTTGTCAGACATGGAACGTTGGGACGGCACCCGTTCTACCTGTCTGCTCACCTTCATCGCCTTCATCTGTTCCTGCCTGATGCTTCCCGCGTTGCCGGGAACGGGGCGTGAGGTGCGTGGCAACGGCGAGATGTTTCCGCTCAACGGCCCTTCGTGGTCGCTCTTCTTCGAGTATGTCGGCAACATCCTTTACGCCTTCTTCCTTCGCCGTCTGCCTACCCGCGCCTTGGCGTGGCTCACAGCCCTGTTGGCCTGTGGCCTGACATGGTTTGCCGTGACCGACCAGTCGGGCTATGGCTCTATCGGTGTGGGTTGGACCATCGACACAACTAACGTGTTAGGAGGAACCTTGCGCATGTTGTGTCCCTTTACCGTGGGCATGCTGATGTCGCGCGTCTTCAAACCTATGAAAAGCGTGCGTGGCGCGTTTTGGATTTGTGCCCTCGTTCTGGTTGCGCTTTTTCATGTGCCACACATTAACGACATCTCTGCTTCTGGTCTTGATGAAGGCTGCGCGTTAAGCGTGAGCGGGGGCTCCGCGTTATGTATGAACGGTGTTTTCGAGGCCGTTTGCATCTTGCTCATCTTCCCCGCCATCGTATGGATGGCAGCATCGGGCACAACCACCGACAGCATGTCGGCACGCATCTGCCGTTTTCTGGGCGACATCTCGTTCCCGCTTTATGTTGTTCATTATCCCTTGATGTATGCGTTTTACCGCTACCTCATCAAGACCCAGACTTACACGTTTGCCGAAACATGGCCCTTGGCTCTTGCCGTGACGGGAGCCAGCATCTGCCTTGCGTGGCTTTGTCTCAAATGTTATGATGAGCCTGTAAGAAAATGGTTGAAAAGGTTTTAAAAGACACAGACATCAAGATAACATCTGCGACAGCTCCCATGCCCTAACGTGTTTTATGCCATTGCGTGACGGCAGCTGGAGGTCATCAAGCGAGACCACTATTTTTTCATAGTTGTCGGCAATGAGCTCCAACGGAGCATACTCTCGCTCTATGGTGTGCTCGTCTATAAGCAGATAAGTGGCCTGCACATAAACGGTGCGGTCGTTCTTGACGGCCACAAAATCGACCTCTTTGTCTCTTATACTACCCACATACACATCGAAACCATGACGCAAGAGCTCCAGATAGACGAGGTTCTCCAACAGGTAACCCGTTCCATAGCCTAAGCCAGCATAAAGATAATTCTTGAACGAAAGGTCGTTCATGTAATATTTGTAACTGCCCGAAAGGGTCTCCTTTCCCTTTATGTTGTAACGCATGGCACGATGGGCAAGATACACCTCTTCTATATAGCCCAAATAGGCCGACACCGTGTCGTAAGAAGTTTTACGGCCTTTGCTCTTGATAAAATTGGTGATGTTGGCAACGGAGAGCAGATTGGATGAATTGTTAACCAGATAGGCAAACAGGTCTTCGAGCAGTCTAACGTCACGAATGGTGTAACGGCGTATGATGTCTTTCAGCAAAACCGTATCTTTCAGTCCTGAGATATAGCTGCGCTTTACATCTGACGACGAAAAATGGACGAGCTCAGGATAGCCACCGTCAGCCATATACTGCATGTAGCTTTGCTTGCCGACAGACAGCTGATGAACATTTGCGTATTCGTCATAAGACAAAGGAAAAATGCGAAACTCTACATACCGGCCTGACAGAAGGGTGGACAATTCGCCAGAGAACATCTTCGAATTAGAGCCTGTTATGAACACCTCATAATCTTCCGTATAATCTTGAGAGAGCGAGTTGACCACACGCTCCCAACCGTCAATGTCCTGCACTTCATCGATAAAGATATAGATGCGGCCTTCGGGTTTCAACTCTTGACGATAAAGACGTATGAAACTGTCAAGGTCCTGATAATTCTCGATAAAATCGAACGCCGTCAGTTCGCGGTTTATGAAAACGATATTGTTGCCGCTAACGCCCTGTTGCATAAGATGCATGGCTGTTTGGCGCAATATGTAGCTTTTGCCCACACGTCGTTGCCCCGTAAGCACCTTCACCACCTTGCTGCCAAGATACTGGTCGATGCTTGTGGTGTAAAGCGGACGGGGGAAACCGCAATCGATGGTGTTGCCAAACCAAAGATTGTATCTTTTAACCGTTTCGATCTTTTCGTTCATACTCGAAATTTTCCACAAAGATAGCGATTTTTTCGAGTACAGACGAAAATATCGACAACTTTAACAAGATTTTCGAGTATAGACGAAAATTACAGAACACCTTAAAAACACGCAACAAACACGCATCTATACAAAAGACCCATGGATCAAGCATCTCTATAAGTTTAAGAACAGTTATGCGCATAACCGTACAATAAGTTCATAAGAACGCCGTTATAAAAGAAAACTGACCATCATGGATGCGGCATCTCATTTTCATTCACTCGAAGAGTTGATTCGCGCTCTTGACAGAGAGCGCAAGTTGCTTTATGCGCTTTTTCAAGACCGTAAGCGACTGTCGTTCCGCTATAATCTGGCGAAAGAGTTGGCAACAAAGAAAGACGAGAGTCTGGAGTTCTTGCGCAGGTTCGGCATAATACATGAAAACGGCGACTTCGTGGAGCTGGAAGACGTTTACCTGAAGTTCTTCGAAGAGGTGCTTGAGGTGAATGAGGAGATAAACGTGGCGAGCGTGAAGGAGAGCATTGGCAGCCTGAATGCGGCTATCGATTATTACCAAAGCGAGAAAAACGCAACACGAAAATGGGGCTATCTGAAGGATGTGAAACGCATTCTGCGCAACATCGCTCTAACAACGCTTAGAAACGTTATTGACCTGAAGCGAAATATCGACAACACATACAAGAACGAGCCGACCTTCGTTGTGAAAAAGAAGAAGCTGGTACACCTTGACGAAAAACGTAAGGACATTGCAGCACTCATAAACGAGTGTGAGAAGGTGATTGACGAGAAGCAAGCAACCTTCTTCTTGGTGGCCATGGACGTGGAACTGAAGGATACCGTGACAGACGTGAAGCTGCAACTTAAGGAGGTGTATCACAACCTGCTTGAGCTCGACCGGCAGATCATCAACTATCTCAACCTCATAGAATATCAGAACCGACTGTTTGAAAAGGTGCAGAAGCTAAAATATCTGCGCGACCAGATGTTGCTCGAAACAAACACTGACATCAAGGCAAAGATGGACGCAAGAAACCCCGTATGGATGGAACCTCGCCCAAGATACACGCTGAAAGTGTCGCTGTCGATGCTCCGCACAACAGACACCGGACTAAAGATTCTGCAAGATGTGGCCAAAGGAAAGAGCAACGACCGCTTGCGTAAAGGAAACCTGGCAGAACCGCTGACCAAAGAGGAGCTCACCGAGCAGCAGAAGGTGCTACAGACGGTGGACGTGCGTGAGGTGAAGACGGCATTCATGGCTTCGGGAGACAATCTGTTCCATTTTGTCATGAACTATTCTGGCTACCGCAAACAGATGGCAGACGAAGAGAAGCTGGTGCTGTTCTGCCAGATAGCGGCTCAATATCACGACGAGCTGGTCATCAGCGAAGAGTATGGCCGGCATGGCAACATAGAATTTCCTTTCATTTACCCTAAAACAGCTTGACACTTATGCGTTACACCAAAGAAATATTCGACATACTGAGCAGAGGCGGATTTATATCACAAAACTCGGTCTCACAACAACAGTCGAACCTTTATGATGCGATAGAGGACGATTTTCAACAATATCAAGACTATTTCAGCGGAATAGGCTTTTTGCTTGAAGGCGGCAACGGATATTATTATTTTTCACGACAGGAAAACAAGGTGGAGCTGGCGGACAAGGTGCAACGAATGGCTGAATGGATTGACAAGACAGACTTTCTGAAGACATTCAACACGGCGTTCGGCTCGGGATTCACGTTCAGAAAATCGAATATTCTGGAGAAGTTTTCAAGCGACATCGAGCTGAAAGAGAAGGCACGACGCCTATATACCGACCTCAAGACAAACGACGAGAAGATAGACAAACTCATCGGCGACCTGCAACGTCAGGGGTTTGTGGAGCTACAGGATGAGCTTGACGGCACATTCAAGGTTACAGCTGCCTTCCATTACATAGAAGAGCTTATTGATTGTCTCACCATTATAGACCCCGAAACAGAACAGGCATGAGAGCATTACGCAAGATAATATTTGTGAACAGCGCACACATAAGATATGCAGAGGTGCGGCTGGACGGAAACGTTCACTTCATAGGCACACAAGGCGTGGGCAAGAGCACTCTGTTACGAGCCATACTGTTCTTCTATAATGCCGACAAGCTGCACCTCGGCATTCCGAAGGAGATGAAAACGTATGACGAGTTTTATCTGCCTCATGCCAACTCGTACATTGTGTATGAGGTGGAGCATGAACACGGCCCGTTCTGCGTGCTGACATTCCGGTCGTCGGGACGCGCCTGTTTCAGGTTTGTCGATGCCGCTTACCGTAAGGAATGGCTTGTCAACGACAATGGTGAGGTGACGGCAGAAAGCAAGGTCATACGCGAACGGTTAGGAGGGGTTTCGATGAGCAAAATAATCGACCGCTACGAGCAATATCGCGACATTCTCTATGGCAACAGACAGGCTGTTGGAAAAGAGTTTGCCCGCTTCCAACTGATGGAGTCGAACCGTTACCAGAATATCCCGCGAAGCATACAGAACGTTTTTCTCAACTCACGTCTGGATGCCAACTTCATAAAAGACATCATCATACGGTCGATGAGTGAGGAAGAAGCTAACATTGACCTTGGATATTATCGTCGGCAAGTGGCCGACTTCGGACAGGAATATAAGGACATTTCGTGTTGGTATAAGCTGAACCAGAAAGGCGAATCGGTGGTGCGCACACAAGCAGAAAACGTGGTAAACGCTTACCGCTATCTGCTGTTTATGAAGCAGCAGATAGTGGAGCTGTGCGGCGAGTTGAAATATGCCGTGCGCGTGTCTAAAGAGCGACTGCCTTTGGTTGTGAAAAAGATTGACGAGATTATAGAGGAAGAGAACCGACAGAAACGGCTAATAAACGAGATTCAGCAGAAATATGATTCGGAAAAGACGAGCCTCAACCAACAGCAGGGTGTGGTGAACGAAGACCTTAAACGGTTGAAAGAGCGTAGAGAACTATATGCCGCCCAAAAGATAGAAGACCTGTTGAAGAGATATGAGCAGGAACAGGTGCTGAAAATAAAGCTCGAAGAAAGCAAAGCCCGATTGACAGAACTCACGGCTCGGTTTAACGACGTGACGGGAAAATTTAAGGCTCTATGCCAAGGAGTGAAAAACGGTCTTGAAAACTATCGTCTGTCGCAGAACAATCGCATCTTCTCCCTTGGACAGGAAAAGCAAAAGGCTGAAGAACGAATGTTCAATGAACACACAGAACTACGCGAGAACATAGAGGCAGCTTTTGCAGAAAAGTTAACTGTTGCCTACAATGCTATCGATCTGCTGAAGAGTGAGAAGGCAGAATTAGAGAACGAAATGCTGAAACTGAAGTTCTGTCAGCCTTACAAGGAAGAGACCGATGCTCTCAACAAAGAAGCAAACAGCTTGGCTTTTCGCGAAAAAGAACTTAACGGGCTGATTGCCACAACGGAGGCAAAGATAAACCAGCTGCAAACCGAATATGACAAGCAAGAAGCTGAGATAACGGCTGACAGCAAGAACAAGATTGACGCCAAGCAGCAGGAGATGGATGAGGTGGCGGCAAAGATTGCTGAGATTGACGGTCTGCTGAACAGAACGAAAGGCTCGCTATACGAATGGTTGGAGGAAAACAAGCGCGACTGGGAGCAGAACATCGGTAAGGTCGTAAACGAGGAGAACGTGCTCTATCAGACCGGATTGCATCCGCAGAAGGATGACGGCACGTCTTTGTTCGGCGTGAAACTGGACCTTATAGACTTGCCGCTTTCTGTTCGCAAGCCGACACAGCTTAAGGAAGAACGCGACGAATTGGAGTTGAAACTTCGCTCATTGCAGACGGACAAGAAAGCATTGACAGAACAGCAGGAAAAACTGATAAACGAGCTTAAACGAAGGGTTGCTCCAAAGATGAGGGAACTGCGTGAACAGAAATCGTATCACGAAACCGAACTGCGCGTCATTCCACAGAAACAAAAAGCCCTAAAACTAAAGCAGGAAGACTATGCTGCCAAGGCGCAACAAGAAAAAGAGGAAAGGGCGAAACTGCTGAACACGCGTCTGCAAGAGGTGGCGCTACGCCGCACAGCTGCCGACACCAATTTGGATAAGATTCAAGCAGAAAAGCAAAAACAGCTGACTGCAGAAGACAAGCGTTACCAAAAGGCTAAGGACGAGACCATCAGGCTGCACGAGCAACGTGTGGCAGAAATAAAGGCAGACATAAAACAACAGGAAAAGAAAGCTGAAGAACAACTGCTTCTGCTGCAACAGCAAGAGAACGAAGAGCTGCGCGGACGAGGGGCTGACACACACATGGTGGACGAATGTAAGAATTTGATAAAGGCGACAGAAGACGAGCTGAAATTCATAGACGACCACAGGCGCATTGTGTTCGATTTTCAACGTGACCGCGAGAGTCTGTTCAACCGTGAAGACGAATTCAAGGCTAAGAAGAAGCTCATCAACGACAAGCTTCAGCAACTGAACGAGAAATATAACCTGCGCAAGCAAAAACACAACGAAGCGCTAGCATCTCTCGGAAAGGAGCTGGCGGAACGAAAGGACGAAAAGAGACTGCTTGATGAAAACCTGCAGAAGGCAGAAAACTTTGCGCACGACGAAAAGTTGTGCCCACCCATGCTGGCAGAAGCCAAAGAACGTCAGACGCTGCGCACACCAGGACAGGCTGTGGAGGAGCTGACGGGCATCATCGTGTCACGCCAAAAGAGCTATGACAAGCTGAAGGGGGCGGTGAATCTGTTCAAGGGCAATTTCACAACCAAGAACACCTTCAACTTCCGTATGGAGCTGACTCTCGATGACGACTATCTCGATTTCGCCAACAACCTTGAAGATTTCCTAACATACAACAAGATAGAGGAATTCCGCCGCCGCACAAGCGAACGATATGTTGACATCTTGGCTCGTGTGTCGAAGGAAATGGGCGACCTGACAAGACACGAATCGGACGTGGACAAGGTTATCCATGACATCAACAACGACTTCCGTGAGCGCAACTTTGCCGGCGTGATAAAACTTATCGCTCTTCAGCCCGTGCCATCGGCTGACAAGATGGTGTTGCTGATGAAGCGCATAAAGGAGTTTAACGACGACAACCAATATGCTATGGGCGAGCTTAACCTGTTCTCTACGGCAAACAGAGACGAGGTAAACGAAAAGGCGGTGGGATATCTGCTCGACTTCATGAAGTCGCTCGTTGACAATCCGCAAAGACAGCTTCTCACCCTATCCGACCTTTTCCTGTTGCAGTTTCGCATCGTAGAAAACGACAACGACACGGGATGGGTGGACAAGCTGTCGCATGTGGGAAGCGAGGGAACAGACACCTTGGTTAAGGCGATGATTAACATCATGCTGATAAATGTGTTCAAAGGAAAGGTGAGCCGCAAGTTTGGCGATTTCCGCATCCATTGTATGATGGACGAGATCGGCAAGTTGCACCCACAGAACGTGAAAGGCATTCTCGACTTTGCCAACGCCAGAAACATCTTGCTCATCAACTCATCGCCAACCACATATAACGTTTCCGACTATCGCTATACCTACTTGCTCGATAAGGACAGTAAGTCGCAGACCGTGGTGCATCCTCTAATATCGCAAGAATAAAAAAGATCTTTAGATGTCGCAAAAAAAAAAACAGGCCATAAACAACATTCGTATATGAAGATAACAGCAGCTCTTATAGACAAGCTCATCAAGCTGCGCTCTGGTGAGAAGCTTCCATCAAGCGCCCTCCGTGGCGAATGGGTGGAAGAGCTCATAGGCGACGGCGTTCTTGTAAGCCGTTCACACGGAAGCAGAAGAAGCATCATGGCCGCTTCACCCAACACCTTGGAACAATGTTTAAGCCATATAGACGAACGGTTGGGCTGTCTCGACAAAATGAGAGAGATGCAAGAAACGGAAGCCACAAGGTCGGAACAGGCAGCAGATACAGGCAACTCAAAACTGGTGACATCACGCTCCTGCCCTGGCTTTCCGGTAAACTCATACGAACCGATAACATGCAGCCTTAACGGCAAGCAACTGGTGGTAAATCCGCAAGAAGGCACATTTCTTTTTATAACCGATTGGCAATCGTTCACCATCCCTACAGACGTGACCATTGTGAACATCGAAAACATGGAAAATTTTCGGTTCATACGCCAGCAGAAAGCTTTGTTTGCTTCAACATTGGCAGAAAAGCGTTTGCTGTTCGTGTCGCGCTATCCGCAATCGTCAGACCTAAGGACGTGGCTACAGACCATTCCCAACCAATATGTTCATTTCGGCGATTTCGATCTTGCAGGCATCAACATCTTCCTAACCGAGTTTCACAAGTTTCTCGGCACACGTTCCTCTTTCCTCGTGCCACAAGACATAGAGCAGCGCATAAAGCATGGATCGTCAGAGAGATACAAGGACCAATATCAAAAATTCAGAAATCTCTCGTCCACAATTCCATCTCTGCAACAACTGATAGACATGCTCCACAAACATCGCCGATGCTACGATCAGGAAGGATATATTGCGGCGGTTACGACCGAAGAATAAAAACAACAAACACATTTTCAATCGATTATCAGCTCTGATAAGCGTCACCAAAGGCGGCGAATATCCATAACCGTTGGTTGAGCTACCGAAGGTAGCGAAGCCTGCGGTTCAAAGAATGATGGCAAGCGACAAAGTCGAGCGCGGCGACGCTTGCATGAGTTAATTTCCATATCATAAATGCGAAAGTTCAGAAAATAATGAAAAAAAATAATGAAAAAAAGCAAGTTATTGATTTTATTTGTATCTTTGCCATGTTAAGTCGTTACTCTTGCAACCTACATTTTGCGACACTAAGGCAGGCAATATAACGGCATGGCATGATCGGAGCAGATTGTTGCTGCTCAGACATTTACAATTTACTAAAACAATAGTGTCCGGAATTATTAAAAAACAAAAACCTATGAAACGCTTAATTTTATTTTTTGTAATGTGTGCATTTGCATTTGTTGCCCAAGCCCAGGTAAGAAAATTTCATTATGTTGACGGAGGCTATTGGGTAAAGGTCGACCTGAACAAGAAAGAGTTTCTTCCTGATGGATGCGGCGTAGACCCTATGCCTATAAAAAACTACAAGAAGGTAGGCAACAAGGAATCGTTTACCACCTATGACGGTGGCTACACCACACATCATGAATTTGTGAAGAAGACAGACACCGAGTACACTTATACCTATTGGATCACTCCAAGCGAGACAATAGAGAAGGCCACACACGAGGTGACGACAAAGGAAGAATCGGGCTCTGGCATCAAGGGCACAGCTTCAGAGAAGGTAGAGTCGAAGAATCCTGCCAAGAAGGTGGGCGACAAGATGAAAGGTCTGTTCAACAAAGGCAAAAGCATCTTCAAGAAAGACAAAGGAGGGTCCGACAGCAAGTCGGACAAGACCAGTTCTGACAAAAGCAATAAGACAACAAAGAAAAAGCCTGTAGACGATGGTAGCCAGCCTGAGAAATAAGCTATAAAGCAAAACATCTCCCGTAGAGATTTATCATCAAAAGGACAATCAAAAAGGCAAAAAGCATGTTGATGCATCCCTTCAGCGTGTTCTCCCGTGCAAAGGTAAGGGCAATCAGAAAGGCAAAAAACATATTGATGCATCGTAAGAACAATCAAAAGGGCATCAAAAAGCCAATCATAGGCCACAATAAAGCCAATTGGTTTTGAAGAATTAAAAAAACACTAAGAATAATCCGTGTAACCACTTGAGTTACACGGATTTTTTATTCCAAATCGGTATTAGGATTTGGGATTAATCAACTTTCGCAAAGTTTATTGTTTATATCGTGCTTCGCAACTGCCATGTTTACGCTTCGCAACTGCCATGTTTACGCTTCGCAAGTACCATGTTTATGCTTCGCAAGTACCATGTTTATGCTTCATGAATGCCATGTTTACAATATTCAAATGATGATGTTTTGATTTTGCAAACATGCTTTGCAAAGAATGAAAAAAATGTTAAAACGAGAGCATTTTTACCCCGGTTTTGCATAAATATACAGAATGGCAGAAAGATAGCAAACAAGGTCTTGCTCTTTCAAAATGCACAAATTAATAGTTAAAATCAAATCACGAATTGTTAACGGTTCTTAAACATGCCCCTCTTTTGTCATTAAGCCTCTTTGAGGTCGTCAAAGAGGCTTAATGAGGCTGTCAAAGAGCCTCTTTGACAACGCAATAAAGGCACTTTCATTTTGTCAAATGGGCTTAATGGGAAACTGAATAAATATACGGCCCAAAGCGTATATTTATGCATTGAATGAGGTGCTGAATCTATTTCCTGACCACCAGGCATTGGGTGACATTGGTGACATTAGGTGACATTAGAAAAAGCCTCTAATGTCACCCGTAAACAACTGATTGTCAGATAGCTATCTTGCGTGGTGACAATAGTGACATTATTTTGAAGAAAACAAAATCATATATTACGCATCGAGATCATTGTACTACCCTAGAAAAAGTTGAATGGATTTGTACTGTAAGCCTGAGGTTGGTTG
>ERZ791615.760-NODE-760-length-12450-cov-1.88076_pt1 | contig 12450 bp, 10 predicted proteins | sample MGYA00510273_ERZ791615 | MGnify/ENA primary metagenome ERZ791615 (study PRJEB30046, sample SAMN00715185) | human gut metagenome | study: EMG produced TPA metagenomics assembly of the A metagenome-wide association study of gut microbiota in type 2...
GAAGTCGGATTAGGTGTATACAGATTAATCCTGTGCTGCTCTCCTAACTCCTTTCCAAGCAGTTTCATTATATCCATTCTTTCATCTGATGCCATCTTCCTCGCAAGAAAATAATCAGCATACAGATAAGAAACTGTTTCAACTCCGTCCTTACTTGATTCAACCGGATAGTTCTTAATCATATCCTTAAGAACCTCGCCGGATAACAGCTGTTCAAGAAAGAAATATCCATATACCTTTCTCTGTGCCTTCATTATCGCATCAAGATATCCTTTTGTGAAATCATTTATGCCCTCAAGTCTGTCGAAAAGGTTGTGTTTTTCATTATACATCGATCCAACAAACGCAATGTCTCCCTTAAATCTGTCAATATTATGTGAACAGCCTGTCTTATCAAGCATGCGTTTCATTCTGTCAGCATTAACCGCTAAAGGCGCATAATACACAGTATTAATGCCCGCCATCTTAAGTTCCGTATACTGTGTCTTGTCAAATATAAATACATAATTGCACGGATTGATAATAGTATATGAATACAGAAGAACCTGTGGACTATCATACACAAATGCTATATATGGCACATTTCTTTTCTTGCAGTTATTAGATATTACCGGACTGAAATTAAATGTAAACACACAGTCAAATGGCTCATTGTCAACCCCCTGTCCGAACTTATCATCAAATATTTTATCAAACTCAGGGCTTATTCTGTCCCTGTAAAATTTAGTTTCCACAACAACATATTTATGTCCGTTTTTTTCAAAACATTCTTTAATATCTTCCGTCCCGAAATTCTTATATTCAAATATAAGTATATTCATTGTCACAGTTCCTTTCTGATAACATCAAACATTTTCTTAATCTGATGTTCATATGTAAACATATCAAGTATTCTATCATGTCCATTAACAGCTATCTTCTTTCTTTCAACCTCATGTTCTATATAGTATACTGCCTTCTCACAACAATCTCCGGCATCAATATATGATACAAAATCTTTTCCCTCTGTCATATATTCATTCAGTTCAGGGCAGTAATTGGTAAGAAGAAATCCTCCTGCCCCCATTATATCCAACACTCTCAGTGGAATTCCTGTCCTAATATTCCTCAACGTAACATTTAGATTAATTGCAGAATTGGCAAACATGACCGGCATATCCCGCTCATAATCTATATATCCTCTCACTCTGACACTCCTCATATCACATCCTGATGACTGAGTATAAAGCGTCACATCACATACTTTGGACAACTCATTTAATATTTTAATTCTCTCCATTGATGAAATATTCTTCTTTAACATATTAAGAATCATATCTGTGTCCTTTACAAAGAATTCCTCTTCCTTTGAAAAGCTGACATACTTCTTAAGCCTGTCACACAGAGCATCGTCAAACATTTCCTCCAAAAGCTCACTTCCCGGCATTGTAAGCTGTGCAAGCTTAATTCCATTGATATATCCCTTTTCATAATCCGGAAGCCCTGCAACACTCTCAACAAAATCCGGCTCATTGTTATACAGATTTCCCATAAATGCAACGCCTTTATTAATAAGTGCAGGACTGACATTATCTGCGCATGCCCTTATCTGAGCGTCTGTTCTTCTCACATTAACAGCCAACGGCAGATGATATATATGCTTCACGCCTGACTTCCTGATTCTTTCAACCTCTGAAGAATCAAAATGAAACATAAAATTATAAGGATTATATATCATTTCAGAATACATAGTCATACATGGACTGTCGTATGTCCATGATACATATGGAATCTTATTTCTCAGCGCAATCTTAGATATAACAGGCATAAAATTACATGAAAATATAAAATCATATGGTTTTCCACAATTCCTGGCATTATTCAGTTCATTTTCAACAATATTAAGAAATTCAATGTCCTTAATATAGCTCTTAATCTCATATGGCAGCAGCTTAACCTCATGTCCGTAAGCTTTCATGGCATCACATACGTCGTTCTTAATAATCTCATTCCATGTATAATATAATATTTTCACGAATTTCTCCTTAAATGCAGTTTCTCATATAATCTGCTGCCATTTTCTCAAGTTCATCATCTGACAGGTCAGCACAGTCTATAAGCTTAAGGCTTTCCATTTCTTCCTTTACCCCCGGATATCCGATATATGGATTGTCCTTATAATCTGGAATATATTTTTTAACAACATTTATCATGTATCTTAACATAACAGCCGGCATTGGCATTCTTCTTGCTGCCATAAAATAAAATGTTTCTGCATAAAATGAATGTAAAAAATACAGGTTAATCTCATCCCTGAATTCATCCATATATCCAGAATTACCCATTCTTGTATACACATCCTGCTGCACCTGCAGATGCTGTACCATTGTTGAAGGATTATTCATGTAAGAAAGCATTGTACCCTTCTCATTATATCTATAGTAATATAACTGTGCCTGTGTTACAGCAACTCTTCCAACATAGAACTTCAACGGATATGCAAAAAGCGGCTCTTCATATGCAACATTTTCTGCATAACGTACACCCGCCTCTGCTATCAGCCGACTGCTGTATAACTTGGTTGTACATGACTCATTAAGTATAGATGAATCCAGAAGATACTTTTTTCTATCCTTTGCATAATCATATATATTTACATCAACATTATCTATATGCCTGTTATAATCAGATGGCAGCTGTTTCGTTTCCTTGTATCTGAACTGCACAATGTCACAGTTATTATTCATCATTATACCAGCAAGAATCTTGTACATATCAGGATGTATCCAGTCATCCGAATCAACAAAGCTTATATAATTTCCTGTTGCATATGACATTCCTATATTCCTTGCCGTTCCCTGCCTTCCATTCTTATCACACAACACCAGCATTATATTATCAGAATACTTCTGTTCATAATATTTAAGAACATCTACTGTGTTGTCAGTAGACGCATCATCAACCAGAATTATCTCCAGATGTGACAATCCTATCGTCTGATTAACAATACTTTCAAGACATTCACCAACCATTCCAACAACATTGTGACATGGTACAATTACCGATATCTTAACATCCGTCATATCATTTTTCATCTGCTATCTCCAACATATACTTTATTCTGTCGTCAAATCTGAACATTTCACAAACTTTCAGATATCCATTATGTGCAATCCTTTTCCTTAACTCTTCGTGTTCAAGATAAAACTGTACCTTAGCAATCATATCTTTCATATCCTCATACACCGCAACATCCTCTCCCGGAATGAAATATTCCATAAGCTCAGGCTGCATATTTGTAAGCACAAATCCGCCACACGCCATAATATCCAACACTCTCAGTGGAATTCCGGTCTGGATTGTGCATAAAGAAATATTAAGATTAATCTTACTGCTTCTAAACACAGCAGGCATCTTGTCATAGTAATCTGCGTATCCGCAAAACGAAGCCTTTTCAAGCCGTCCATCCATATCATTAGAATAAACATTTACTCTGCATCTGTCCGAAAGCAATGCAAGTGCTGTATACCTCTGTCTCCCCGTTGTTTCCTTGGCAAGTGTATACGATAATTCTCTTCCAGTCACCGAAAATCTGCCCTTACTTGCCTTTAAAAAGTCTGCATTAACCAACCCCAGCGTATCCGCTGTCAGCATCTCATCAATTATATAACCACCATTAATCTGTGACTGCGCTGCAATAATCCCCTCAAGATATCCTCTGCTATACAGACTCAGCCCCCTGCATAAATCCTGATATTCTGATTTATACAACTGCCCAAGAAATGCAACATCACAATCATAAGTCCCTGTGTTTACTCCGGCAAAAACATCCGGATCAGCAGCCAGTGCAAGATGCCTTGCTCCTGTCACCCCATCTGCAAGATAATAATCCGCCTGTGCCCTGTCAAAGAAAAAAATATAATTGCATTTATTCTTAAGGGTATCAAGGCGTCTGATATGAAGAGGTGAATCATACACCCATGATACATACTTAACCGAACAATCATTGCATATATCAGATATTACCGGCATGAAATTGACCGAAATCACAACATCGTATATACCAGCTGTAATTCTTTTTCTGAATCTGTCTGCAAATTCATTATCACTATCCCAGTCTCTGGCACAATCATAATACACTTCATATTCTATATTTAATCTTTTGAGAGCATTCTCCATCCCTCTCTGCATAAATGCATTCCACTGATAAAATAATATCATATGTTCCCCCATCATCTATATATTAAAAAAGAGCCAAAGCTGCGACATTACCGCAGTTCTGGCTCCTGATTTCTTAATTATATTACTGTAAGAGTGAAAGAACTCCCTGTGTCTGCTGATTAGCCTGTGAAAGCATTGACTGTCCAGCCTGTGAAAGAATATTATTCTTGCTGTATTCAACCATCTCAGTAGCCATATCTGTATCACGGATACGAGACTCAGCAGCTGATGTATTCTCACTTGTTGTATCAAGGTTGTTAATTGTATGCTCAAGTCTGTTCTGAAGAGCACCAAGCTTAGAACGCTCCTGTGAAACAGTATTAATAGCAAGCTGGATAAGTGACATAGACTTACCTGCAGCTGAATTGCTACTTACACTTATGCTTGATGCCTTAATACCAATTGCTGAAGCCTTCATGCTGTTAATGCTTAAGCTAATAATCTGGCCTGAAAGAGCTCCAACCTGAAGACTCTTACCTGTAAAGTTACCATCAAGAAGGTTCATAGTATTGAACTGAGTTGTTGAATAAATTCTGTCTAACTCAGATGTCAGCTGTGAAATCTCTGACTGTATAGCCTCTCTGTCAGATGTAGTATTAGTATCATTAGCTGCCTGTGTTGCAAGCTCATTCATTCTCTGTAAAATAGAATGTGATTCATTAAGAGCACCTTCAGCTACCTGGATAAGAGATATACCATCTTCCGCATTAGAAGATGCCTTATCAAGACCTCTGATCTGGCTTCTCATCTTCTCTGAAATAGAAAGACCGGCTGCATCATCTGCTGCTCTGTTAATCTTATAACCTGATGATAACTTCTCTGTAGACTTAGAAATGGCATTAGTAACTGTTCCCATCTGTCTGTTTGTGTTCATAGCTGATAGATTATGCTGTACTACCATAATAATTCCTCCTTGATATCAATAACTCCTTATAATCAATTTAAATATTGTTTATTTCTTATGTATTATTTATCGGAGGGAATATTAAATACTTAACCCCTTTTTAATAAAAAATCAAAAATATTTTTTAAGCGGCTAAAATATACTTCTTCACTATATTTTTCTACAGATTCATGACATATTTTTCTGTCACACAAAGGCATTTTCCCCTCATATATATTATCAAGAATTCCTGCAAGTCCTATAGCATCCTCATATTTAAAGAAATAGCCATTCATACCTTCTCTTACATAATCAGTAACCCCATCAACTGGCGTCGATATAACAGTCATGCCCATTGAAAGAGCTTCTGCCCCAGTAAGCATGAATCCTTCATACTCTGATGCAGCTATCATTGCAGAAGCATCCTTACAACTCTCCCATGGATTATCCTGCCAGCCCATGAATTCAACCTGATTCTGCTGCCCAAGATACTTAACGATTTCTTTAAGTTCATCCTCTGACTCACCTGTTCCGACAATCTTAAGCTTCCACTTATGTCTTGCTCTGTATAAAGCCTCAAGTATAATATCAACTCTCTTAACATCCTGCAGCCTTCCCACATAACACATAGTATTGACACCTGGATCTTTCCCGACAAATGTCTGCATATGTACAGGGTTTCCCGTCAAATATGTTATTGCCTCCGGACATACCGCCTTAACCGACTCTTCATTACTCCTGCTTATGCACAGATGTGCATCAGCCTTTAACATCTCATTAATCCCGCCTAGCCCGGCTGCCTGATACTGCGATATATCACTGTGAACCCACGATAATATTATAAAATGCGTATCAAGTGCCCTTCTCACCGTATCTGCCACAACACACATAGCTGGCCAGTTCGTTGCCACACATATATCCGGTCTGCCATAGCTGTTTATAAATCCTGCATAATTTCTTGCAAAATGTGTAAGCTTTGAATTAATGTTATCATCCATACATTCGGCAAATGAATATGCTTTATTATATCCTTCAAGATATTTCATTCCCGGAGCCATATGAATAACTCTTATGTCATATTCATCACCCGGCAGCTTCCTTGTCCACACCCGTATAACATTTTCAATTCCACCTGTTCTTCCACCAACCGGAGAAAGAATATCAATTGTTATCACTCTGACCTCCGTCTTATATTAACCATTAATCATTAATACACATAATCTTTACATAATCCTGTGACTTATCCCTCATAATTCGTGTTCCTTCCTGAATATCTGAGAGATTAAACTCATGTGTTATAAAACACTCTGGATGAATAGTCCCGGTTTTAAGCAGACTAATCACATAATTCCAGTCATCATCCATGTATCCAGTGTATGATGAATTCCATGTTCCACTTAACTTTAACTGCTTTCTTAATATCTTCCAGTAAATATCCTTTGGTATATCCATATCAGAATATGGATTTCCAACAAGTACAATATGCCCTGCCGGAGCGCACAGTTCTATAGCCTGATTAATTGTTTCATTTTTCCCTACGCATTCAAAAACATAATCAGCATTTATATCCTGCGGACTGTAATGTTCCTTATCTATACCAATCTTTGCCGCATATCTTTCCTGCGATTCCTTATTGCCATATACATATACATCATGAATTCCTGATGCTTTAAGAAGCATAACAAGCAGCATGCCAATAGTTCCTGCTCCAATAACACATACATTGGTTCCTTCTTTTATAGTGAACTGACGCATCGCATGTGCTGCTACTGCCATAGGCTCAAGCATCGCCGCCTGCCTGTAAGAAATATTCTCCGTAAGCTCAAGAAGATTCCACTCTGGTACCGCCACATACTCAGCAAGTCCGCCATTACAACGTGAGCCCAGATAATTATAATTACTGCACATCTCATAACGCTTATCCTGACAGCATTTACATTTTCCACAAGGAATAAGTGGAAACACTCCTACTCTCTTTCCGTACCAGTCAGAATCTCCATTATATGTCTTAACAACTTTACCCGAGAATTCATGACCAATCACTATTGGATGAACGTGGGCTCCTGTCTTATATATTCTTGGAATATCTGAACCGCATATTCCTGCTGCCATCACTTTGACAATAACCCAGCCATCCTTTAGCTGGGGTTCTTCAATATCCTCATAGCGCATGTCATTAATGCCATATAACACCTGTGCCTTCATACCTGTTCTCCCATTATCCTCTGCTCAAACCTGTCATAATCAGACTTTGTTGTAATCTTATAATTACTCTCATCCCCCGGTATCATAACGATATCCATCCCTGCCATGACTGCCGGTTCACTTGACCCATTAATATTCATAATATCATCCGGCATAAGGCTTTCATTAGCCTGAATGTATGGCTTAAGTCTGAATAGCTCAGGTGCCTGTCCTGCATATACATTTTCTCTTCTGATTAAAGATGTAATAGTATTTCCATTATCACTATAATATACTGTATCCTTCATAGGCAGTACTGGAAGAACCCCATCATGTCCAGATAACGCTTCTATACACTTCTGGATTAATTCTCCTGTAAGAAACGGTCTTGCCGCATCATGTATCAGTACATTAACATCTTCCTCTCCATAAGCCCTGCTTATTGACATAAGCCCATTATATACAGATAACTGCCGGTTCTTTCCCGGAAGCGCATATCCTGCCAGCTTTCCAACCTTTTTAATATGATCCTGCCACACAACATCAGCCACAACCCATATACTGTCTATATATGCAGATTTATCAAGTGTTTCGAGACAATAATCAATCACCATCCTGCCACCACACATAAGATACTGCTTGGGTATATCCGCACCTAACCTGCTCCCTGTTCCTCCTGCCAATAATAATGCTACGTTCATAAATATGCCTTTCTATCCTAATAAAGCATTTGCAATGTCATTATATATGTAGTCTGATGCCTTGATTCCATTAATTCCTGCATAATCTAGTTCTTCCTCATACACGCGTTGTCTTATATCCTTTCTTGTATCATTGCCAGCCAGCACCACATCCTCAAGAAAAGTATCTATTTCATAATAATCAGTACCCTTAACTTTATAATGTGCATCAATTATTTTCTTTCCAAGCTCATTAAATCTCTGTTCTGGTCTTTCAAGAAATAACATAGGCTTTCCTGTATACAGATACTCTCCTACAAACGAAATAGAATCGTCTATCATTGCATCCGATGTATCAAACAATTCCAGATAGCTTCCCTCTTCCTGAACCCTTGCATTAGGCAGTCTGCGAAACTCATCAAGATACGCTTCATATTCATCAATTGATTTCATATATCCATGCTTAATCAGTCCATTCCTGAGATTCGGATGTGGCTTAAAAACAAATGAAATACTGTCCTTATACTTCTTAGCAAGATATATGTAAAAATACATGTTCTTGTCAAATGTAGAAAACGACAATACATTAGTATCCCCAACTGAAAAATGTGGTGCAATAATAACCTTCTTATACCCATTCGCATCTCTGTTTTCTGGTATTCTCCACATATTTCGTATATCTTTTTCTGTATAACTGTGTTCATCATAGAAGTAATCCATCTTAATATATCCACTATTACGGACATTCTTTCCGCCAAGTGCCTCATACCTGATAAACTCTTCATAATCTGTCTTAGTCTCTGTATATACTCTCCAACACAGATTCATAAATTCCTTGTTATACATACATAATTCATCAAATCTTCCTGTCTGGGAATTACCAACAGTCAACCCATATGATATATATACATTAAGCACTGAAAACGGCAGATTAATAATCTGATAATTCTTTACCATATCCAGATACCATGGTGTAACATGAATAACTACATCAGGAACACCACCTATATCTTCCCATCCTGTAATCTCCTCTGTATCAGGGTCATACACATGCTCTACATTATAGCCATTCTCTTCAAAATACTTATATGTCTGGGAATATGTCTTTCCCCGTTCTTCCTTAGTCCTTCCGATTATAGGAACCGGAACAATAACTGGCAGAAACCTGTCATCATCTCTTAACATGTTATATATACGCTCTGCTGGCCACTCTGCTGCTGATATTGGAAGAAATGCAACCTTTATCTTCTGTCCATCACGCAGTCTCTTATCTATATTAGACTTACCACATCGGATTGCAGCATCATAGCAATAATTATAAAGCTTGTTTCCATCTTCCATACTGCCTGTAGCAAAAAACATGGCAACAAGATGGGCGTATGTATATCCGGCTGCCTTTTCACCATCTGCAAGCCAGTTATTATCAACAGCCTCTGCAAGTTCTGTCGCAAGCCTGATTATCTCATCCTGCCCCATCATAACAGGATTATTGTCTATTATCATAAATTTCTTATCTCCCTTAAAATCTCCCTATATGGTCTGTTTTTGCCAAAAAGAAGTGTTGTTCCAAGCACGAACCCCTTAACCCCCATTGGCGCAAATGTGGTAATTTTATCTGCACTGCACGCTCCATCCCAGTACACCTCAAAATCCATTTCTTTACGGATATTAAGAAGTCTTTCTATCTTTTTCCCAACATAAGGAAGATACATCTGTCCTGCATTACCTGGATTAACAGACATTACAAGAACCTTATCTACAATCTGAAGCATCTCCATAACTGTCTCAACACTTGTCCCCGGATTAATTGCTATTCCCGGAACCATTCCTGCATCAATTATCTTCTGCAGTGTTGTTGACGGATGATACTCAGCTTCAGGATGGATATACACTGTATCCCCTTTCCTTAATGACTCCAGAAAGAGATTAATATGCGTATTAGGATGCTCTATCATAAGGTGAACATCCATAGGCTTATCTGTAGCCGACCTTATATATCGCAGGTCATTAAGTGACATTGCAAAGTTAGGCACATAACGGCCATCCATAATATCAATATGAAATGAATCTACACCTGCTGCCTCCAATTCTCTTACTTCATTCCCAAGGTTGCCAAAATCGGCGCACATCATAGATGCTGTTAATTCTGTATACATATTACTCTCCATTTCTGCCCGTTTTCATACTATTTTCTCTACACCAGACCATACAGATTGCGTCCATTATATCATACAATCCTGCTTTATCCCCTATTAAAAGCAAGATTTTCATTGACATAAAGACATAACCAAGATAAACAGACCCTGTACCGCCCCATTGCCATATAAAAATATAACAACCGCACAGGTAATATAGAAAAACCGCTTTTGTTAAATATATATCGTATATAATATATACTAATACAATTCAGCGCATTTATCAAGCATTAATTGTTAAATCCCAGATCAAATATATACTTATTGCGATAATTCCCATGATTTTGCCTGATTGCTTCACTAACCCCTGTACACCATCCAGAAGCAAGAAAAGAATTGCACTGTGCAAGAAGTGCAATAGAAGCGGCATACTCCGCTCCAAGATTAAATCCCGTCTGCCTGTCTGGTTCACTTCTGTGATAATCATACAGTAATTGTCCAGGTCTGGTTGAATATCTTTGCTGATCTGTAAAATACACTTTATCTCCGAATCTGTTGCGGAAATATTCAACATAAGATAAATCCTCAGTTGCTATGTATATATATTCCAATCCATTCCACGTACTTATAAGTTCATCAATCTTATCTGCCATCATTTCTTTGGCTGCATGAACCGGGTGATTCTTTAAATGTGTATTAACAAAATCTGTTCCTCTTGCAAGCACTCCAAGAGTTCTGTCAGGATATGGGAGATAGCTTTCTTTTTTCTCTTCTATATATCTAATTATTACATCATTATATTCTCCGCAAGGCCATGACAAAACTGCATCCTCACTGATATTTTCCATAATAGTACTCTGTACACTTCCATTATAGAATCCTGGAGAAAAATACACATTCGCACTGTGCATAACCTCTTCCAGCGTATACCCTTCTGGCTGATTAAAGAATTTGTTCCATATATCATCACATTCAAAATCAGAATAAAAGCTGTTTCCCGACATAGTAAGCCTGATTACAGGTACCATTCCCTTAGCCTTTACATACTTTGCACATGTCACTATTTTAGAAAATATTGTAAAAAGTCCAAGTTTGTTGTAATACCCATCTATAACAAAAAATTTCTTATCAGGATTAAGGCTGCCTAATGATCTATAATCCGAGAACATATATGTAAAAGACATGACCTCTTCATAATACATAATCCCCTCATTATACCGGTCCATGCTTTCCTGATGTGGAAGTCCATCTATTACATGAAGGCATCTGTATCCTTCCATCAATTGTGTAAATATTGAATCATCCGGCTCTGGTTCATAGAAACATTCCACCCCATCAATATCGTCAAGATACTCAATCATTCTCTCCCATTTACCACCAACAAGTACAAGTCTTTTTCCTGTCCATTCTCCTAACGCTGTCCTGCACAACTCAACAGAAAATTCATTGCAGTCATAAAGAAATATACAGTCATAACTATTAAGGAACCACATATCAACGCCACCTTCATATCTGTATCGGTGTGCATATGTGCCTCCCTGTAATTTAAGTATTGTGCTGTTCTTTCCATCCGGATCAGATGCCACTGCATACCCATGCTTTAATATTATAGGCAGCGCCTGCCTGTACATATCCGGTCCATATGGTATTACCTGCCCGGCATTAATCCCGCCTGATTCAATTATCTGTCCGTATGTCAATCCTGTGTCATTATCAGCCTGTGAATTAATTGCCAGTTCTATAACCATAATAGTCCTCATTTCTGCTCATATTAAGCAATGATATCTTAATACTTATTAAGCCAGTTTACTTACCATTTTCTGATAGTTATCTTTTGTCTTCTGCCGCTCTTCCTTATGTTTCTCAGAAATCCATCCGCCATTAAAATGATGTATTGAATAAGTATTCTTAGTTATACATGTCTCACCGCTCATATAATCATATGGCTGGAAATAATCTGACGAATAAATAGTCATTCCATCAATTGTCTGCGTTGTATTGTCAGGGATGAATCCCTCCTGTATAAACGGCATCGTCTCATAATATCCGCAGGTAGTAAGATTAAGACTTCCATCTTGCATAATAAATTCTTCATTTATTCTGAAATCCAGCATCTTCTTAATCATTGGATGATGGGGAACTGCTCCGCTGCATCCACCCATATTAATATTTCCCCATTTCTCCACTCCGGTAAATGCTTCGTTTCCAAGAAGATCATCAAGATTCTTAATTATCTCTACATCTGTATCAATATACAGACCCCCATAATTATAAAGAATATCCAGTCTGGCTATATCAGGAACAAACCCCCATTTTTTTGCTTCATATGCCTGTCGCATATATTCGTTTTTAGAAAAATCATAATTGG
>ERZ791615.763-NODE-763-length-12421-cov-2.59963_pt1 | contig 12421 bp, 16 predicted proteins | sample MGYA00510273_ERZ791615 | MGnify/ENA primary metagenome ERZ791615 (study PRJEB30046, sample SAMN00715185) | human gut metagenome | study: EMG produced TPA metagenomics assembly of the A metagenome-wide association study of gut microbiota in type 2...
ACGTAGGTGCGATTGATGAAGATTATTGAAGTTAAAGAAAATAAAAAACAATATCTTGATTTGCTCCTATTAGCAGATGAGCAGGAAGATATGGTTGACCGTTATCTTGATAACGGCAAGATGTATGTACTTGATGATAATGGGGTCAAGTGTGAGTGTGTCATAACCGATAAAGAAAATGACATACTTGAAATCAAGAACATTGCGACAGTTCCAGAATATCAAGGGAAAGGTTATGCAAGAGCCTTAATTGAGTTTATTGTTAATAATTACAGAGAGCAATATGCCATTCTGCAAGTGGGAACAGGCGATAGCCCACTGACAATACCATTTTATGAAAAGTGTGGTTTTGTCCGTTCGCATATCATATCAAATTTCTTTATAGATAATTATGACCACCCAATCTATGAGAGTGGAATACAGTTGGTAGATATGGTGTATTTGCAAAGACCGTTATAATTTAAATTCAAGTTTATGGAGAGTCACCGTTATGATTAGAGAATTTCAAAGGGATGATATAAATAAAGTTGCAGATATATGGTTGGATACAAATATAAAGGCACATAATTTTATCCCCGCCGAATACTGGAAAAGCAATTTCAAATCAGTAAAAGAAGCGTTGTTACTAGCAGAGGTTTATGTGTATGAGTATGATACAGAAATACAGGGTTTTATAGGGTTAAATGATGAATATGTTGAGGGCATTTTTGTTTCTGGTGAAATGCAATCGCAGGGTATAGGTAAAATTCTGCTGAATTATGCAAAGGATAAAAGGAATAAGTTGCACTTGAACGTATACCAAAAGAACGCACGGGCAATATCTTTTTATAAGAGAGAAGGATTTGAGATTCAGCATAGTGGCTTAGATGAGGCTACCGGAGAAAAAGATTATGTAATGACATGGCAACACAAATAGAAATTCCAGAAGGGAGAAACAAAACAATGATCTTGGGTATTACTTGTAGCAGAGCTTCACAAGTTTTGGCAACTTCGTTGCTGTTCCCTTCGGGAAAATAATTAAATATTGTTGTTATTAACAGACTGAGTAGAGAAATTTACTTGGTCTTTTTTTGTAGAAAAGAAAGGAAAGATATGAATGAAAGCAACTAGACATAATGGAAGATCAGGTAAGCATTGAAAGAATGTCCCAAAGCCTTTATTTTTAAAAACAAATTTTGTTGGAGCGGATCCGGAAAAAATTAAAATGGTTACCAGCGTGTTTAGGCGTACAATCGCCTGAAACCGGATGGAGAGATAGAAAAAAGTCGAATGGGTGTAAGTTTACGTTGACAACTAAAACAACATGGTGTATATATGTATATATACACATACACAGATGGAATAAGACTTTGCACGAATGAAAATACGAGGTAAAGGCATGGAACAGATAATGATCAAAACCGAGAACGTATCCAAGAGATTCGGTTCATTTGCATTACAGGACATCCATTTTGAACTTCCGGCAGGTTATATCTGCGGACTGATCGGGGAGAATGGTGTGGGGAAAACCACACTGTTAAACATTCTGGCGGGACTTTATGAGTACGATGGAACGATTTCTATACAGGAGAAGGAGTACCGTACAAATCAGATGGAATTACAGCAGGATATTGGATTTGTGTTTCATGAGGAATGGTTCGATGACTGGGATTCTCTGATCGCAAACAGCAGACATTATGGAAAATATTATAAAAATTATGATGAGACACTGTTAAAGGAATATCTTAAGAGATTCCGGTTGGATGGAAAGAAAAAATATAAGAAACTGTCCAAGGGAGAAAAGCTGAAGTTTGCATTTGCTTTTGCGCTGGCGCATCATCCGAAACTGTTGCTGCTCGATGAGCCGGGGGCGAATTTTGATCAGACCTTCCGTGAAGAATTCCATCATATTTTAAGAGAATTTACCGCGGACGGAACGAAGAGTGTGATCCTCTCGACACATATTACTTCGGATGTGGACCGGTTTGCGGACTATCTGCTGTTGCTTAAGAAAGGCAGACAACTGTTGTATGGAGATATCGAGTCGGTCCGTGATGCATACCGGATGGTGGCAGGCGAGCGTCATGCGTTGAGGGCTTTTGGCGGGCGGCTGGTCTATATGGAGGAGACACCGGTGGGCTGCAGTGCTCTGGTCAAACATGATCACGCGGAGTATGACCGGGCACTTAAGGTGTGGGAGCCGGACACGGAGGAACTGATGTATTATCTGGCGAAAGGAGCGGAGCATGGAAGAGGCAATCAAATATAAGAATGTGATCAGAGAATATTTTCTGGAATATAAGAACCGTGATCAGGTATTGAAAAGTATCTTTTATGTGATCCTGTTTGGCGCATCGTTTTTGCCTTTTGTATTTGGCAGTGCAAAGGAAGGGCTTGGGTATATATGGCTCATATTTCCGATGGCTCTTGCGCTGTTTGCAGCAATCACACATACGAGTGCCCTGCCGACGATGCTGTATCTCGTTCCCGGATCGAAAATCTGCGCGAGGAATATATCCGGAGAATGTTAAAGGTTAAGATTGGCCTGCCGCTTGCGTTGTGTGCGGTAATCGATATCATCCTGCTGATCGTGCAGCCGATGATGATAAAAGGCGTGATCCTGCAGCTGGTAACGGTGTTCTTTATGTCCTATTGTGTGGGAATTACAAACGACGGACTGGTCTGGCGGAATAATGCGTCGCGGGCAGCTTATGGGCAGGTAAGTTATTAATTTTATGCGCTTCACAAGCGTTGGGGTGGAATCAGAGAGAAACTCGCCGTCTATGAACTTGCAACGAAGGAGGAGACATGGGACTGGTAATCGTCATTGAACCGCATGGAACGTATGCCATCTACGAGCAGATCGTCAATCAGATCAAGAATCAGATCATATCCGGTGAACTGCAGCCGGACGAGGCGCTGCCGTCCTCGCGGGAGGGACTGATCCGTTCCGTTTCCAATAAAGGATTTTATGTGTGCAAATACAACACGGATTATCTGCACGAAAAGCAGCTGATGGAATTGGAAAAACGCCTGCAGGAGTGGATTACGCTTGCAAAACAGGCGGGACTTGGCACTGAGGATATTCGTGAGATGCTGGAGGGATTGTTGTAAGATGGAAGATATTATTTTTTCTGCGAAGCAGGTACAGGGGAAGAAAGCGTTATTCGGCAAAGGCAGGTTCGCTTTGCAAAATGTGGATTTTGAACTTCCAAGTGGATATATTATGGGAATCATCGGGGAAAACGGTGCCGGAAAGACGACATTCTTCCGCTATATTATGGAGGAAAAGAAGCATTATCGCGGCAGCTTTTATCTGGACGGAACCGACATCGCGGAAGATCATGCGTGGTCGATGAACCGGATCGGATTTGTCTCTGAGGAGCGGTTGTTTTTGCGGCAGAAGAGTGCAAGAGAGAATGCAAGGATGCTGGGCAGCTTCTATGATACCTTTGATATGGATCGGTTTGCTGCGCTGATGGAGCAGATGGATCTTACCACGGCACGGACCGTGGAGAAGATGTCGCGCGGTGAGAATATGAAGTTTCAGCTTGCATTTGCCCTCGCACACAAACCGAGGCTTCTTCTTTTAGATGAGCCGACTGCGGGGATGGATCCGATCTTCCGCAAGGAATTTTACAGGTTGCTCCGGCAGCAGTTGGAAGTGCTGGACTGTTCCGTGATCATGTCGTCGCACTTAGAGGATGACATCCGGAAAGAATTTGATTATATCGGGCGATTCGTGCATGGAGAGTTTACTTCGTTTTATGAGAATGCATAAGGCGTTGTGGCAGTGAAGACTATGCGGTGAGACGGCAATGGTTGCGTGAAGTGCAGAAAAATGTGCTTGAATCGAAACACATGGGTATTATGTGTAAAAGATAGGAGTGTCGAGGATGACGATAGAGGATAAGAAGCAACAGGAAAATTTGAAGAATTTTGACCGGAATTTAAAGGAGAGTACGGGGCAGCTGGCATGGTTTTTATACGGGATGTTTGCAGCTTTTGCGCTAATGTTAGGGATGGTGCTGATATTTGATGGGATATTTTATCAGGATGCGTGGCTGATACTGTGTTATGTGTGGATGGTCGTTTATATGGATAACTATGTATTGGCACCGTATCGATGGAGCAATGAAACCTTCAGCCGGAGGATGCCAAAATCAGATGCGGTTTCAAAAATACTTCGGTTTGTTCCGGTTTCGGGAAAAAACTACATCCGTGTGAGGATGCAATATCTTTGGAAGTTTGTGTGGAAATTTGGCGCATTTGCCATGCTGATCGTGATCGGAAGCATGAGCTTTACGCAAAAAATTTCTCTTGTGAGGGTGATGGAAGGTGTTCTTTTATTTTGGGGCGGACCGATGCTCATTGGGTATATTGAGTTGAAGGAATCACTTTTTTGCAGATACTATAATGCCTAAAAGAACAAAGTGCCTGACACAATAAACATCATATAATATGCTGAATTCCCTCACAGATCCTGCGGGCAACCACCGGATTGTTCATGGTATACAGGTGAATTCCATCGGTATCGTTTGCCAGCAGGTCAATGATCTGGCTTAACGCATACGACATACCCGCATCAAATAAAGCTGCCTTGTTATCCTCGAATTTGTGGATAATCTTCTGGAAACGCTCCGGGAAAGAAGCTCCGCACATCGTAATCATTCGCTTGATCTGCGCGGCATTGATGACCGGCATGATGCCAGGAACAATTGGCACATTGATATCCGCAATCCGGCAGTCCTCCACAAAACGGTAAAACTGTGTGTTGTCAAAAAACAACTGGGAAAGCAGCACTTCTGCTCCGGCATTTACCTTTTCCTTCAGGTGGCGGATCTCTTCAATCTTATTGGCAGATTCCGGATGACATTCCGGGTAGCAGGCACCTAAAAAGCAGAAATCCCCCTTCGGTTTCAGATAGGAAATGAGGTCGGATGCATGCTTAAAATCATCTTTTTCGGTAAGATCCGGATTTCGGTCTCCGCGCAGTGCCAGCACATTCTGGATGCCTTCTGCGGTAAGGATTCTGGAAAATTCATCAATTTCTGCCCGGTTGTAATGCAGGCAGGTCAGGTGCACAACCGGCTCCACATGGTAGTATTCGTGCGGTTACAGTTTAAGCTGCCGCCCGCACCAAACGTCACGCTGATAAAATCCGGCTGCAGTTCGCACAGCACATCAAGTGTCGCATCAATATTTTTCAGTTCACTGTCCTTTTTCGGAGGAAATATCTCAAAAGATAAGCTTTTTTTATGATTACATGCGTCAGAAATTTTCATTTTAATACCGTCTTTCGTTCAAAATTATTGTAATTATCCTGATTATAGCAGAAAAAAATAAAACGGTACAATACATAAATGATGCATTTCTCCATAGATTCAGGTTATAGCAGGAAAAATCAGCGATACGATTGGAATCAGCACGGCGCGGGTAGCAGTTCTTTTAAGAAAAATGGAGTCCAAAGATCTGATTGGAAAAGAAAAAAGAACACATAGTTTTACAGATAATGAACATAATAAAATTACAGCGTAAAAATGCAACAATTCTTATAAGAGAGTTGCATCCTCTGGATGAAGGGGAATAAACATGGAGGTCCTTATGCTGAAACTGAGCTTGAAACCGGGCGAATACATTACATTGGGAGATAACATTAAAATTATTTTCTCCGGAGGCTCTGCCAACAACATACATCTGCTGGTGGATGCACCGCGAGAAATAAATGTTGCCAGAAACAGTGCGGGCAAAGACAAAAAGCCATCCCCTTATTATAAAGAAAAAGGAATTTCAAAAACAGCACAGCGTGAGATTGCAGAAATCCTCATGCGCGAAAAGCGCAACCAGTCGCATGTCAGCGGGGAGGAAACCGTGACATACAAAAAACGGTAATAAGCAAGGCGATCCTGGGGACATATAGAAAATTTTTGCTCTGTTATGTCCCACTTTTTTGGTACAGTGGGACATATAGAATCATTCCTTTGCATTATGTCCCTTATGTCTGCGGCAATGGGACATATAGCGTTTTTTCTGGCATATATGTCCCGGGAAACAAAAGAAAAGGGACATAGTGAGTAAGTTTTCATGTATATGTCCCAGTGAGCAAAAGAAAAGGGACATAGCCGATAAGTTTCCGTGCATATGTCCCAGCGAGCAAAAGAAGAGGGACATAGCCAATAAGTTTCCGTGCATATGTCCCACAAGAAAAAAGAAGAGGAACAAAGCCAATAAGTTTTTATACATATGTCCCGAAAGAGAGAAGAAAAAATTCAGCCAGCAGATTTTCACACATATGCCAATATCCAGAAGGCAATGTGCATAAAAAATCCCGCCACAGAGGGAGGAAAAGATATTCTGTGGCGGATCTATAAGAAAAATCGCTTTCGCGAATTGTTTTTAGTCGGAACTGACAGCACCCCAACACCGTTTGTTAAAATACAACAGCCCCTTTTGTTTTGATGGTTTTATATTACCAGTGCATTATGAACAGGTTGTGACAACATGCTAAAGAGTTTATGAAAATTCGAAACAACTTATAAACTTAGGTATAAATTTCTCAGCATGATTCCTGGGCAGCAGGCGATTTTTTAAGGGTTCCCCAGATATGTCGATTCATGGACATCTAGTGTGTGATTGCTTATACAAAGACTTTTCTGTGCAAATCCGGAGATATCCGAATATTAAAATTTCCCTTTCCGAACAAGCCTCTTAAATAATCAATGTAAGTCGAGAATTACAATGAAAAGATTGGAGCAAAGTGACTCTTTTTACCCGTCCCCGCCGCTTTGGAAAGACATTAAATATGAGGATGCAAGGTATCGTATCACAGAGCTGGCAGGAAGAGAGGCACAACGTTTTTCATTTTTGTCAGAGAGTGACAAACTATCTGATAATGAAAAGGAGCAGTATCAGGCAATTGTCGCATTGCATAATGGCAAATATTCTATGGATGAGAATATACTGACATCAAGCATATATATACTGTCACATTTATTGCATAGGCATTATGGACAAAAAACCGTAATCCTCATAGAGATGAATATGATGTTCCACTGGATAAAGCGTTTCAGAATGGCTATTATCGGGAGATGGTTTCACTCATTAGGGGACTTTTCGGAATGGCTTTAAAGGCCAATGATAGTCTGCAGTTTGCCGTTTTAACAGGATGCCTGCGTATTTCCAAAGAAAGTATTTTTACAGGATTTAACAATTTCGAGGTTTTGTCGGTTTTAAATGTTCCGTATGATGAGAGTTTTGGATTTACGGACAATGAGGTTGAAAAACTTCTGGATGATTACACGTTTTCAGACCACTATCCGGAAGTTAAGGAGTGGTACGATGGTTATCATTTCCGAAACACCGATATTTACTGTCCGTGGGATGTTATCCGTTATTGTAAAAGCCTGTGCGCAGATTTATAGACAAAGCGGATGTCCAGACCAAAAACGAAATCTCGTTGGAACTCACATATGATGAGCTTGATAAAAGCATTGAATCATAAAAGCATTGAAAACCTGTGGAGCGTACTTTTTACTACCGGATATCTGACGCATCAGGGACGTACAGAAAGCGGAAAATACCGCCTGACTATTCCAAACAGGGAAATTAAAAACCTTTTTATAAAGAAAATCAGGGAATTGTAATCGAACTCAAATATGCAGAAAATGGAGATGTGGATGCTGCATGTGCCAAAGCACTGGAGCAGATAGAGGAAAAAGACTATGTGGATAGGCTGAGACAGGATGGAATGAGAAACTTTATCAAGTACGGAATTGCGTGTTTTACGAAGGATTGTAAGGTTGTGGTTGGAGAATAACAAAAATCTCTTTACAAACCGCAGAAGATATGCTAGATTTTTATACAAGCTGATTGTCCCGTTTGTTTCTGCAACCGGAAATGGGGGCATATGTTACACACAAAAAAGAACTTCTTAAAGTCAGCACTGGCTGTCTTCTGCATGGTTTCCATGCTTTTATTCTCCAGTTACAACGGAATCACAACAGTATATGCTGCCAGCGGATACGAATACGTTCTGCTGACAAAATACACTAAGACCATGAAAATTGGAGACGAGTATTATCTGACTGCGATTACTTCTACCGGAAAGAAACCAAAGTTTTCTTCGAGTGACTCCGCAGTCGCGTCCGTGAACACTTATGGAAAGATCACGGCGAAAAAGGCCGGTAATGCTACGATCACTGCAAAAATTGCCAATGGGGAGGCAAGCTGCAGGGTTACAGTTGAAAAAACGGTCATTACATTAAGTCAGAAATCCATATCCTTGGAGAACGGATATACGGCCCGGCTGAAAGCCGAGACATCAACCGGGCATCCGGTCACGTACAAATCCGCCCGCTCGAGCATCGCCTCGGTGGATGAAAACGGCGTGATCACAGCGAAAAAACCGGGTGAAACTACCATCACGGTCACGGCAGATAAAACCTCCCAGACCTGTAAAGTGACGGTAAAGCAGCCAACGGTCCGGCTGGACCGGACATCCGCATCCCTTTACCGGAAGGGGACGCTCCGGTTATCCGTTTCTTCCACATCTAAAAGTATTCCCAGGTGGAAAACAAATAAAAAAAGCGTAGCCACGGTGGACAATGAGGGCAGAGTTACCGCTGTAAAAAACGGAACAGCCATCATCACGGTCACAGTCGACGGTGTCAGCAAAACCTGTGAGGTCACGGTAAAGAAGCCAAAGATTACCGTCGGACAGGAACAGATTTCGTTAACGGCCGCAACAAACCGGAGTACTACAGTTCAAACACAAATGTTGCCACGGTAAATGAAACCGGCATGATCACCGCCATCGGCAAGGGACGTGCATATATTTATGCGAAAGAAGATGGCACGAAGGTACGCATGACAGTAACTGTCAAAGAAAAATAAAACTACAGGAAGCAGAACAAAATTATGGTCTGCATGACAGACAGTCTGCGGATCATAACCAAAGGGACAATCAGCGAAAGATATTGATGATGCATATATACAATGATATAATTGAAAGAAATGATGGAAAATCGGAGAATAATATTATATGGGGAGGAATGATTATGCTGAGAGTAGATTTTACATTTGACAAAAAAATAATAGAGAAAAATGGATATACAATGTCAAATATTTATGAAACTATAAAAATGGAATTTGATAAAAAAAATATTTCATGTGTGGCAGAAGGAGAAGTCCTTTCTTTCGGTGCTGGAGAAAAGAAAAACGATTTTTCTGATATGTGGACGATTATTATGCGCCTGACACGTTCTAAGTGGTTTTTGAATTATGCAACATCCTGTACATGGAACGAAAATAATAAAAGTGAAGATGTTTTAGCGCAAATAAAGAGAAAACAGATGATAAGTGCATAATATGGAAAATAAAACAAAAAACGGTTCAAGCCGAAAACAAATTACTTTTGATTTGAGCCAGAAGGACTTGGCAATAAATTATCCGAGACCTAAAATAACCATCAATCCCAAGTTTTATAAAAAGGCATATCGGGACATGAGCCAGTTTATGAAAGTGAATGGATTTGAACATAGACAATATTCTGTCTATACTTCGAAGAATAGCCTTACAACATATGGTATTGTAGATCTTATGGAAAAGCTTTCCCAAAAGCTGCCATGGTTATATCTTTGTATAAATGAAATTGATGTCACTGATATAGGGGAACAGTATAGTGTTAAGGGAATTTTAAGAGAATTTATAAATCAAGAAGAAATACTCATTATTAAAGAAAAAATTCCGAAGGAGGAAAAAATTGAATTCGGTAGAAAATTATGCCATACGCTACTTAGAACCAAAGGATGTGAAGGATCTGGATCAGTACAACGCGCTGCTGCGCTATACCTTTCAGGTAACGGAGGATGAGCTGACGGCAACCGGATGGAAAGATGAAGAGATCAAACAGTCGAAGTTTCCGGTACTGGAGCGTGCGGATGTGCTGGGATGTTTTGACGGGGATACCCTGATTTCCCAGTTTGCCGTATATCCATTGAAAATGAATATATACGGGGAGGTATTTCCCGTTGGATTTGTTACGAGTGTTTGTACATATCCGGAATATACCGGGCAGGGCATTATGAAAAAACTGATGTATCGGAGTCTGGAACATATGAAACAGCAGGGAAGACCGTTTGCCCTCCTGTATCCATATTCCATACCGCTGTATCATCATCTGGGCTGGGAGATTATATCCAATAAAATTTCTTTCAATATCAAGGACCGTCAGATTCCGACGAAAGTAAAAGCACCCGGATATGTACGGCGTGTGGACTGGGACAATACCGATTTTCATGAGCTGCATTCGCATTTTGCATCAATCACACACGGCTGCCTGTTCCGGAATGCACTGGCGTGGGAGGAATACTGGCGCTGGGATGAGGACGATACGAATGTGGCAGTTTACTATAACACCAAGGACAAGCCATGCGGATTTATGGTCTATCTGATCAAAAACGATATCATGCATATCAAGGAAATGATTTACTTAAACCGTGAGGCGAAAAAAGGGCTGTGGGAGTATATCCACGCGCATGATTCCATGATCGATGCGGTGCATGGCTATACCTATTTCAGCGAACCGATTGCGTTTGAGATGGATGATGGGGATATCAAGGAAACGATCCGGCCGTATGCCATGGGACGGATTATTGATATCGAGAGCTTTTTACAGGATTATCCATGTGATCCGGATGGCGGAACACTGTATATCGAACTTGAAATTGAGGATCACCTGCTTTTGTGGAACAATCGCAGTTTTCGGCTCTGTTTTTCCGATGGAACATGTATGCTGACCGATGAACCGGCAGAGTATAAGTTAAAAATGGAGATAGGTACGCTGACTACCCTTTTACTGGGATACAAGACGGCTGAGCGTCTGTATGCCCTTGAACGCATTGAAGGAAAGCAGGAAGCGGTAGACCGTCTGGATGATGTACTGTTTCATAAAATCCCATATATTTCTGATTATATCTAATTATATCTAAAAAATTCAGTATTTTATGGTATAATGGAACATGAAAATTACCAGATAATTTTTGAAATTGAATAGGCAATAACGCTTATACGGCACAACAGAAAAAATGATTTTGGGAGGCGAAGGATTATGAAATCGGTACGGGCAAAACTTATTGCATCTATTTTGATCTGTTCTCTTTTCACGTCGGTTCTGATCGGAGTGCTTGCAATTTCCAACTCTGCGCGGACGGCCGGAAAAGATGCAATGACAAAGATGCAGCTTACAGGGCAGAAAAACGAAGGCAGAAGAAATCAATTCCACAATTCAGAAGATTGAGCAGTCGGTTGATACGCTTAGTGAAGTTGCGATGAGCAATTTTGATTACGATTCTTTTCGACAAAGCAAGGATTATGCGGATACATATACCGAGACTGTACAGCAGGCGGTGCTTGATTTCGCAAACCATACGAACGGAGCAGTGACGGTATATCTGCGGTATAACCCGAATTACTCCAATCCAACGTCCGGTATCTTTGCACAGCGTCAGTCACTTGACAGTGATCTGCAGTGTCTGACACCGACGGATTTTTCCATGTATGATGAAAGTGATGTAGAGCATGTCGGCTGGTATTATCTTCCGGTGCAGGCAAAGGAAGCTATCTGGATGTCTCCATATATGAATGAAAATGTCAATATTTACATGATTTCATACGTTGTACCATTGTTTGCGGAAGACGGAACATCTATCGGTGTTGTCGGTATGGATATTGATTTTTCACAGATTACTGATCTGGTGGATGAGACAACCGTATATCAGTCCGGCTATGCATTCCTGACGGATGCTTTCGGTTCCATCATGCATCACAAAAATGTGGATGAGGGTACAGTCATTACCGATCTGGACAGCTCCTTGAAAAAGGGTGCAGATTTTCTGGCAGAGGATGGCAATCAGGGGAAAACCTTAGAGTATACTTACAAAAATGTAGACAAGAAGCTGGCCTTTTATAATCTGGACAATGGCATGAAGCTGGTGCTTACGGCACCGGTGTCGGAGATTTATTCCGAGGCATACGGACTTGCAAAGATGATTATTCTTGCAATGATTGTTGCATTTATTCTCTCGGCAGTGATTGGTATTGTTATGGGTACCGGCTTAACAAAGCCAATCCGTCAGCTGACTTCTGTGATTGAGCAAACCGCTGCATTGTTACCGCTGCATTGGATTTCCGCCCGACAGAGGCTGGAGCAAAGCTGCGGAAGCAGAAGGATGAAATCGGGGATATGGCAACAAAGATCCACGATATGCGAAAGAAGCTCCGGGCGATGATGGAAAACCTGCAGCAGACGCAGCAGGTTTTGGAAACAAATACCGGAAATTTAAACCAGCTTATGAAACAGAACAGCGCTTATGCGGAGGACAATTCGGCGGCTACGCAGGAACTGGCGACAGGGATGGAAGAGACCAGTGCAAATGCGGCGCTG
>ERZ791615.771-NODE-771-length-12278-cov-8.82451_pt1 | contig 12278 bp, 8 predicted proteins | sample MGYA00510273_ERZ791615 | MGnify/ENA primary metagenome ERZ791615 (study PRJEB30046, sample SAMN00715185) | human gut metagenome | study: EMG produced TPA metagenomics assembly of the A metagenome-wide association study of gut microbiota in type 2...
ACGACCGATGAGAGCTGGGCATACGGGCCAAAAGAGGGCGTAGAGGCATTTGAAATGCATAACCTTTTTTATAAGATTCATATATGCGATTAATTTTGAACACCTACTTAGATAATCATTATTATCTAATGTCATTACAAAGCTCATGAAGAGTGGTGCGAACAGCAACAAGGGGTTGACATGATTTGAGGTTTTCAGGGTAAGACAAAGGAATAAATTTGTTGTAAAGAAATTTTGTAAAAGTAAGAGAAATGTGTAAAGTAAAATCAGTCAAAGTCAAACATTCTCATTTTTTATTGTTATTTTTGCAGACAAATTTGCCCTTGACGACAAAATATTCATAAAAAACATATAAAAACAGCTCTTACACGCTAAAGAGTTATAAAGACATTATGAAGATAGGATTGTTTATTCCATGTTACGTCGATGCATTGTATCCGGAAGTGGGAGTGGCCACCTACAAGCTCCTGACAAGCCTCGGACTCGACGTAACCTACCCTCTCAAGCAGACCTGCTGCGGACAGCCAATGGCAAACGCCGGCTTTGAAAAGATGGCTACGGACATCTCACGCCACTTCGACGACCTCTTCAAGGAGTTCGACTATGTGGTTGCCCCGTCGGCATCGTGCGCGGCTTTTGTAAAGCTTTATCATCCACGACTTGCCGATGGCAATCACGAATGCCTCACGTCAAAGAAGATTATGGACGTGGTGGAGTTTCTGCATGACGTTGTGAAACCGACAAGCCTCAAGGCTCACTTCCCGCACATAGTCAGCGTACACAACTCGTGTCACGGCGTACGCGAACTGGGACTCTCGTCGTCTTCAGAAAGACAGGTGCCGCAGTTCAACAAGATTATCGACCTCCTCCAACTCGTTGACGGCATCACCATCCGTGAGCCGGAGCGTAAGGACGAGTGCTGCGGCTTCGGAGGAATGTTCTCCGTAGAAGAACCAGACGTGTCGAAGCGCATGGGAGAGGACAAGATAGAACGCCACATGGCTACAGGAGCGGAATACATCACCGGTCCCGACTCGTCATGCCTTATGCACATGCAGGGCATATCAAAAAAGGAGAACAAGCCTATAAAGTTCATACATGTGGTAGAGATATTAGCAGCAGGACTATGAGCACACTACATTCAGAAGCGGCGCGACGCTTCAACGACAACAGAGAAAAGACCACTTGGCACGACGCCACCTTCTGGTCGTTAAGACAAAAACGCGACAACATGGCGTCAGGGTTGCCAGAATGGGAGGAGCTGCGCGAACATGCCAGCCAGATAAAGCAGCACACCGTAACGCACCTGGCCGACTATCTGGAGGAGTTCAGCACGCAGCTGGAGAGCCGTGGCGTCATCGTGCATTGGGCAAAGGACGCCGACGACTTCAACAACATCGTGCTCGACATACTGCAGAGCCACGGCGTGAACAAAATGGTAAAGAGCAAGTCGATGCTTACCGAGGAGTGTGCCATGAACCCGTTCCTTGAGAGCCACGGCATCGACGTCGTGGAGACCGACCTTGGCGAACGCATCCTGCAACTGCTCCATCAGAAGCCGAGCCACATCGTCATGCCTGCCATACATCTAAAGAGAGAAGAGGTGGGACAGATGTTTGAGGAGAAAGGCATCAGCACGGAGAAAGGCAATTATGACCCGACATACCTTACACAATGCGCACGCAAGCATCTGCGCAACCAGTTTATGGAAGCAGGAGCAGGAATGACAGGAGGCAATTTCGGTGTGGCCAAGACCGGCGACATCGTGGTTTGCACCAACGAGGGCAACGCCGACATGTCAACGTCAATGCCTAAGCTGCATCTCGTGGCAATGGGAATAGAGAAGATTGTGCCCGACTACAAGTCGCTCGCCGTATTCCAGCGACTGCTCTGCCGCTCTGCTACCGGACAGCCCACAACGGCCTACACCTCACACTTCCGTCAGGCAAGACCGGGAGCGGAGATGCACGTCATACTCGTGGACAACGGACGAAGCGACATCCTTGCCAACGACGAGCATTGGGAAACGCTGAAGTGCATTCGCTGCGGAGCCTGCATGAACACCTGCCCCGTATACCGCCGCTCGGGAGGCTACTCATACACTTACTTCATCCCCGGTCCTATCGGCATCAACCTTGGTATGCTGCACGATGCGTCACGCTACAGCGACAACGTCAGCGCTTGCACGCTCTGCCTGTCGTGCGACAATGTATGCCCGGCTAAGGTCAATCCCGGTTCGCAGGTTTATCTGTGGAGACAGAAGCTCGACTCGCTGCACAAGGCGGACATGATGAAGAAGTGCATGTCAAAGGGAATGGAAGAGCTCTTCAACCATCCCCTACTCTATTCTTCAGCCTTGCGACTGGCTCCTCTTGCCAACCTCATACCTGACAACCTTACGCACATACGCTCACTCAATCCGTGGGGCGTGGGACACGCAATGCCGAAATTTGCGAACGAGTCGTTCCAGACAATGTGGAAGAAAGGAAAACTGAACCAAAACGAACAGAAAGAACAATGACATACAAAGACGAACTATTGGAGAAGTTGCGACGCAACACACACGAACAGTATCCGATGCCCGACACACCGATAGACGGCATATCGTACGACGACACGATAAAGCAGTTTGTGGATATGAGCATGTCGGTGGGCAGCAAAGTGGTGATGGCTAAGCCGAACGAAAAGCTCGACGACATCGTAAGAAACGCCTATCCGCAAGCAAAGACCATCGCCTCTAACATCGCCGAACTCACCATCGCCACCATCAATCCCGACACCGTGGCAGAGGCGCAAGACCTTAACGGCACCGACGTAGGAGTGGTGTACGGACAGATTGGAGTGGCGGAGAATGGTTGCGTCTGGATTCCGCAGGACATGAAGGAGAAAGCAGTATGCTTCATCAGCGAATATCTGGTCATCGTCCTCCCGAAGAGCGGCATCGTGAACAACATGCACGAGGCATACGAACGCATATGCATGCCAAAGACCGGACTCGGCACATTCATCTCCGGCCCCTCAAAGACTGCCGACATAGAGCAGGCGCTGGTAATGGGAGCGCAGGCAGCACGCGGCGTGACAGTGGTAATAACGGAAGAATAATGAGGATGTAAAAAGACGAACAAGATTTACATTCTGCAGTATATAACTTACATTCTGCAGTCTACAATATATAACAGGATATTGCTGTCAAGCAAAACTTTTTATTGCTGTATGCTAAGATATTTTGAGCAAAAATAATTAGGCTGGATTTCATCACGAAGAATCCAGCCTTTTTAGTTACCCTTGTTTATTGCAAATACCAATTCAAGCAACCATGAACAAAGGTACACATTCCAGCGGTCAGCAATATTTATAAAGGCACACCACCTATAGGTATAGGTTCGCATACCTATAAGGTTCTTACTATTGGCAACTATGCCAAAAACCGTTTGTTGTTTCGTATATTGTCTAGCAGATGCGTCGCTATCAGTCAGCCACCAACAGCCCTAATAAATTTAAAAACTCCACGACACAAATATTTTCCTTGTTTTCTTTTTCCATTCTTGTTTAGTTTTCATATCTTTGTAGTCACATTATGACAATTCTATCAAGAATAAGTCTATTGGTTTTAATCTAACCTCTGAACAACATTGGAAGATACAACCAACCTGTCTCCAAAGGCAGACGCTTCATTGTATAATGGGCAGCCATCCGACACTGGCTTATCGTGTCCAAGTGCAAGACTTACCTCCCGCACGCCCTCCATCTCGAAGAACAAAGGTGGGGTGTCGGTAGAGAATGTGCCTGATGCAAGCAAGCAATGGTTTGTTCTGCGAGTTTCGTATGGACGTATTATCAAGGCAAAAGCATTTGTAGAAGCAAAAGGATTTGAATGTTATGTTCCTATGCGATACAAAGAAGTGAAGAAACATGACAAGAAACAAATCATTACAGAACCACTTCTCTCCTCTCTTATTTTTCTCCATGCATCAGCAGAGCAAGTAGAAGCCTTACTCCACGACAACAAGGTAGTGGCAAATGAAAGCAGACCCTTACTCAGCTACTACTTTGACCATACCATACATCGCCAAGACAATCCCAACCGCAATCCACCACTCAAAATACGAGATGAAGCCATGAACAACTTCATACGCCTCACCTCCATCAAGAATCCGCACATCATCCCCGTCACTTCCAACAGCATCCTGTTTAAACTTGGTGATAATGTCGTTGTGACAGAAGGTGAGTTCAAGGGTGTTCATGGTAGGGTGGCAAGAATTGCCGGGCAACAGAGGGTGATTGTAGAATTGTTTGATGAGTGTTTGGTGGCTACGGCGTATGTGCCGAAGGAGGCGATGATAAGAATATAAATAACTACATTCAATATAATGTCAAATATACTATTAAAGAAATTAGCAGAACGCTACACACTAAATACCAACCCAGATGTAGCAACAACAGTTGAGCAAGGGCTTATGCAATTGTCATCTGGTATTTACACGGAAGAAGAACGCTTTATCTTTGAACTATTGCAAAATGCCGTAGATTCATACAATGAAAAGACAAATGAAACCTTAACTATCAAGATTATGATAGAAAGTGATTATCTTGTCTTTATGCATAATGGAGTAGCTTTTTCACCAAGAGATGTTGAAGGCATTTGTGATATAGGTAATGGAAACAAGACAAAAGACACAAAGAAGATTGGATATAAAGGCATTGGCTTTAAATCCGTTTTCATGCGTTCTACTTGTGTTACAATAAAAACCGGAGAGTATTGTTTTATGTTCGACAAACAATATTGGGATGGCTTTTGGGAACGTAATTGGAAAAAAGAATATGGCGTAAAAAGTGACGAAAAGACATATTTAATGCCATGGCAAATTATTCCAATTGAAACAAATGTACCGATTTCTCTTGACACATCTGGTTATAATGTCATCACCTACATAAAGATAACAAATACATTATCACTGGAAAAGAAGATTATAAAACTTCTTTCTAATAGCCAATTCTTACTTTTTCTGAGATGCAAAAACATTCAGATGACATTTGTTTCTAATAACAATATTTTAGCAAATGTAAATAAAAAATGTAATGGTAACATTGTTATACTATCTTCTAATGGAAAAGAAGACAGTAGATGGCTGACATACACAAATCCTGAAGTAGAGGTTCCAAAAGAACTTTATAGTAATATCAAAGCAGATATAAATACTCCTCAAAAACTGAAAGATGCTAAAACTTTCGACCTTTCTTTTGCTATTCAAATAGACAATAATAGTAAAATAAAGAGTTTGGATAAAGAGGACGCTGTTATCTATACATATCTTCCTACTTCATTTAAATTTGGAAATGAAGGATTCACTTTCTTGGTGAATGCTAATTTCATTACTGATGCTGGCCGTCAGCAATTACACAAAGATTCAGAATGGAACAAACTCATATTTTCAAAGATACCTTCTGAGTATTTGAATTGGATGAAAGAATTATCATCAACCTTCAGTAACTATTATGAAGTGTTGCCAAAGAAATCGTACGGCAACAACAATGCGTTAGAAGAAACATTTGCTTCTGAAATGGTAAAAGCAATTAATGATATTGCTTTTATTCCAAGAGCGAATGATACTAAATCGAAAGTTCTTGCATCATCTGCTGTTATGGATAAGATGGGAATATCAGAAGCCATTTCAAAGAATTTGCTAACAACCCATATTAACAGAACCTACAATAAGAATTTTTCCGAAAAAGACTTTATTAATCCTGTATGGAAAGGCTTTAAATTATTGGAGGATTACGGAGTTTTCATCTTTGACAAACAAAAATTAAAGGCACTTTTTGAAGACAAAAATGCCTTTGATAATATCGATCCATGTCTTGATGTTAAACTTATAGATTTCCTGTTTGAGTATTATTTACAAAATCGTAGTGAGCAAGAAGAACTGATTACAGTTCTGCAAGACACTCGTTTCTTACTCGACGAAGAAGGAAATCTAAGCAGTCCTCATGACTTGTTCTTTCCTTCGCAATATAAAGAACATAATGAATTGGCTGAAGATGCCGTTTTTTTACACGATGCTGTAAATGAACATCTTGAGAAAAACAAGCAGGAGTTTAATTGGATTTCGCAACTTGGAGTTGAAGAACTATCTGATATAACTTTTATTCAAAATGTTATCTGCAAAAGCGACTATATTACAGAAGATAATAGTATTGAAGTAACCCGTTTTTTGTTTGAAAGCAATCTTAAGCATAATATATTTGATGAAATCGAAAATTTTTATTTGTCAAGATTGAAATTTCTAACAAAACATGGCAATTTAGAATATGCATCTGATTTGTATTTAGGTTCTAAGTACAAACCAGAGACAGATATAGAACCTTGTTTTGGTGAAGATATTTTTGTGTCAGAAGACTATTGTGAAGACGAAGATAATATAAGTGAATGGAATTTGTTCCTTTCTAAATTAGGTGTTAATAGTTCACTGGCATTAAGATATATTAGATTAGATAAAACAGAGGATATATTACTTCTTCAAAATGTTAAAGAAAAATTTAAAAAAGAATATAATGTCGGCTCATGGGGAACTCATTTCCATTATTCATTCAGATATTTTCACGTCTTCTATGCACCTTTTGTATTAACATATGAGTGTAGCAATGACTTGCTTACTATAATTTGGTCGAACATATTTTCAAAACCATTTGAATGTAATAAAGATAAAGTCTATGGCACAGCTGGCTTTTGGCAAGAGTCAAGGAGTTTTGCAGATTTGAAAGAGGTCAACTTCATTGATTGGGCATTAGACAATTATCAGTTGTTTCCAACAACTGACGGAAGGTGTTTGCCTTCTAATCAAGTGTTATGTAACACGGATGATATTAAATCTATAGCGGACAAGTATCTGCCAGTCATCAACTTAACCAATTCCATTCATGAAAGTTGGAATGAAGTTTTGCATTTACGCAATATTCTACAAATCGAAGATTATCTTACCATACTAACAGAAATCTCGAATGACGAAGTAAGTGTAGAGCAAAACAAGGAGCGTATATCAAAAATATACCAACGGTTGGTTGACTTGGACTGCCTTACTTCTTCTACTAAGACAGAACAGATCAAAGAATGGTCTAAGAGCAACAAAATTCTTTCAAAAGATGGGATATTCAAGTGTCCAAAAGACTTAAGTCACGTTACATTAGATGGGTTCAGTTCTGATAATCGTGTTTATATAGGTTCTCCTTCTAACAGGGAAAAGGTTATTAGTTTACTATCCTTAATGGGCGTGAGAGTAATTACGGAAAAGAATATCAAGCCTTCATTTAAAGCTCAAAAAGAGGCAAGGGAACTTAAAGGTTTACTTAAAAGTATTGTTTCTCCGCTTACAATTGTTGCTTTGGGTGAAAAAATAGAAGAAACATCTTACAGAGAAAAGAAGCAAGGCTTATTATCCCTTTTAAACAACACCCATTTCTATCATTGCGAAGAAATACGACTGACATACGGAAACAACAATGACACCATTGAGAAAAATACATTTGGTAATAAGAATGAGTTTTATTATACAGGAAGTCTAAGACCTGCCAGTATAGAACCATTATTGACACCACTATGTAAATACCTTGACATAAAAGGTAAGGAACGTGAATTATTCATAATGCTAATAGAAGACTATGAAGGTATTCGCCTAAACCTTGAAGACAAAGGATATGATATGTCTTTATTGGAAGAATATATTCAGCAAGAAAGTGGTACAATACAGGTTACATTGGGAGGATATAATCCAAGCGTTAATGACCAAGAACGTAATATAAGAACTGGATTTAAAGGGGAAATCCTTGTATACGAAAAATTAGTAGCGATGGGATATAGCCCCGTTTGTCCTTCTATCTCAACAGAAGATGATTATGAACAAAAGATCTTATTGAAAGGGAAAACTTATTTCTGCAAATCCAATTATGAAAAGTACGACATCTCTTTCATTACAAAAAGTGGAATAAAAGTTTATTTAGAGGTAAAGGCTACAACATGTGACAAATCGTCACAAGAAAATATGCCCATATCATATCGTGAGTTATCAATGATTGAAGAATGTGATACAGACAACTCATGCTCTTATATGATAGTCCGTGTATTCGGCATTGATAAGGAAAAACAGGATTATTATATTCTAAGTGGTCATCTTTTAAAAGATTAAATAAATAAATAAATAAACAAATAAATAAAACATATATGTCAGTACCTATACTATTTTTTTTAACACTCGTAGCAGTTGTTTTTTTGACCTTATTGTTAGTAGAAAAAAATAATACGATAGAAAGTTTGGAAAGTGAAACAGAAGAATTGAAAAAATCCCTTTATGATTTGGAACTTCAGAAATTAAAATTTCAGAAAGAAATAAAGAAAGATAAAGATAAGTTACAAGAGAACTTGTGCATTGTGAAAAATGAATTAGAAGAAGAGAGAAAAGAATACTTTAGAAAATTGGAAGCATTAAATGATAATGTTGCTCAATTAAAAGATAATAAAATAGAATCACAAAAAGAAAGAAAAAATTTAATGAGTAGGCTAAATTATGCTAAAAACAAACTGGAAGAAGAAAGAGAGAAAAAGCAAGAAGCAATAAAAGCCAAGGAGCAACTAAACGAGATTGTCTCCAAATTGGAAGAAGAAAAAAAACAGAAACAGAAGGATTTTGAATCTGCAATTAATAATAAATCTTTGACAATAGACAAGCAGAACGAGGAACTGGCAAAGTTAGAAAACGAATTGAATAAAGTCAAAGGAGACTATCAAATCGTTTTTGTTCAAAACGAAGAAATCAAAAAACATTTCGAATCTCTTGAAAAGAAAAACAAAGAGTTAGAAAATATTGTTTGTGAACTAAAAAAGCAACTGAAACAAGCAGAAAATGGATTAAAAAACACACAAACTCAAAGAAAGAACAAAAGCGATAACCCTTTTGAGAGGATGTCTATATGGTAGCTTATGTAAGCTACGCTTTTATCTTTAATAATAGGCTTAATATGCAGTTTATTATAAATTTGTGAAATAAGAAACATTATTATTAGTTCAATAAAATGTACCACCAATAAAAAGAAATATGATAGATTTAACAAAACTACACCTATGCAAAAACGACCATGTTGATGGCGAGTTAGAAGACGGAAGACTCGTTGAGTTCAAAACCAAGATACCTAGTAAGTTTGATGATCTGATACGTCAGAGCGTAGCCATGGCCAATTCCGTTGGTGGTTTTATTATATTTGGAGTTAATAGAAGAACGCTATCTGTTGTTGGAATAAAAGGTGATTATGAAGCCCTTATTAACAGATTTGAATTGTCAATCAGTCTATTATCATTGGGTGTTTCTTATGATATAACCCATGAAATAATAGATAAAAAAGATGTTGTCATTCTTGAAATTAAAAAGACACCGTTCACGGCATATTTCTCTAGGATTGAATCGACACCTGCTCGTCAGATTGCATATAGATATAAGGGGGATGCCCAGAACGGATTCTCTATTGATAAAAAAGAAATGCGTTATACTAAAGTTTTCAAATATATGACGCTTGATGTCTTTTTAACTTCGCTCTATTGTGGAACTTGGAGATTTTTCGAACCAAGTAAATGGAAAGACAAATTTGAGCAGAGGTTTTATTGCGCCAACTATGCTCTTCCTACAGCAAAAGGTCATACGCCACAATTATTTGCAACTTGTGTAACCAGAGCCAAGAATAGCGAAGCCGCTTGGAAAGTGTATTCAAATGGACAAGGACTTGGCGCTCATTGTTTACAATTGGAGTTAGATATAATAGAATTGCGAAAACAATTAAGAGCATCAGGACTTCATTTTGAAGAAAAACTCATAGAATATGAGTCAGAGAATAAAATCATGAATTTGCACAAGAAAAGAAAACCATATTATAAAGACTACTTCAGTTCGTTTACATTAAATTCTTTTCTAAGACTTTTGTCTTTAAAGCGTGAAGCATATTCCTACGAGGAAGAATTACGCTTGTTTGTCATTCCTAAAACCAACGGAAAAAGAAATAAATGTAAAAAGGCGCAACACCAAGACTTAAAAATAAAATGGTGTGATATTATCACCAAAGTGCGTATTGACAAGAAGTGCTCTGATGCAGAATTGGTTTCAATTCAAAGAGCTTGTTTCTCAGTCGGAATTAATCCTGTTATTAAAAATTACACTTTTATTGGAAATAATAAACCCTCAAATGGTCTAAAAGAAGTAGAATTTGAAAGATACGATATTGACGACATGCCAGGAACTAGTAGCATAACTATAGCATAATAACAACACCGCTTGCTACGATTCTTGACCAAATGGAACTCTACACTGGTCCGAAAGAGAATCGTTTGCTTCGTAACGTGGCTGCCATGATGTTCTGCGAGAATCCAAGCAAGTTCTTCCCATATACTCAAATTGATGTTGTGACATTCCATAACGGAAAAATGAAAGATCCGAACAATTTCACTGAAGTTACATTCAAAGGAAGTGTTCCACAGATGATAAAACAGGCTATGGATTACATCAAGAGCAATGTTCTCAAAGAGCATGTGCGTAAGGTGTCGGGCAGACAGGAAGCAGAACGTTTTTGGAATTATCCATACGATGCTATTGAAGAAGCTGTCGTAAACTCTGTATATCATAGAGATTTCTTACAGCATGAACCAATAGAGATAACCATTGAACCGAGCGGAATATCTATACTTAATTGTCCTGGTCCAGATAGAAGTATCTCCAAAGAAGATATTGCAAAAGGCGATATGCTGAAAAGCCGTCGCTACCGAAACCGAAGGTTAGGCGACTTCTTGAAAGAACTTGACCTTACAGAAGGTCGCTCAACCGGTGTTCCAACAATTCAAGCGAAACTGGCAGAGAACGGGTCGCCACGCGCCATCTTTGAAACTACCGACGATCGCTTGACTTTCTTGGTTACTATTCCTGTCCATAAAGGATGTTGTGAAAGTTCGGAAACAGAAGTTCTTGGTTCGGAAACTCATCTAGAAAGTTCGGAGAGAAAGGATATTAGTTCGGAGACAGCCTCAAAAAGTTCGGAGAGAAAAAGAAAAAGTTCGGAGAGAATACTTGATTTAATAAAGAACAAGCCTACAATATCAGCAGCAGAAATCGCAATGGAAATAGATATGTCATCACGAGGAGTAGAAAAACAGATAAAAAAGCTCAGAGAGGCTGGAATAATCAAACGCAATGGTGCTGACTTTGGTGGCTATTGGGAAATCGTAAATTTGGACAACGACTAAAATAGTAGAATATGTTATTCGGAAACAAGATAAAGGCTCTTAGAGACGAGCAAGGTGTTTTGCAGCGCCAGTTGGCTGCATACTTAGAAATAGATACTCCCATGTTCAGCAAGATTGAGCGTGGGGACAGACGAGCGAAGCGTAGTCAGGTGATAATGTTGGCAAAATACTTTCATGTGGATGAAAAGGAAATGCTAACATTGTGGCTTGCTGACAAGATATTGGATGCGCTTGAGGGTGAAGATGAATTGGGACTTTGTGCCATTGAAACCGCAAAATCAAAGATGGCGTATACATTCACTGAAGAACCGCGATAAAAAGTTGTCCACACTTTGTCCACACATATGCAAAATGTTAGCATTTTATTTTGTGGTTTCGTGCATTTGTACTAATTTTGCAATAGGAAATCGCTTGAAATGGGGATGATAATCAAGGATTTATGTCCACACATTGTCCACACGATGGGGTTTCTTAGTACGCAAAGCACTGAATTTCAGTGTGGTACGACATCTCGGGGTTGACTGGATTTGACAGCGGGTTGGAATGGTATGTAAGCATGCGGAGCGTCGTCTGTTGGCTCCCTAATCCCAATGGTCACAAATTTAATTGGCGAAAACAATTACGCTCTCGCTGCTTAATCGAAGCACAGTAGATTAGCTTTATTCCGCCACAAGGTGGCAGAACGAGACACCGCTCCAAGGATGTTGTTCCGAATCTGAGGATCAAGCGGTGCAGGTAAATCGGAAATAGCCCTTGTATGCCTCGCTGCACGGGTGAAATTTTAGAGGATAAGGTTGCGATTGGTGGTCTGGGTCTTGTCGCAACACGAAAACCGAAGGCCAGAATAAGCATGTAGAAAGCATATGGTTTCCCTGTTTGGACGAGGGTTCGAATCCCTCCAGCTCCACCCTTAACGACAAAAAGCTGCTGATCGTTCAGCGGCTTTTTTTATTTTAAGTAGGTGTTCAAAATTAATTTAAATGATTCTATGCTCTATTTTGGTCTG
>ERZ791615.790-NODE-790-length-12017-cov-2.82637_pt1 | contig 12017 bp, 7 predicted proteins | sample MGYA00510273_ERZ791615 | MGnify/ENA primary metagenome ERZ791615 (study PRJEB30046, sample SAMN00715185) | human gut metagenome | study: EMG produced TPA metagenomics assembly of the A metagenome-wide association study of gut microbiota in type 2...
TGAAAAACACATTGCAAAGATACGGACTCTTGGGAAATTAGCAAATTATCCAAGTAAAATACTATGTTTTATAACACGTTTTAATAGTTTTCTCCTGTTTGTTAAGAAAAATACCGTTCTTTTTTAAAGGTATGCAACACTAATTTTGATAATTGAATCGGTGGATTCCGTTGATTCTCTGCCGAAAAACCGTTATCTTTGTTCCGATAATCACAGTATATACTCAATAAAAAAAGAAAAGGAGAGAACCGTGAACGAAGAAGAAATCGTGCTCACCCCCATGATGAAACAGTTTCTGGATTTGAAGGCGAAACATCCGGATGCGGTAATGCTGTTTCGTTGCGGTGACTTTTATGAAACATACTCTACGGACGCCATTGTTGCAGCCGAAATATTAGGAATCACACTGACAAAACGTGCTAACGGAAAAGGAAAGACGATTGAAATGGCGGGATTTCCTCATCATGCGCTCGATACTTATCTTCCGAAATTGGTTCGTGCCGGAAAACGGGTGGCTATCTGCGACCAGTTGGAAGACCCGAAAATGACCAAGAAACTGGTGAAGCGCGGCATTACCGAATTGGTGACTCCCGGTGTCTCTATCAATGATAATATATTAAACTATAAGGAAAACAACTTCCTGGCCGCCGTACATTTCGGAAAGGCTTCCTGCGGGGTTGCTTTCCTCGACATATCTACCGGTGAATTTCTGACTGCCGAAGGACCTTTCGACTATATAGACAAACTGCTGAATAACTTCGGCCCGAAAGAAATTCTTTTTGAACGTGGCAAGCGCCTTATGTTTGAAGGCAATTTCGGTAGTAAATTCTTCACTTTCGAACTGGACGACTGGGTGTTTACGGAAACTACTGCCCGCGAAAAACTTCTGAAGCATTTTGAAACAAAGAATCTGAAAGGATTCGGAGTAGAGCATTTGAAAAACGGTATTATTGCTTCGGGGGCTATTCTTCAATACCTGACAATGACACAGCATACTCAAATCGGGCATATTACTTCATTGGCTCGTATTGAGGAGGATAAATATGTCCGGCTGGATAAATTCACGGTGCGCAGCCTCGAATTGATTGGCAGCATGAACGATGGCGGAAGCAGTCTGCTCAATGTGATTGACAGGACGATCAGCCCAATGGGAGCACGTCTGTTGAAACGTTGGATAGTTTTTCCATTGAAGGACGAGAAACCGATCAGTGAGCGTCTGAATGTGGTGGAGTATTTCTTCCGTCAACCGGACTTTAAGGAGTTGATCGAAGAACAGTTGCATCTTGTCGGTGATTTAGAGCGTATCATCTCCAAAGTGGCTGTGGGACGTGTGTCACCGCGTGAAGTGGTTCAGCTGAAAGTGGCTTTGCAGGCTATCGAACCGATCAAACAGGCTTTTCCTTAAGCGGATAATGCAAGTCTGAACCGTATTGGCGAGCGGTTGAATCTTTGTGTTTCTATTCGTGACCGGATTGCCCGGGAAATTAATAATGATCCTCCTTTGTTGATAAATAAGGGCGGAGTGATTAAAGACGGTGTGAATGCGGATTTGGACGAATTGCGCCGGATTTCGTATTCGGGAAAAGACTATCTGCTTCAGATACAGCAGCGGGAAAGCGAAGAAACGGGTATTCCGAGTTTGAAAGTGGCTTATAATAATGTATTCGGCTATTATATCGAGGTTCGTAATGTTCATAAGGACAAGGTTCCTAAAGAGTGGATTCGCAAGCAGACGTTGGTAAATGCGGAACGTTATATCACACAGGAACTGAAAGAGTACGAAGAAAAAATTCTTGGTGCCGAAGATAAGATTCTTGTGCTGGAAACGCAGTTATATACGAATTTGGTACAGGCATTGACGGAGTTTATCCCCCAGATACAGGTTAACGCCAATCAGATTGCCCGGTTGGACTGTCTGTTGTCTTTCGCTAATGTGGCGCGTGAGAATAACTACATCCGTCCGGTTATTGAGGATAACGACGTATTGGATATTCGTCAGGGCCGCCACCCGGTAATTGAGAAACAGCTTCCGATAGGAGAGAAATATATTGCCAATAATGTGATGTTGGACAGCAGTACGCAGCAGATCATCATAATAACCGGTCCCAATATGGCGGGTAAGTCAGCGCTTTTGCGTCAGACGGCATTGATTACGCTGTTGGCTCAAATCGGTTCGTTTGTCCCTGCGGAGAGCGCCCATATCGGGCTGGTGGATAAAATATTCACTCGTGTGGGAGCAAGTGATAACATCTCCGTAGGTGAATCTACTTTTATGGTGGAGATGAACGAAGCGGCGGATATTCTGAACAATGTTTCTTCCCGAAGCCTGGTACTATTTGACGAGTTGGGGCGTGGTACCTCTACGTATGATGGCATCTCTATTGCCTGGGCGATTGTGGAATATATCCACGAACATCCGAAAGCCAAAGCACGTACTTTATTCGCCACGCATTACCACGAATTGAATGAAATGGAAAAATCTTTCAAGCGTATCAAGAACTATAATGTATCGGTGAAAGAGGTGGATAATAAGGTAATCTTCCTTCGTAAACTGGAACGTGGTGGTAGTGAGCACTCTTTCGGTATCCATGTAGCAAAAATGGCGGGTATGCCGAAAAGCATTGTGAAGCGTGCGAATGAGATTCTGAAGCAGCTTGAATCTGATAATCGCCAGCAGGGAATAGCAGGCAAGCCGTTGGCGGAAGTAAGCGAGAACCGTGGTGGTATGCAGTTAAGTTTCTTCCAGTTGGACGATCCGATACTCTGTCAGATTCGCGATGAAATATTAAATTTGGATGTAAATAATCTCACTCCTATTGAAGCGCTGAACAAGTTGAATGATATAAAGAAGATAGTCAGGGGAAAATAGCGGATTATTAACGTGTTCACAAATAGTATATAGAACGTTTTCTGAGGTCTGGAAAACGATTTGTAAGTATAAAAGGCGTTTCCTTTAAGTGATTGGAGGAAACGCCTTTCTAGTATGCAGTCGATTTTTATATATCAGGTTCAGGCTACTTTTTTCTTCCGGTTATAGAAAAACATGAAGTAGATGCCGACTATAACGAATGGAATACTTAGCCATTGTCCCATGTTGAACATCATGTTGTTCTCGAAATCCTCTTGGTTCTCCTTCAAAAATTCGATGAAGAAACGGAAGACAAATATGTAGGTCAGGCAGAGCCCGAAGAAGAAGCCGCGATGCAGTTTCTTGCTGTAATTCTTATACAGGTAAATCATGATGAAGAACAAGATAAGATAAGCGATCGCTTCGTAGAGTTGTCCCGGATGACGGGGTTGCATATCTACCCGTTCGAAAATGAATGCCCAGGGCACATCAGACGGCTTGCCGATGATTTCGGAGTTCATCAGGTTGGCAAGACGGATACAGCAGGCGGTAATTGGAGTAGCTACGGCAATCATATCCAGCACGTCCATATAATGAAGTTTTGTTTTGCGGCAATAGAGCCACAGAGCAATAATCAGTCCAAGTGTCCCCCCGTGGCTGGCAAGTCCTTCATATCCTGTGAATTTCCAACCACCGGCAGGCAGGAATTTAATAGGTAACAGCATCTCTACAAACCCTTTACCGCTTGTCAGATACTGTCCCGGGTCGTAGAACAGGCAATGCCCCAGACGTGCTCCAATCAGAATACCGAAAAAACAATAGAAGAAGAGGGGGTCAAATTTCTTCTCATCTATTTTTTTATCGCGATACTGGTAGTGAACAATGACGTAAGCCAGAAAAATTCCTACTGCCCACAATAGCCCGTAGTAACGGATAGAAAGGCCGAACAGGTTAAATAGTTCGGGATTCGGATTCCAGTTGATAGATAATAATAAGGTATTCATATTGGATAACGGTTTACGGTTTGGTGAATTAGTGTTTAGTGAATTTTTCGGCTACCATCCGGTAAGTAGGAATATCAATCCCTTGTTCTTCCGCGGCGGTAATCATGTCGAATAACAATCCTTGTATCTCCGAATCATGTCCCCGTGCCAGGTCTTTCTGCATGGAAGCGGTACTTTCCGGGTCGAGTTTGTCGATGACTTTCAGATTATAGCTTATCGGGTCTTCGGGAAATTCTACACCCAGTTTACGTCCCAGTTCGGCACTCTCCGTGGAAAGTCCGATGAAGGTATCGCGCACCTTTCCCGGTTTCTGTACCTCGCCCATGGGGACGTCATAGTAAGCTCCGGTGACAGCCATTGCCGAGATGAACGACCATTTAATGAAGGTATCCCGGTTGATATCCGGAGAGATTTCCGCTTTGATTCCGCTCTCCTGAAGATCTTTCTGAACGGCTTCCAGTATTCCCGGGGCAACTTGTGTCCCTTTGTGGGCTCCGTACACCAGGCGGAAAATTTTTCCCATTTGAGTGATCTCTCCTGTACCGGATACGAATCCGACAATATAGATGCAACCGTCGAGTACCGTCACTCCCGGAACGAGACGTTGGATACGCGGTCCTGTTCCGTAAACATTCAGAATAGGAATGACGATTGTCTTGTCATGTGCCGCCCTCTTTATCAGTTCAGTAATCGAGTCGACAGAATATCCCTTGACGCAGACAAAGATTACGTCTGCCTTTCCATTGAATTCTTCTGCTGTTGTTGCCGGGATAGCAAGCGTCTGCTCTCCCTTCAAGTCCGATTTCAATTTCAAGCCGTTTGTCTGTATTGCCTGCAAATGAGCTCCGCGGGCAATACAAGTAACGTCTTTTCCGGCAAGCGACAGAAATCCTGCTATACTGCCTCCAACGCCTCCGGTTCCTGCAATGAGATACTTCATAATAATTACAATTTGCTGATTACAAATGCAAGGTTATCGCGATTATACGTTGAAACGGAAGTGCATGATGTCACCGTCCTGCACGACGTATTCTTTGCCTTCTACGCCCAGTTTTCCGGCTTCTTTCACTGCTGCTTCCGAACCGTACCGGATATAATCATCGTATTTTATCACTTCCGCACGGATGAATCCTTTTTCAAAATCGGTATGGATCACACCGGCACATTGCGGAGCTTTCCAACCTTTCTCGTAAGTCCAGGCACGCACTTCCTGTACGCCGGCAGTGAAGTAAGTTTCGAGATTCAGCAATTTATAGGCTGATTTGATAAGACGTGCTACGCCCGATTCCTCCAAGCCTACTTCGGCGAGGAACATCTGACGGTCTTCGTATGTTTCCAGCTCGGCGATGTCCGCTTCTGTCTTGGCTGCAACAACCAGTATTTCAGCATTCTCGTCTTTTACGGCTTCACGTACCATATCTACGTATTTGTTGCCGTTTACTGCACTTGCTTCGTCTACATTGCAGACATACATTACCGGTTTGCTGGTCAACAGGAACAGTTCATGTGCAATCTTCTGTTCATCTTTTGTTTCAAAAGTAACGGTACGTGCCGATTTGCCTTGTTCCAACGCTTCTTTATATTGAACCAGTACATCGTAAGCCTGTTTGGCAGCTTTGTCGCCACCCGTTTGTGCTTGTTTCTGTACCTTTTGGATACGACTCTCGATCGTTTCCAAGTCTTTCAACTGAAGTTCATAGTCGATGATTTCTTTGTCGCGGACAGGATTTACACTTCCGTCTACGTGTGTCACGTTATCGTCGTCGAAGCAACGGAGTACATGGATAATAGCGTCTGTCTCACGGATATTGGCAAGGAACTTGTTTCCCAATCCTTCACCTTTACTTGCACCTTTTACCAGTCCGGCGATATCTACGATTTCTACGGTTGTAGGAACAATCCGTTGGGGATGTACCAATTCTGCCAGCGCATTCAGACGTTCATCGGGAACGGTAATTACACCTACATTGGGTTCAATAGTACAGAAAGGGAAATTTGCCGCCTGTGCTTTCGCATTCGACAAACAGTTGAAAAGTGTCGACTTACCCACGTTCGGTAGTCCAACAATACCACATTGCAATGCCATATTAATCTATTATTTCTATTATTATCAATAGGATACATATATATGAACAATGATTTGGAGGCAATACCCGGATAAAAAAGAGTGTTTGTTACCAAGTTGTTCATTTTTAGTCTGCAAAGATAATCATTTTTTGAGCTAATAAAGGAAACTTGGTATACTTTCTGTCTTTTCCCCTTATTCCGGCTTACTTTTAGTATGGAAAGTAAAGTCACAGAATAAGGGGATTTTAGTATTAATTATTCGTAAGGCGGCACTTCGGAAATACTACCATACCGGTGATATTCGAAAGAAATGCTTTGTTCCTTGAAGTAGCGAATAAGTTCGATGCGTCCCTGTTTCATAGGAGGCGCTGCCACAATATACATATTGGTTTCCGCGGCACGTTCATACATACATTTGGGGATATTCGGAGAACAAGTACGTACTCTTTCATAGTCCGGCATCACTTTCAGGAAGTCCTCCAGCGATTCCTTTCGAAGCGGCCAGCCATATTGGGTAAGTGCGGCAGTACGGTCATCCGAGGGGTCGAAGCTGATAGTGAGAGGTGTTCTACATAGTTCCGAGGCGTATGAGATCATATTGACCTCTCTATCTGTGTCTTCCGGAAAAAGACGTAGAATCATGCTTTTCAAAGGTAAGTAACGGAAGACATTCTGTTCTCCGTATAGCTTATTAACATCCCTCGGGTCCATAAATTCTTCCTCACAAGCGTCGAAATAACTGTCTATGTAATCAGTCTGGCTGTCCGGCTTGTCTGTGATTTCTACAAAACAGGTACAATAATTGGGACCTCCCGCTTTGATACCGCCTCCGAAAGCAGACAGTTTCATTCCACCGAATGGCTGGCGGTTGACGATTGCTCCGGTGATTCCCCGGTTGATATACAGGTTGCCTGCTATTACGGAGTTTTTCCACAGCTTTTGTTCCTCTTCATCAAGACTCTGTAATCCCGAAGTTAACCCGTAATCCAGGCTATTGACTAACTTAATTCCTTCTTCAAGGTTCTCGATGCAGGCAACACTCAGCAGAGGGCCGAATAACTCGGTTCGGAAAGAGAAGTTTTCCGGTTTCACTCCCCATTTCACGGTCGGAGCCAGCATATATTCTTTCTCATCGATGAAACGGGGAGGAACCAGCCACGATTCTCCCGGTTCGAGGTTGAAGGCTTGCAGCAACTTGTCGTTCTTATTGGTAATCATCGGACCGACAATATTTCCGGGATTCCAGACACTGCCTACTTTCAGGCTCGTTGCCGCATCTTTCAGTTTGCTTTGGAAGTTCTTGTCTTCATAGACCGAACGTTCGACCAATAGCAGAGAGCAGGCGGAACATTTCTGGCCGGCATTACCGAAGGCGGAAGCGACGATGTTCATGATAGCATGGTCACGGTCGCCCGATGCAGTGAGGATAATGACGTTTTTGCCTCCCGTTTCGGCTGATAGCGGAGTTACCGGATTGGCTCTTGCGATATTCTGGGCGGTGTCTGTTCCTCCTGTCAGAATGATATGCTTGATTGCAGGGGCGGTAGTCAGCACTTTCAGCGCTTCCCGGTTGGTGATGATGACTTGTAAGGCCTCTTTCGGTACACCTGCATCCCAAAAAGCTTTGGCGAACATCCAGGCAACCGGAGCCGCTACGGTGGCAGGTTTCAGGATAACGGTGTTTCCTCCCGCCAGTCCGGCTACTATACCGCCTACGGGAATGGCACACGGGAAGTTCCACGGTGAAATGACCAATATGGTACCTTTCGGTTTTATCTCTATATCATCTAATGCGGCGAATTTCTTCATCGCTGTCGTGTAGAAACGGGCATAATCTACCGCTTCCGATACTTCTACATCACCTTCAATGACAGTTTTACCGGTTACGGCACACATATAACCTATCAGGTCACCCCTCATATCAGCGAGCCGGTTGGCTGCTTCGTACATAATCCGGTGGCGTTCTTCCAGTGTGGTTTTTCTCCACCCGGCAGGATCTGTCTCGGCAATTTCGATAATCTTTTCCACTTGAGCGCTGTCCGCCTGTGACATTTCACAGATACAGACCTCGTCATTCTGGCAACGGTCGAGGTATTTGTAGCGGTTTTTGCATACTACTGTTTCCGCACCTATCTGTAAAGGAATGATTTCCGGTTCTTCCGTTCCGCTTTTCTTCCATTTGGCAAAGATACGGCGCACCCATTCCTGATTTTGTGACAAGTCGAAGTCCGTATCCGGTTCATTCTGCATTGTGTCCGATGGGGCGACGGGAGTGTACGGAAGATTACGGTTCTGAACGCGTGGAGACACATGCGTGAGGTGATCTTTCATAGCATAGGCTTCTTCAAACTGCTTTGCGAGGAAGTCCCACTCTTTTGTATCCGGTTTCAGATTGAAGGAGTGAGTCAGGAAATTGTCGGGTGCCGTATTTTCGTCCATGCGACGGACAAGATAAGAGACGGCGTTCAGGAAATGTTCGTTTTTCACTACCGGAGTATATAGAATCACTCGGTTGCCGAGCATTGACTGCGCTCTCCAAAGATGATTCGCCATTCCTTCGAGCATTTCGAAGGTCATATATCCGGTTGTCCCGTACTTCTGAGCCAGCAGATAAGCATAAGCGATCGAGAACAGATTATGAGAAGCAACCCCGAGATGTAAAACCCGGGCATTTTCGGGCATCAGTCCACGTTCCAACAGGCACAGATAATTGGCGTCAACTTCTGTTTTGGAAGGACGAATCGGGTTCGGCCAGCCTTTCAGGGAGGAGATAACCGTTTCCATTTCCAGATTACAGCCTTTCACCAGACGCATTTTGATAGGAGCTCCGCCTCCGTCTACGCGGGCTTTGGCAAATTCCAGCAACTCGGTTTGGAAGTCGTATGCATCCGGCAGATAAGCCTGTACGACGATTCCTGCCGAATAGTTCTTGAATTGCGGCAGGTTGAGTACTGCTTTGAAGAGGCGCAATGTGAAGTGGGCGTCTTTATATTCCTCCATATCCAGGTTGATGAACTTGGAGCGTTTTATTCCGTCTTCGTCCGTATAAGGAAAATCAATGGCTTTCTGATAAAGCGCGGACATTCGTGAAACGAGTTCCGGGAAACTTTCTTCGTAGTTCAGAGCGTGTGTCTGCGCGTAGATTCCCGATATTTTCACTGAGATGTAATTAATGTCGGGTGATTCAAGAGCTTCCAGATAGTGATGATAGCGGTGATCGGCTTCTCCGTTGCCAAGCAGTACCTCGCCTAAAAGATTCACGTTCTGCCCGATTTTCTCTTTGAAGCGGGTAGCCAGATGCTTCGTGAGTTGCGGGCGTTCCTCATTGATAATAACTTGCGAGGTATCCATGCGCAGGCGTTTTTTGATAATCGGGATAGCGATAAAGTCGAAATGATGTCCGAATGCCTGATACATTTTGAATAAGAAAGCATCCCGTTTGTTCAGAAATTCGGGGACACCGTACTGGTCAAGGAGAGTCTTGATACGTTTGGCGAGTATCTTCCGGTCGCGGATTTGCGAGGATTCGTCGAGCATCTTCACGAGGAATTTCTTGTCTTGCGGGCGCTGCACCATGACGGCATATTTATGCTGTTCCAGGCGTTCGGCTTTCGTAATCGTTTGTTCACAAGTATTATACAGTTTAAGTACCCAATCCTGTACTTCGGTAAGGGTCGGTTGATATTGTTTGTCCATAAGAATCTGAATTATGTAAATGGAGAAAATGTGAAAAAAGAATCTCAAATTGCAATTTACATAGTACGGAGGGTAGGACTAAACATAACAGCACGGTAGCGATGCAGGGTTTGCAACGCTTGCTGCGAGAAGCAGTCGAACAGATACTGTTGTTTCATATTCGTCGTTTTTGAAGGTGATTAGAAACGAAAGACTCACACTTCTCACAAAGATAAAAATAAATTATTGATTTTCAAGTAAAAGGGGAAGAAAATGCAATTGTGATAAATTCTAATATGTATGGTATGAGTTGATACAAGACGCGAGCGAAATAAATTAATCTTAATCTCTCTAAGATTTAGTTGTTCGGATACTATTAATTAGTACTCGTTATGCATGACTTTATTAACTATGAGGAGTAAATATGTGCTAACTTTGAATTAGTTACCTCCTTTAGTATCTGGCCTGATATTTCTTATAAAAAATCAGAAACAGGATGAATCCGGTCAGTGCGAAAGGAACACCTGTGAGGGCGGGGTAACGATAGCCTTCACTAACAGTCAATCCCCCTGCATAAGCGCCAATGGCATTTCCCAGATTGAATGCGACCTGTACGCAGGCAGCCCCCAACATCTCGCCGCCTTTTGCCACACGGATAATCAGTATTTGTTCGGGGCTGGATACGGCAAACAACCCTGCCGTGCAAAGGCACATCAGTATAGCAGCCGTCCATTTGTAGGGAGAAAGGAAGAAAATGAGAAGTAGCATAAGGCATATTAATGCTTGTGCGGCAGTTCCCACTTTTCCGGGTGTATAGCGGTCGGAGAGGCGCCCGCTGATAAGATTTCCCATGACCATACCGAATCCGGCAAGAATCATCAGCGGAGTAATACTTTCGGTGGAGAAACCGGAAATATTCGTCAGCATAGGGTTGATATAGCTGTACCAACAGAATACGCCACCGTTGCCTAACGCCGTAGCACCGAGAATGAGCCAGGGAGCCGGAGTCTTCAAGAAATGGAATTGTCCTTTAAAGCCGGTATCCTTCAAGCCTTCTACGTGAGGTACCCAGCGCCAGATGTAATACAGGATAACGATTCCCCAGATGCCGACCAACAGGAAAGTGGCACGCCAGGAAAGCATAGTGCTGAGAGAAGTTCCCAATGGGACACCGAATAGGTTGGCAATGGTCATTCCGGCAATCATAATCGAAACGGCTTCCGAACCTTTCCCTTTATCAGCCAATCTTTCGGCAACAATGGAGCCGACGCCGAAATATGCTCCGTGCGGTAGTCCGGAGATGAAGCGCGCAGCAAGCAATATCCAATAATTGGGAGCTGTTGCAGCACAGATATTACCTATCATAATCAGGGTAACTAATACCAGCAGAATATGTTTCAACGGATATTTGCGGGCTAATGTCAACACGGGGGCACCCACACAGACGCCTAATGCATAAGCGGAAATGAAATGTCCCGCCATAGGGATACTGATCCCTAAATCTTTTGCCACATCGGGCAAAATACCCATCATTACAAATTCGGCAATACCTAATCCCAGGGTGCCGAACGCCAATGCGATAAGACTCTTTTTCATACCAAACTTAACCTGATACCTGTAACTTTTTACCTTTTTCTTTTTTGCGGGTGCAAAGGTAAAACAAAATCGGGCAGAGTGAGTTCGGTGTGAAATATTTTGATTTAAGTCAATTTATACAATGCTGCGTATGTAAGACTATGGATTTTAATAATTGTGTTTATAATAATATTATTGCGGTTTTTTTTATTAATAGAGATTGCCTTTTCAATTGCTCTTTCCTGAATGTTTAAGAATCCAGTCTGTTATATCTTTTAGAACTTCCGGGCTAATGGTTTCTTCTAGCTGCCCATACTCCGCCAATGTTCCTTTTTCACAGGTTTGAAACAGATGATTTAAGTTCGGGTAGGCTTTTACCGTTACATTCTTATTCCCGTTCTCGCTGATTCTTTGTTGGATAGCCGTAAGGTTCATAGCCGCCTCCACTTGAATGTCCTTTTCTCCGTTTAAGGCAAGTACCGGACATTTTATTTTTTTCATGGCTTTAGCCGGGTCATATCTCATAAAATGAAGATACCAGGGGGAGGTCATGGAACTTATCTGGGAGGAAATCTGCTGTACGGTATTCAAGTCTTTCAGTTGTTCGGACGACATGGTTTTGGTAACATCTGCATATAACTCTTTTTGAAGTTCATCTGTGGTTTTGTCTGCTTGTTGCAGTATGGCATACCTGTTTCGTATCGACAGTTTCGTTCCTTGCCAGAACGCATCCGGCATTCCCTGGGATTTAGAAATCATCTCTACTTGTTTCAGCATCAGGCTGTCACCTCTTACGCCGGCTCCTGCCAATGAAACAATAAACGCAATCGCCGGGTCTTTGGCAGCTA
>ERZ791615.801-NODE-801-length-11915-cov-1.84646_pt1 | contig 11915 bp, 7 predicted proteins | sample MGYA00510273_ERZ791615 | MGnify/ENA primary metagenome ERZ791615 (study PRJEB30046, sample SAMN00715185) | human gut metagenome | study: EMG produced TPA metagenomics assembly of the A metagenome-wide association study of gut microbiota in type 2...
CATACCGTAAGGGAAAGGCAGCTTTCATTCATCCACTTCGTTCAGAAGAAGAATATAGAAGACAGCTTTTAAAGGAAGAAGCTGATTTCTGGTTCAACGGAAAGGCTGTTGATATGGTTGCTTCTATTTGTGAATCACAGAAGTTAGAAGACGATGAAGTTAAGAGAATTAAGAAGATTCTTAATGGTCTTAATAAATAATAATTTTATAAGCAAAAGCAATAAAAAACATCACCTGATACGAAAGTCGGATTCGTCAGGTGATGTTTTTTGTTATGCATATATAATATAATTAATGGTTTTTATTCTGATATTCAAGTGCTGCTGTTATAAAGCCTCTGAATAATGGATGTGGACGATTAGGTCTTGACTTTAACTCTGGATGAGCCTGTGTGGCAATAAACCATGGGTGATTCTTTAATTCTATCATCTCAACAATTCTTCCGTCAGGAGATATTCCTGAAAGCATCATACCATTCTCAGTAAGAACTTTTCTGTAATCATTATTAACTTCATATCTGTGTCTGTGACGTTCATGTATAAGCTCTTCGCCATAGAGTTCATAAGCCTTGCTTGTTTTATCAAGTACACAAGGATAAGAACCAAGTCTTAATGTACCGCCGATATCATCAATGCCTTCCTGGTCTGGCATAAGATGTATAACAGGGTGAGTTGTGTTAGGATTAAGTTCAACACTGTGTGCGTCGTCATAGCCTATAACATTTCTTGCAAATTCAACAATTGAAAGCTGCATTCCCAGGCAAAGACCAAGGAATGGAATATTGTTCTCTCTTGCATATTTGATAGCTTCAATCTTTCCTTCTGTACCTCTGTCACCGAACCCACCTGGAACTAATATGCCAGATACGTCAGAGAGAAGCTCATCAGCAGTTTCAGGAGTTACAGTTTCTGAATCAATCCATTTGATAGTTACATCACATGAATTATATACACCACCATGCTTTAATGCTTCTACAACACTGATATAAGCATCATGAAGCTGGATATATTTACCAACTAATGCAACAGTTACCTTCTTAGTAGGATTCTTCCAGGCCTTGCACATTGCTCTCCATTCATCAAGGTCTGGTTCTGGACAGTCAAGGTGTAAACATTCACATGCTACCTGTGCAAGATGTTCTTCTTCCATCGCAAGAGGTGCATCATAAAGAATCTCAACATCTAAGTTCTGAAGTACATGAGACTTAGGTACATTACAGAAAAGTGCTATTTTATCTTTGATACCAGCCTCAAGTGGATGTTCGGTACGGCACACAAGAATATCCGGACGGATTCCCATTCCCTGAAGTTCCTTAACACTTGCCTGAGTTGGCTTAGTCTTCATTTCACCAGATGCTTTAAGATAAGGAATAAGTGTTACGTGAATAAGAATTGCGTTCTCATGTCCGACTTCATGCTGGAACTGTCTGATTGCCTCAAGGAAAGGCTGACTCTCGATATCTCCGACAGTACCACCAACTTCTATAATTGCAATCTTAGTTTCATCAGTTGAATAATCTCTGAAAAAACGGCTCTTTATTTCATTAGTAATATGAGGGATTACCTGGACTGTGCCTCCACCGAAATCTCCACGTCGTTCCTTCTGTAATACAGACCAGTATACTTTACCTGTAGTTACATTAGAATTCTTATTAAGGCTTTCATCAATAAATCTTTCATAGTGACCAAGGTCAAGGTCTGTCTCAGCACCATCGTCAGTTACGAAAACTTCTCCGTGCTGGATAGGGTTCATAGTACCTGGATCAATATTAATATAAGGGTCAAACTTCTGCATGGTTACAGAAAAACCACGGGCTTTAAGCAGTCTGCCTAAAGATGCGGCAGTGATACCTTTTCCTAAACCGGAAACAACACCACCTGTTACAAATACATATTTAACAGCCATCTTTTCCTCCAATCTGAATGTGTAATCAAAAAAATATGCAATATTATACAGCCCTGTATTATAAATTTCCATAGTTTAAAGAAAAAAACTAAGAATATAAAGTAAATATAAACATCTTATTAAACACTTAGATTTTGGTTGATTTATATTTTTTCCTTCTTTATAATGAAAACAGACTTATTTGGAAATGCTTAAGATAAGTACAGTATCATATCAGGAGAAGAGTATGGATAATTATAACAATAACGGTTATGACAATGGTTATAATAATAACGATAACCGCAACAATAACCGTAATAACAACAATAATAACAATAATAACAAGAAGCCAAAGAATGTTAACCTTATAATATTCATTATTATAGCGGCAGTTGTAACATTTATCGGACTTACGCTTCTTAGCAATATGTTTAGGAATGCAACTTACAAGGAGATAAGCTACGACCAGTTCATGCAGATGATTGATGAAGATAAGGTAAAGAAAGTAGCATTAGAGCAGGACAGAATTCTTATTACACCTGTTGAAGAGGAGAAACAGTCTGGCATAGCAGGAGTTTCATACACATATTATACAGGGTATGTTAATGATGATACTCTTGTACCACTTCTTAAGAGAAAGGGTATTGAGTTTGAAGGATATATTCCGGATTCGAGTTCTTCAATTGTAGAATTTCTGCTTGCATATGTACTGCCATTTTTATTCATATATATAATCTTTGCATTTGTATATAGAAGAATTGCTAAGAATGGTGGAATGATGGGCGGAATGGGCGTTGGAAAGAGCAACGCCAAAGTATATGTCCAGAAAAAGACAGGTGTTACATTCAAGGATGTTGCAGGTCAGGATGAAGCTAAGGAATCACTTACAGAGATTGTTGATTTCTTACATTACCCTGAGAAATATGCCAAGATTGGTGCAAAGCTTCCTAAGGGTGCACTTTTAGTAGGACCTCCTGGAACAGGTAAGACGCTTCTTGCCAAGGCTGTAGCCGGTGAGGCAGATGTACCTTTCTTCTCGCTCGCAGGTTCTGATTTCGTTGAGATGTTCGTAGGTGTTGGCGCATCACGAGTAAGAGACTTGTTCAAGGAAGCAACTAAGCAGGCTCCTTGTATTATATTTATTGATGAGATTGATGCTATTGGTAAGAGCAGAGATTCCAAGTATGGCGGTGGCAATGACGAGCGTGAGCAGACATTGAACCAGTTACTTGCAGAGATGGATGGTTTTGATTCTTCTAAGGGAATATTCATTCTTGCAGCAACTAACAGACCGGAAGTACTTGATAAGGCTTTACTTAGACCAGGTCGTCTCGACAGAAGAATTACCGTTGACAGACCTGATAAGAAGGGAAGAATTGAGACTCTTAAGGTACATTCTAAGGATGTGCTTATGGACGATACAGTTGATTTTGATGAGATTGCAATGGCAACAAGCGGTCTTGTTGGTTCAGACCTTGCCAATATCATTAATGAAGCTGCTATTGCGGCAGTTAAGAATGGAAGAAATGTTGTTACCCAGAAGGACCTTCTTGGTGCTTTTGATACAGTTGTAGCAGGTAAGGAGAAGAAGGAAAGAGTTCTTAGCAAGAAGGAAAAGCAGGTTGTTGCTTACCATGAGATTGGGCATGCCCTTATAAGAGCTATCAAGAATAATTCTGATCCGGTCCAGAAGATTACTATTATACCTCATACTAATGGTTCACTTGGTTATGTGCTTAACTTCCCAGAGGAAGAGAAGCATCTTGAGACTAAGGATGAACTTATGACAGACCTTATATCACTTGTTGGTGGCCGTGCTGCAGAAGAAGTTGTATTTGGTTCAGTTACTAATGGTGCTTATGATGATATCAAGAAAGCAACTAACCTTGCCAAGACAATGATTACAAGATATGGTATGTCAGACAGATTCGGACTTGTTGCATTATCAACAGTTGAAGATGAATATCTTAGCGGAAGAGCATCTATGAACTGTGCACAGGCAACTGAGGCAGAGGTTGATGACGAGGTAAAGAAGCTTATTGCGTCATGTTATGAAGAGGCTAAGCAGATTATAAGAGAGAACAGAGAAGTAATGGATCAGCTTGCAAGATATCTGTATGACCATGAGACTATCACAGGCAAGGAATTCATGAAGATATTCAGAGAGGCAAAGGGAATACCTGAGCCGGTTGATACTTCATTATTCTCAACATCAGAGAAAGTGGCAGAAAGCGTAACATTTAATGAAGATGGAAGCTATTCATCGACAGTTAGTGGTGAGCCGGAAAGCGATATATGGAAGAATATTGGCAGTCATTCAGACGATAATGAATCTGATGATACAGCTAAAGAAAAAGAAGATGATTAATAATAAAGGGGCATATCACATTGTGATATGCCCCTTATATCAACGCTTATTCTTTTCAGATATGTGTGAATGATATCCTGACGAAGTGCTTTCAATAGATTGTGAAGCAACGTCAGCAGCATCTTTAAGAGCGGTCTGTTTAGACTGTTCCTTAGCAGAACTGATTCTGGATTCAATTTTTTTAAGAAAAACATATGTAAGATATTCGCGGGACTAAGTTGGGATAATACATCCATAAATGTAGCGTTCGCCATACAACTGGCTGCGTATGATAAAACATTTAAAATGAAAGTTAAACTGCTTTCCGTTTGCCTGATCTGAAAATGTTATATATGTATTATTATAGTTATATAATAGTTCGTTGCTGGTTGAAAATGAAAGTCCTTTATCACTGACATCAATTAACGTTACTGGAATATCAGCTTCTGTGGTATCTGATGAGATATGTCCCGAAGCCCCGGTTGAAATGCGCTGATTAAATCTTCTGTCGCATTCAGAGGCAATGCTGGCAAAAACATTGGTCGAGATTTTGTAGTAAGCAGATGCGAAACTGGTTGATTTATAAGAGATAGTTTCTATGTTAATATTCTTCCAGACTACACGGTTCTTTGTTGCTGGGTCTATGGTATAAAGATTAAATAAAATATCCTTATAAGAAGAAAAATCTATTACAGCACCTTTTGATGTAAAAGGCGCTATGAGAATGTAGCCATTCTTGGATGCAACAACAGAGGAAGGCATCTCGTAGCTGACATTATCTATGGATATTTCAATTGAAATTGACCCGCCTACGGGAATATCAGATATTAACATAATACAACTCCCTTACATTAATAATTAAATATAGAATATCATAAAATTGCTGATTAATAAACGAAAATATGTTATATTTTTTTACATAGGGAGGAGATGCTATGAGTTTTACACATTTGCATGTGCATACTGAATATTCATTGCTGGATGGCTCCAGTAAGATAAAAGAGATTACTAAACGGGCAAAGGAACTTGGCATGGACAGCCTTGCAATAACTGACCATGGTGTGATGTATGGTGTTATTGAATTTTACGAGGCGGCTAAGAAGGCAGGAATCAAGCCTGTTCTTGGCTGTGAGGTGTATGTAGCTCCGGGGTCAAGGTTTGATAAAGGCGCAGGACAGAGTGAGGATAAATATAATCACCTTGTATTGCTGGCAGAGAATAACACCGGATATCAGAATCTTATGAAGATAGTCTCAAAAGGGTTTACAGAAGGCTTTTACTATAAGCCGAGAGTAGACAAGGAAGTGTTAAGGGAATATCACGAGGGAATTATTGCTACGAGTGCGTGCCTTGCAGGTGAGGTGCAGAGATATCTGTCAAGAGGCATGTATGAGACGGCCAGAGATGCTGCCCTTGAACTTCAGGATATATTCGGAAAGGGAAATTTCTTTCTTGAATTGCAGGATCACGGAATAGCAGAACAGCACTATGTCAATCCACAGCTTATGCGTATGCATAATGAGACCGGAATTGAACTGGTATGTACGAATGATGTTCATTATACTTATGCAGATGATGTAGATGCACATGATATATTATTATGTATACAGACAGGTAAGAAGCTTTCTGATGAAAACAGGATGCGATATGAGGGTGGACAGTTCTATTTAAAGTCAGAGGAAGAGATGGCGGAATTGTTCAAATACGCACCGGAAGCAGTTGAGAACACTCATAAGATAGCAGAAAGATGTAATGTTGAGATAGAATTCGGAGTTACAAAGCTGCCAGCGTTTGATGTGCCAGAAGAATATGGAAAGAATTCATGGGTGTATCTTAATGCTTTATGCTATGAGGGGTTAAAGGAGAGATATCCGGACAAGACCGCAGATGTATGTATTGAAGATATTATAGAGCAGGCAAAAGCATCAATAGTTGCAGACAGAAAAGATGTTGTTATAAAAAGGGCAGAGGATTCGAATGATATATTCCAGAGACTTTCTTACGAGCTGTCAGTTATCTATTCAATGGGATATGTCGATTATTTCCTGATTGTGTGGGATTACATTAATTATGCCAAGACACATGATATTCCGGTTGGACCCGGACGAGGCTCGGCGGCAATAAGTCTTGTGTCATACTGTCTTGGAATAACAACGCTTGACCCTGTTAAATACAATCTTGTATTCGAACGATTTCTGAATCCTGAGCGTGTGTCCATGCCCGATATTGACGTGGACTTTGCACCAGAAGGCAGACAGAAGGTTATTGATTATGTTATAGAAAAATATGGTAAAGAATGTGTGTGCCAGATAATCACATTTGGAACTATGGCAGCAAGAGCCGTTATTAAAGATGTCGGAAGGGTTATGGATCTTCCATATGCGATGGTTGATAACATTGCGAAGATGATACCACAGAAGGTTGGTGTTACGATTGACAGTGCAATGAATGGTGACGCAGACAGGGACATTAAGCCAAATGCTGAGTTTAAGGCATTGTATGAAGCTGATGAGACAGTGAGAGATCTTATAGATAAAGCAAAGAGACTTGAAGGACTGCCAAGGCATGCTTCAGTTCATGCCTCAGGTGTTCTTATCAGTCAGAAGGATGTTGGAGAGTATGTTCCGGTTGCAGTTGGAGCAGATAATGTTAAGGTTACGCAGTTTGAAGGTCCTACTCTGGAACATCTGGGACTGTTAAAATTTGACTTTTTAGGTCTTAGAAACTTAACTGTAATCCAACAGACTGAAAAATGTGAACAGCAGATTGACCCTGCATTTTCGGTGGATAATATACCATATAACGATAAGGCTGTATTTGAATGTATAAGTCAGGGCAAATGTGCAGGTATATTCCAGTTAGAGAGTGGCGGAATGAAAAACTTCATGAAAGAGTTAAAACCGGATTGTTTAGAGGATTTAATTGCTGGTATATCGCTTTACAGACCGGGACCAATGGATTTCATACCACAGTATATTAAAGGAAAAGAGAACGCGGGAAACATAACCTATGAATGCCCGCAGTTAGAGCCAATCTTAGAGCCGACATATGGCTGTATGGTTTATCAGGAGCAGGTTATGCAGATTGTCCGTGACCTTGCCGGATATTCGTGGGGCGGTAGTGATAATGTGCGAAGAGCAATGGCTAAGAAAAAGCTTGATGTAATGGAGCAGGAACGTCAGAATTTCGTATATGGTAATGAGGCTAACGGAGTACCAGGCTGTATTAAGAATGGCATAAATGAAGAGACTGCCAATAAGATATATGATGAGATGATGGATTTTGCAAAATACGCATTTAACAAATCACATGCGGCATGCTATGCGGTTGTGGCATATCAGACAGCATATCTGAAAGTACATTTTCCTGTACAGTATATGGCATGGCTGATATCAAGTGTAACTGATAAAACAAGTAAGGTCGCAGAATATATTCTTGCAGCAAGAGAGATGGGAATTAGTATTCTTCCTGTTGATGTCAATAAATCAGTTGCTGATTTCGGTGTTGAAGGTAAGAATATAAGGTTTGGATTTAATGCGGTAAAGAGTATGGGAAGACCTACAATTACTGCGATTATTGAAGAAAGGACCAATAATGGCGATTTTCACTCCATGCAGGATTTTATTACAAGAATGGCAGGGGCAATTAATAAGAGAACAGTTGAGCATCTTATACTTGCAGGTGCATTTGACACATTTGGTAATACGAGACGGGGCATGATGAATGTCTATGAAAGAATGATTGATAGTGCTGTTAAGCAGAATAAAGATGCTATTTCAGGACAAATGTCACTATTCGATTTCGTAAGTGAAGAGGATAAACAGAGCCTTGAAATGAAAGTGCCTGATATTCAGGAGTTTGAAAAGGAGGATCTGCTTGAACGTGAAAAAGAAGTTCTCGGTGTATATGTAACAGGACATCCGCTGGATGAATATACTGGTATGTGGGAGAAGCATATTTCTGCGAGAAGTACAGATTTTCTTATTGATGAGGAAACCGGACAGGCAAAGCTTATGAACGGTTCAAAGCAGACGATAGGTGGTCTTATAAGTAACATTAAGGTTATTACTACTGGCTCAGGACAGCAGATGGCATACCTTACAATAGAAGATTTTGTTGGAAGTGTTGAGGTAATTATGTTTTCAAGAAATTATGAAAAATATAAAAGACTTTTTGACACGACCAACAAAGTATTTGTTACGGGAAGAATACAGGCAGATGCCGATAAACCAGCAAGGCTTAGGGCAGACAGTGTCGTGAGCTTTGACAGTGTTCCAAGAAGATTGTGGCTTAGGTTTGACAGTCTTGCTGAGTATGAGACACACTTGGATGAGCTTGCTGATATTTTCAAAGAATCGGACGGTAAAGACACAGTCACAATATATTGTGTGGCAGAAAAACAGAGAATAGCGCTCCCACAGAGTCAGTGCGTGAAGGTGACATCAGACCTGCTTTATATTCTTAAGAGTAAATATGGTGAGAAAAATGTTGCTACAACATAAATTTTAATTAACATTGGTAAAAAATTATCAAAAAAAGAAGATTTTTCTTTTATAATGTGGTAACATAAAGCAGAAAATAATATTAAGAGATAAGAAAGGGGAAGTTATGGCAAAGGAAATTAAAACAATCGGCGTATTAACAAGTGGTGGAGATGCTCCAGGCATGAATGCTGCTATCCGTGCAGTTGTAAGAACTGCTTTGAATAAGGGACTTAAGGTCAAGGGTATTCAGAAGGGCTATAACGGACTTCTTAATGATGAGATAATTGATATGGACAAGCGAAGCGTTGCTGATATTATCCAGCGGGGTGGAACAATCCTTTATACAGCACGATGCATGGAATTCATGACTGAAGAAGGTCAGAAGAGAGGTGCTGAAGTATGCAGAAAGCATGGAATTGACGGTATAGTTGTAATCGGTGGAGATGGTTCTTTCAGAGGTGCACAGAAGCTTGCAGCACAGGGAATTAATACTATCGGACTTCCGGGAACAATTGATCTTGATATTGCATGTACAGATTATACTATTGGATTTGATACTGCTGTTAATACAGCAATGGAAGCTATTGATAAGATAAGAGATACATCTACATCACACGAAAGATGCAGTATTATCGAGGTTATGGGAAGAAATGCAGGATATATAGCATTGTGGTGTGGTATTGCCAATGGTGCAGAGGATATCCTTCTTCCTGAAAGATATGATAATGATGAGCAGACTCTTATTAATCATATTATAGAAGGAAGAAAGAAGGGCAAGAAACACCATCTTATTATTAATGCTGAAGGTATCGGACATTCTACAGGAATGGCAAGAAGAATTGAAGCTGCAACAGGTATTGAGACAAGAGCTACTATTTTAGGATACATGCAGCGTGGTGGTTCACCAACATGTAAGGACAGAATGTATGCGTCTATTATGGGTGCTTATGCTGTTGACCTTCTTGCTGAAGGAAAGAGTAACAGACTTGTAGCATACAGGGATTATGATATTGATGAGGCTCTTGCTATGACTAAGGATATTAGTGATTATGAATTTAATATAAGTGCGTTACTTTCTAAGTAATGCATGGCAGAAAGGTAACCTCATAATGATAACCAGTACGAGCAGTTCACAGGTAAAGCATGTTATATCATTGCTTTCTAAGGCCAGGGAAAGAAAGAAGAATAAAGAATATGTTGTAGAGGGAGTCCGCATGGTATCTGAGGTGCCGGCAGATTTACTTGTAAAGATATATATGTCTGAAAGATTTCATAGTAACAATCCTGAGTATGTGCATGAGCTGGTTAAGAAGCAGGGGATTTCTTCTGACAGTATTGAGATTGTCGCCGATAATGTATTTGACAGAATGTCACAGACACAGACACCACAGGGGATTATGGCGGTTGTAAGAATGAATGACAGCAGTATTTCAGATATGCTTACCGACAATCCGTTACTGATTCTTGTTGAGAATCTTCAGGATCCGGGTAATCTGGGAACTATATTAAGGATGGGTGAAGGTGCAGGTGTTACCGGAGTTGTTATGAGTTCTAATACTGTGGATATATATAATCCTAAGACAATAAGGTCAACAATGGGTTCTATATTCAGAGTGCCATTTGTATATGTGCAGGATTTTAGCGATGCAGTTTCACAGTGTCAGAATGCCGGAATTAAGGTATATGCTGCACATCTTGACGGAAAGAATACATATCTTGGTGAAGATTACAGGGAAGGAACCGCATTTCTAATAGGCAATGAGGGAAATGGACTTACAGATGATATCACTAAGCAGGCAGATACACTTATAAGAATTCCGATGCAGGGAGAGGTGGAATCTCTTAACGCGGCAATAGCATGTACAATTCTTACATACGAAGCTGTCAGACAGAGAAGTGTGTAGATAACCAACTATATATATGGTCATATACTATTTTTGGCAAAATGAATTTAATAAACAAACCCGCAAACCCGCTCATAGAGCGGGTTTTAACATATTTGACAAATTACTGTAACTTTGCTATTATATTTCCGTAATAAATTGTAACATTTCTGTAACAATTTATAGGCGAAGCTAAATAAGCCGCCGGAAAGGGAAGTATAATATGAAACTTAGAAGTAGCAAAGCTGCTTGCTATGTGGGAGCTGCAATTGTGTTATTTATGACACCGGTTCTTCCAGCAGTGGCAACTACCTATGAGAAAACACAGAATACTGACACGGGAATTAAGGTTGCATCTTATTCAGCTAATACAGAAGAGGTTCTTGTGACTGGGTATGAAGAAACAGGAACATACAAGAACAAGGCAGTAGCAATTACTGATCCTTATCTTGATGTTTATGACACTTCTGACGAAGAGACAGCACAGGTTGTGGGAAGATTATATACTAACACACTTGTAGATGTTGATATGGTCGGAAAGGAATGGACTAAAGTTAGTTCAGGAAACTGCGAAGGTTATGTACAGACACAGTGCTTATGTTTTGGAGAAGAAGCAGAGGCTATAGCAGAACAGATTGGAACAGATAATCTTCTTGCAGGATATACAATAGCAGAGATTGAAGCTATTGAAGCAGAAGAAGAGGCTGAAAGACTTGCAGAAGAAGCAAGACTTGAGGCAGAGGCAGAAGCTGAAAGAGCGGCGGCTGCAGCAGAGGAAGCAAGACGACAGAAGATAATTGCTAATACAATATCAGGAACAGATATAACATATAACCCAACTATGAGCGTATCAGATGATGATATATGGCTTATGGCATGTATCATAGACTGGGAGGCTGGATACCAGCCATATGCAGGAAAGCTTGCAGTTGCAAATGTTATTCTTAACAGAGTAAGAAGCGGACATTATCCTGGTACAGTTACAGGGGTTATATATCAGAGATCACAGTTCTCAGGTGTATCAGATGGTGCAGGCAATCCATCAGACAGATTTGCAGCAAGACTTGCAAATGGTCCAAGAAACACAGAATGTATGCAGGCAGCACTTGAGGCATTATCAGGCGTTAATAATATAGGTGGTTATACATCATTCAGGGCATTATATACTGTAGATGTTAACAACTATTCAGATTTTGTAATAATTGGAGATCATATATTCCATTAAGGGATAAAAAAGGTGGTGTGGTTTTCTTCCGTACAAACTACGCTACATAATAATAAGCATTGAGCGGTTTTACTTTTTTGAAAGGGTTCGTT
>ERZ791615.804-NODE-804-length-11879-cov-4.99738_pt1 | contig 11879 bp, 5 predicted proteins | sample MGYA00510273_ERZ791615 | MGnify/ENA primary metagenome ERZ791615 (study PRJEB30046, sample SAMN00715185) | human gut metagenome | study: EMG produced TPA metagenomics assembly of the A metagenome-wide association study of gut microbiota in type 2...
CCTATCCGCATGATACTCTACTCGGCTTTTGCCGGACTGGTATTACTATATTAAACAAAATCTTTCGATTTTATTTGGTAGTAATAAATAAAAATCGTACATTTGCAACAAAAAGGAGATAGATCATGACATACTCACAGGCAGATATTACCGTTCCATACGCTGTGGCGAACTTTGCAGAGATTCGCCACAAGGGATATTATTATGTGGACAAGACCAACTATATTCCACTGCTTGAGCGTTACAAAGCACCAGTTTTTCTCCGTCCTCGCAGATTCGGAAAGAGTCTGCTCGTTTCCATGTTGGCTCACTATTACGACCGTAACATGGCAACACAATTCAAAGAATTGTTTGGTGGAACTTGGATTGGCGAACACCCAACAAACGAGCACAACCAATATCTCGTTGTAAGATATGACTTTTCCACAACTTCCGTTGCCAGCAAGAAGGAAGACATCGAGAAGAACTTCAACGCCGTGAATTGCAGTCCACTCCGTACATTGGTGGAACGCAACAGAGACCTTTTTGGAGATTTCAGGTTCAGAGAGGATGGCAATGCCTCCAACATGTTGGTTGAAGTATGCGAGTTTATCTCTTCCCATAATCTTCCACCTCTTTATATATTAATAGATGAATACGACAACTTTACCAACCAGCTACTAGTTGTCTTTAAGGACTCGCTGTACCAGGACCTGACCACAGGGGAAAGTTTTCTACGAACTTTCTTCAAGGTTATCAAGGCAGGCATTGGCGAAGGTACCATCCGCACCTGCTTCTGCACAGGAGTACTGCCTGTCACCATGGATGACTTAACCAGTGGCTACAACATCGCAGAGATGTTGACACTGAAGCCTGAATTTACCAACCTATTAGGCTTTACCCATGAGGAAGCAGCCCAATATCTGAAGTATGTCATCAATAAATATGGCCCTCAAGCCTCTTTCGAGGAATTATGGACTCTAATACTCAACAATTATGATGGTTACCACTTTTTACCAAATGCAGAACCATTATTTAACTCTACCATTCTGACTTACTTCCTCAAGAACTTTGCAGAACTGAAAGGCGGCATCCCTACGGAAATGGTAGATGAGAACCTACGTACTGACACTAGTTGGATAAGAAGATTGACCATCACGCTTGACAATGCCAAAGAAATGCTCGACAGCCTGTTGATGGATGGAGAATTGTACTATTCACAAGCCGATTTACGCAGCAAGTTCAACAAGCAAAAGTTCTTCTCCCCAGAGTTCTACCCTATCAGCCTCTACTACTTGGGTATGACCACCCTGAAGGACAATTACAAAATGGCTTTGCCAAACTTGACGACCAAGAGTGTATATATGAGTTACTACAACGAATTGAATAGTATCAGCGACAATGCCCGTAAGTTTGTTCCTGCATACGAGGCATTTGTCAGAGACAGAGAACTGGAGCCATTATTCCATAACTATGTTAAGGAATACTTAGGTCAGCTTCCAGCCCAAGCCTTTGACAAGATGAACGAGAATTTCATTCGCTGTTCATTTTTCGAGTTGCTGAGCCGCTGATTGAGCAATTGCTATACATTCGCCATCGAACAGAACTTGCCATCGGGTCGTGCCGACTTAGTCTTGACCGGCATTCCTGGCACATTATTCCACAACGACTGTCGCATCATTGAGTTTAAGTATTTCAAGTCAAGAGACGCAGGCATTGTTGATCAATTGGAAGAGGCACACCTAGAAGATGCCCAACAGGTGAAGGCTTATGCAGCAGATATGCAGAAAGCCTATCCTCACTATCAAATAAAAGCATACGTAGCTTATATCGCAGGAAACAAGGCTTGCAAGATTTTTAAAGAGAATAGTAATGATTGATTATAACAACCAATAAGAACGCTCTTTTCTTCCCCACCTTTATCGGCGTGAAGGTCATAAAGACAAATCCTCCCGAATTTATTTACTGGCAATAAATAAATTCGGGAGGATTTTGTTTTATATTTAGAAAAGGATGATTATCGGATAACCATCTTTATCTTTTTGCCATCAGCTACTATGATGAACACACCAGTAGTAGGAGCCATTATGGTTGCGTTTTGACTGGCAGCCAGTTTTTTTCCATCAAGAGAATAGAGAGCAAGCTGCTTGCATCCCTCAGCTGTAATCATTTTACCTGATACCGAAATATGGATAGCAGATACAGGAGCTGCTACCACAGGATTGATACCAGTTGCCTCATCACCATATTTCATTACATACTTTTCTACATGATCGGTTGTGATGGTTACAGAGACCAATCTTCCTTTCTTATCGTATTCGAAATCCTTGATTAAGGAAGTATTTGCAGCTGCTCTTGTTGCAGTAGAGCTATTCTCTGTATACTGTATCAGTCGGTTGTCGTTATCACGGGTATAGGATATGATGCTTTCTATATAACTGTTCTTAACAGTATAAGTAAGTGTATTACCCTCTACGTTACATGTCGATTCATTTACATAATCGGCTTTCCAGGAATCCGAAGATGCATCCCATGTATAGTTGGCATGAGAAGATAAATCAGATTTATCTGCAAAGAATGTAGAATCAATATCGCTGATATAAGCAGAACTGTTATATGCCTTTACCGGAGAACTTGGCATTATCAATGCAAACTGAGGCTTAGCAACATAGCTGCTTTCTTCCTTACTGCTTGGCTGCCACTCGTCGCCTACCTTATCATAAGTAATGGTTGTACTTCCATTCTCATTATTTGTCTCCTCACGTTTACTGGTTTCTACAATCTTACCATCTTGCAAATCACGATAGATAGTGGTACTGACGCCATTATTTTCGACTGTGATAGGAAAAACACTCGTACGTGGCTCTGGGTCAAAGTCATTATTTTCATAAGACCAAGAATAAGTAAATTCTATACCATCAGAGGTTAAAGAGCGCTTATGTCCATAATTCTTTTCGCCATCCTCATATTCCAACTCAACTTCATGATAAGTTCCTTTATCATCAATATAACATTCTTTCATGTCGTAAGAATCAGGCCCTTTATAGCTATCTTTCCTCTTTCTTGTATACCCATTCTCTGTATAAGTATAAGTCAAGAGATAACCGCCATCACTATCATATTTTTGATTTTTTGTCACATATCCGTCCTTATTGAATTCATAGTAAGGACAGAGTTCATAGTCTCCCAATTCCAGTTTAAAGGTCTCATCAGGAATCGCAAACTTCTCCCATTTACCATTCTTGAAAATTTCGAGAGGTTTGGTTGGTCTATTAGAAGCATCCACATCACATAATCTATATCTTGCTTCTTCTTTTCCATCGGTAGCATAGTAAACCCAGGTGATTTCATCCAATTCTTGAGAACTGCTACCTATATGTTTATATATTTCAGAACAATATCTTCCATCCTTAAAAGGATATACACCATCATAGTTAACGAGATTTCCTGCATCATCATACTCCAAGAATCTACGAGTCATATCTCCACCATACTTATAAGTCCATTGCAAGATGTTCGGATTTTGACGTATCCAGTCATAAGCATCATAACGATTCTGTATGAATTCCTTCTTTTCACGATCATAGGTATAGGTGATACATTCACGATGTTTACCATCGTAAATCCATGGATCATCATAATTATCTGTCTTAACCGTTTTATCAGTAAGAATCCATGAACCTCCTTTGTCTGCAGAATAGTTATAATTGATGATAGTAGTATATCCGTTTGCGGAAGTCACCTCTTTTTTGTTTCCGCTCACCGAAGAACTACCAAATCTATAGTCTTTATGAATGGTAGAATTGTCTGTCACATTCCACACCTGTTCTATGATTTTACTCCAATTTCCCCATCCGTCTTTGAATTCTTCTGCTTTCCAGGCTGTTGCCTCACAAACGTCACCATTGATTTCAACAGTTACCTTAATATAATTCTTTTGACCGGTAAGAACGAAGCAGTTTCCAGCCTCATACCAGTTGTATTCTTTGATTTTAGAAATATAATGAATCTGAGAAAAATAATCTACACCATAAGTTATCTCTTTCATCAGATAAGCCTTACCATCGGTATCATCGCCTACAAGATGGTCGTAGCCATAAGTCTTGCTGCAAAGAAGTGTTTCCTTGCCAGCCTCATCTGAAGCTTTATGCTCATACTTATCCTCGCTAACTGTTCTGCCTTGCTGATCCTCAGTATAAGCATAGCGTTCATAACTTCCATCAGGTGATTTCACATAAGCCAATCGTCCCTTCTCATCGAATGTTCGGGTTGGTAAAACATTCAACGAATCTGAGTTATAAATAACATCACATCCAAGCAATTGGTCTTCCTTCTTACTGCCAAAAGAAACTACTGGCATATCAGCAGGCTTGACAACTGAGATGATATTAGGCACAATAATTACTGTATGATCAGAGTCACTTGAAGTCGCAAGACTAATTGCGACATCAGTATTAACCACCTTCGCTACTTGCTTTTTAGTAAATTGGCTTCTAGCATTTACTGGTTGTAAGGCTAGCGAAGCAGCTCCTAGAACTAATAAGTAAAGTTTTTTGTTCATATTTGATTATTTTTAATTAATTAAACTGTCATTCATATTTTATAATAGAAATTAGAATCTCATTTATGGATGCAAAGTTACACAATTTAATTATAAACCGCCTTGTTCAAATTGGTTCAAGTTTTAGATTTTGGTTTGTTTAACGAATTCTGTTCCCAACTTCCGCAGGAAGTCTACCAACACTTTCTATTCTTTCGCAAAGCCTAATATACACAAAGTTAATCGACAAAAGAGGGTGTGTCATAAGTCTATGGCGCACCCTTTTCGTTTTTTCTCCTTTTTCCAGATACGGAACTGAAAAAATTGTTTTTATTTACAACAAAGCCCAAACTTTCACAAGCTCGGGCTTTGCCTTTCCGCAAAAAAATTGTATCTTTGCAGAAAACTTCTTTAAGTATGGCAAAGATACAAATAAAATCTGAAACTCGGCATGAATTGAGCTTTTTTCCTAACTCTTTCGATGATTATGTGCCAAAAGACAGCAAAGTTCGTATGGTGGATCGTATTGTTCGCAGTATGGACATCAACCCTCTCATGGATACCTATGATGGGATTGGTGCTCCTCCTTATAGTCCGAAGATGCTTCTAAGTTTAGTTGTTTTTGCCTATATCAATGGCGTTTATTCCTGTCGTGGCATAGCGGACGCACTTAAATACGATGTTCGCTATATGTGGATTTGTGGAGGTAAGCAATTATCTTTCGCAACAATCAACCGCTTTAGATCCAATCATATGATTAAATGCATCGACTTTTATTTTGATGCAGTTGTCTCCATATTGGTTGAAAAGGGCGTGATTAGTCTGGAGGAACAATATGTTGATGGTACTAAGATAGAGTCGAAAGCAAACAAGTACACGTTTGTATGGAAGAAGACTGTGGAAAAGAACAGGGCTAAGCTCTTGGAAAAAACCTCTGCTGCATTGGCTCAGATAAAAGAACAAATTCGCCTGAATGGCGGGAGTGACATTAAGGAAGAAGACAGCGAGCCAGCCACTTCCGCCAAGGATATAAAGAGAAGTACACGTTTGTGTGAGAGGCAAGCGAAGAACCTTCCTAAGGCAAAGCTTACAGGAAGAGAGAAGCAAAAGCTAAATACTCAGATAGATCACTTGTTCAAAGCCTCGGACAAACTGTGCGAGTATGAAAAATCACTGGATATACTGGGCGAGAGAAACAGTTACTCCAAGACTGATCCCGATGCGACCTTCATGCGCCTCAAGGAAGATGCCATGAACAATGGGCAGACAAAGCCTGCCTATAACCTTCAAATTGCGACAGAGAATCAATATTGGACGAATTTCGCCCTTTATCCCAATCCAACAGACACCCTGACCTTCAAGCCTTTTTTGGATAAGTACAAGAAACGATATGGAAAGCAATCCAAGAGCGTCACCGCAGACTCAGGGTATGGCTCGGAGGAGAACTACGAGTACCTAGAGATGGAAGAGATGATGGGTTATGTAAAGTACAACTGGTTTCACAAGGAACAGCATAAGCCTTTCAAGGAGGATGCCTTCAACCAAGCGAACTTCTACTACAACAGGGATGATGACTATTATGTCTGCCCCATGGGACAACACATGGAACCTTGTGGACAACGGCAAACGAAAAGTGATTCCGGCTATGTGTCTGTCATTACATTATATAGAGCACAACGATGTGATGGATGTCCGCTTGGAAGTCTCTGCAAGAAATCCAAAGGCAACAGAACCATATATGTCAACCATAAACTGAATGCATATAAAAAGGAAGCCTTCCTGCTACTAACGTCTGAAGAGGGCTTGAAACACAGAAGCCAGCGACCGATAGAGCCGGAAGCTGTATTTGGGCAGATGAAGGCAGATATGCATTATAAGCGATTCAGGCATTTTGGAATGGACAAGGTTTACATGGATCTAGGATTGTTCGGAATGGGATTCAATTTGAAGAAATATTTGGGTATAAAACGATAAAACTCAATTTTGTTTTTTTATCGTCAGGGATAACTATGCCCTTTTGTGAACTTCCTGCCTGTTTATAATAGAGAAGATCGGAAAAAGTAAAATTTGCAGACGATATTATATGATTCCCTTTTTGGAATAGGCTACGATACTTCTAGGATTATACAATAAATAACATAAAAGAGGGTGCGCCATAGACTTATGACACACCCTCATTATCATATTTTCCTACTTCTCAAACCTGCAATTATCTGTTACCAGGTAACGCTCATACCCAATGCGATGCTGGCATTGGAACTGAGAGGAATGAACTCTTTGCTGGTCTTGCCCAAGATGTGATCCATACCGATGAAGAAGTTGTAACCCTTAGGATGGATATTCAGAACATAACCCATACTTGTAGCAAAACTGCTGACTGCAAAGTTGACACCACCATCCAACCACTTCAATGGTTTCCAGTTGGCACTGAGTCTACCCTCGCTCCAGGTATAATCACCATTGATGCGGGTGCTGCTCAGCAAACCGAAGGACAACTTGTCGTATGCTGGCAAACTGTACTCTGCGCCAAAGTTGAGCGTAGCTGCCAGAGCGGTAGTACGGCTACCCTGGTCGCCCAAATCCTTCAGGTTGATGAAGTCGGTAATCTGGTCGCCGTAATCATCCAACTTGTCATCGATGGTAGAACCGCTGTTTTCTCTTACCGCAGTATCATGGAAGCCATTGAACTCGAAGCTCTCAGCTCTGTTCACAGCCTTCATATTGTTGCTCCAGTTGATGAAGCCCAAATCGAGAACAGAAGCACTCAGGGTCAGGTTATCGTTCAACTTATAGACACCACCGAGGTCGAGTGCCATACCGAAGCCACCCAATCCTGCGCCATCAACATCTATATCATCTATCTTTTCGTACTCCCCCTTCTCCGGGTTGTTATATTTATCTCTTGAAGTCTTATAAGTAAAGCCCTTCATAGAAACCTGGGCATTCGCCTTGCCGGAAACAATCCACTTGTCTGTACCAGAGAGGTCAGCACGCAGGTTTTCCAGACGAACATCACCATCAGCCACACCGAAGAGGAACTTCAATTTAGCACCGATGCGGAGTTTCTTGTTAATCTGATGAGAGTGACCCAATGCCAATTCAGCATAAGAGCGAGCCATCATGCTCACATCACCAATCTCATAATTCTGATTGCCCGTATTCTTGGCAAATTCAAACAACTCATAAGGCAGGGAAGCGCCGAAAGATGCCTTGGCATTCACCTCGATGGTATTATAACCGCCAAAGCCCTTGAAACCGGCAGAAAGAATGGCGATGCCTACATCTCCCTGTATGCGGTTGTTGCTCTTGCTGAAGCCTTTCAGCGCCTCATCGACAGAAATATAAGGATTCATGAAGGAAGTCATCTTCTTGGCACCCGCCTCCTGTCCGTACATCGGATTGTTCAGTACAATATCCTGGTAGCCGAAGTTGCCCTGCAGGTTGACATTGATATTACCCAAAGCTGGGATGGTGATATAGTTCTGCTTGTTCTCAAAAGCCGGGTTCATATCGTGACGGAACTTGTAGTCGTCAGTAAAGTAAGCGGAATTGAGTGTCTGAGCCATTGCGGTGCCACCCATCATCAGCAAAGAGGCAGCCAAGAGATGCTTATATATTTTATTCATCATTTTCTTTGTCTTTTATGTGTGTTATTATTCTGTTACTACTCTCTGTCATTAATTGAAGTTACCAATCACCTTACCCACGAGTTTCACCTTGATGTTTTCCAACTTCAGGGTATGCTTCTCAGAGTTGAGGTTGATACCGGTCACGGTAGTTCCATCATGACTTGCCTTACCTTTTACCTTATAAGAGAGTCCGTCGAGCTTCTGCAATCCGCCCTTTACCTTTTCACGGAGTTCTATTTCCAGCGGAGAGTTCACGGCTGTCACGCCATCAGCAGATGCTTTCACAGTACCCTTCTTGACATTCACTTCAATCAGGTTACTAATATCAGTACCATCCACTCCGAGTGGAGTTGCCTCTACGATGAGGGTAGCAGGAACCAGGTTCTGCGCATCGGCTGTCAGTCGAACATAAGTTCCTTCAGACAATTCCAGATCATCCAGATCATCATTCCAACCGTCGAAATCATCAGCATATTCGATGACTGCATCCTCGGCAAATGCCAACGGTGCATAAATCTCGTAGCTTGGCTCGATACGATAATTGCGGCCGAACTCGATAGTCATTTCCTGACTGAGATCAGCCTTTGCCTCTACATTGGTAATCTGTACGTGGTCTGGAATATGCTTGTTGATAAGCGTAGCCAGGTTGCTCACCTCATATACATTGGCAGCACCATACTGAGCAGTCAGTTCTGCAGTCTTATGGCGGCAGATACAGATCTTGGTCACTGGCGCAACAGTAGTCTTGCAGATATTCATCTCAGGGAGTTGCACGGTAGCCAAGTTCTGACCGTTCTTGGTAGAAATCACCTTTGCACTCACATTTGCCGCTGCATCCATATCATTTTGGATAGAAAGAATAATCTGAGGATTATCCAAGTCTGCTCTTACGCCATCTTCTGAAAGGAAGTCAGGAACGCCAGTCACAGATACATCACCCAAGCTTGAGATATTGATTTCTGGGTCGAAGATACCGGTAGCAGACTTCAAGGTAATATCATTGACATTCACGTTGGCACCGATGGTCAGTGCAGATGTAGGAACCCTCGTTACATTAGCCTCAATACCGAGGGCGAAATAACCATCCATCCTGATTGAGCCATTATTGCCGATAACGACCTTACCATAGGCATCCTGTTTTTCAAAATCCAGTTTTTTAGCCTTGATGGTGAGTTGCAGGTTGCTGCTTGTAGAAACATCCTTCACCGTAATCTTCGAACCATCAACCATAGGAACGCCATTGCCATTACCAGAGACATGTGAAATCTCCAGATAGCCAGGAAGGGTGAGGGTTGCCTTATCAATATTGGTGATGGCAGAAGAAAGACCACCAAGAGTGAGATTAATCTTCAGTTCGATTTCGCCAGCCACCTCAGCACTTTTCAGGATCTTCACAGCAGCATCCGTACCATTATATTTAAACATCAACTCCTTAGGAGAGACAAAACTGAGATGACTACCAGCTGCACGGGTACACTTGGCAGCAGAATTGGCATTTAAGGTTAGCGTATTAGAATAAGAATTACCCCTCAGAACAATAGGAGAAATCATTGGTGAAGCAGATGATGCACCAGAACCTGTCAATTGGAACAGATAATCACCATTTGCGGCAATCTTCACACTACCATTCTCTTCGAGTTCCAAGATATCAGACAAAGGAATGTTCATGGTAGAACTGGCAGGTATTTCCAATTCGCCACTACCAAATCCCATCGTAGCATCAATCTGGTCAAAATCATAATCGTCATTTGTACACCCAGTTACCGAGAAACCCAACGTCAATAAAGACGCAAGTAATAGACTTGCTTTCATTTGCTTTTTCTTCATAGTTTATGAATATTTGATAATTATAGAACTTTACACTTTTAAAGAGAACTTACATAAATTGAATAATTAATTAAACTGTCATTCATATTTTATATTAGAATCTCATTTATGGATGCAAAGTTACACAATTTAATTATAAACCGCCTTGTTCAAATTGGTTCAAGTTTTAGATTTTGGTTTGTTTAACGAATTCTGTTCCCAACTTCCGCAGGAAGTCTACCAACACTTTCTATTCTTTCGCAAAGCCTAATATACACAAAGTTAATCGACAAAAAGGTGGATTTTCATCAGAAAATCCACCTTTTACACTATAATTCGCTTTTTGTCCACCTCTTCTTTGTGTTTTTTGTGTACTTTTGCAACTGTGTATTAATAGCGGCATGAATTCAGACTTAGCTTGATTTCATGCCAACCAACAAGTAAACAAACAAACCTAAGAATAAGAAATGAATAAGAAAAGACAGATTTTACTTTCAGCAGTATTGGCCTCTGCTTTGGCATCCAACGCACAGGTTTCCATCAATGTAGATGCCTCTAACCCAGGTATCAAGGTATCTCCTAACCTCTATGGTATCTTCTTCGAGGATATCAACCATGCTGCAGATGGCGGTCTCTATGCCGAACTCATCAGCAACCGTTCTTTCGAAGACGATGACAAGAATATTCCTACCTGGAAAACTGCCGCTCAGGAAGGTGCAAAGATCAATGCACAACTCATCAATAAGGGTTTGCTCAACAATGCACAGGGCAAGGCACTCCAGCTTACCATCGCTGCCAAGCCTGCAGCTACAGCCTCTCTCATCAATGAGGGTTTCTGGGGAATCAACGCCGTGCAGGGCAGAACCTATAAACTCTCTTTCTGGGCTAAGGGTAGCTACAAGGGCGGATTGAAGGCTCGCCTCACCAACGCCAAGGGCGATAAGGTTTACGCAGAAACCACCCTCAATGCCAAGGTTGGCAAGAAGTGGACCAAATATACGGCTGAGTTGACTGCCAACGGAAACGATGCCAAGGCTCAGTTTGAACTCGTAGCCGACGGAAAGGGTACCATCGTTCTCGATGTGGTAAGCCTCTTCCCTCCTACTTTCAAGAATCGCGAGAATGGCTTGCGCCCTGACCTGGCTCAGCTTCTCTATAACATCCATCCTAAGTTCGTCCGTTTCCCTGGCGGTTGCTACGTAGAGGGACAGGAATCTCCTGAGAATGCTTTCCATTGGGAGAAGACTATCGGTCCTATCGAGGAACGTCCGGGCCATAAGAACGTAAACTGGCGCTACCGTACCAGCGATGGTATGGGATTCGATGAGTATCTGCAGCTTGCCGAGGACCTGAACGCCAAGCCTCTCTATGTTGTAAACGTAGGTTTGTGGCACGGCGGTATGACTCCTGTAGACAGCATCCAGCCTTGGATTGATGAGTGCATGAATGCCCTGGAGTATGCCAACGGTCCTGTTACCTCTAAATATGGTGCGCTCCGTGCTAAGAACGGTCATCCTGAGCCATACAATATCGAGTATCTAGAGATTGGTAATGAGAACAACCAGCCGGATCCTGCGGCTCAGAGCGACCATTACTACGAGCGCTTCAAGAAGTTCAAGGATGCGGTTCTGGCAAAATATCCTAAGATGCACCTCATCGGTAACGTGGTGGCTTGGGGCGATGACAATCCTAAGTGGGAAAGCAACGAGAGCGTAGAACTCCTCGACGAGCACTACTACAGAAATCCTGCCTGGTTTGCCGAGAACTTCAACAAGTATGATAACTACGACCGTAAGGGCAGCGAGATTTATGTAGGTGAATATGCCGTAACCCAGGGCTTCGGCAATATGGGTTCGCTCGATGCTGCACTCGGTGAGGCTGTCTATATAATGGGCATCGAGAACAACTCTGACATCGTGACCATG
>ERZ791615.813-NODE-813-length-11741-cov-4.81029_pt1 | contig 11741 bp, 10 predicted proteins | sample MGYA00510273_ERZ791615 | MGnify/ENA primary metagenome ERZ791615 (study PRJEB30046, sample SAMN00715185) | human gut metagenome | study: EMG produced TPA metagenomics assembly of the A metagenome-wide association study of gut microbiota in type 2...
ACGACTCATAAATCTACCCTTAATCGTGTATTGGATGATAGTTGCGGATTTTAGGTTTTGTTGTTTTTAAAGTTTTTAATTTTGTTTGTTGTTTATATTTATTTTTATTTGATTTATATGTCGTTATTTGTTTTGTTCTGTTCACAATTGGTTTTTCAACTGCAAGGGCAAAACTTAACAATTTTGGGGTCTTCAAACGTTGTTTTTTTACTCATTATTGGCTTTTTTAAGCTATAGTAGTAATATTTTTTGGCAAAGATAAAGAAAATAAATTAACTTAGTAGAATTATTAACAAAATAAATGTTAATAAGATTTCTTAACAATGTTTACCTTTATCTGCTATCATTATTAAAAATGACGCGCAAATATTTAAGAAACATTAAAAAATGTACATTAAAGCCATTTATATTGTAACACAGTGAGCAGCAATCACTATTTTTAGCTAACTTTGTGCATGGTTTAACGGCATAACACGCAACACAAAGAGTTGGGCCGTTTTTAACGAAACTAACAGAAACATCAATTTTTTTAAAGACAAGAAAAAAACATGACAACATCATCACTGCTCCTTATTGGAGGCCTCGGAACACCCGAACTGATTCTTATTCTCATCGTTGTGCTCGTGCTCTTCGGAGGCAAGAAGATTCCCGAACTGATGCGCGGAATGGGCGTCGGCATTAAAAACTTTAAGGAAGGCGTAAACGGAATTAACGAAGAGATAAAAAAAGACGTCAACAAAGCCGAAGAGGCTGATAAGAAAGAGGACAAATAGTGTCCTGGTTTCCAAAACAAGATTAATCGGCTGAACAAAGAAGAAAAAACATACGGATGACAGACAAAGAAGAAACCACGCCATCTACGACAGCTTCAACAAACGACGGCTTGAAGCAGAGCATCGAAGCACAGCAGCAGGAGCAGAGCGAGCAGCAACCTGTCAGCCAAACAGCGCAGCAGGAGCATGGCGGTGAGCAGCAAAGCGGCCAGGCACAGCAGCAGGAGCAGGGCGATGAGCAGCAAAGCAGCCAAGCACAGCAGCAGGAGCAGAGCGGTGAGCTGCAAAGCGACGAGCCAGAGCCGTTAGACGAGATGACGTTTTGGGACCATTTGGAGGCGTTGCGCTGGATGCTTGTAAGGGTGTTTTCAGCCCTTGGCATCTTCATCATTGGCGGCTTCGCTTTCATTCCCTGGATCTTCGAGCATGTGATCATGGCTCCCATCGACAACCAGTTTTTCCTTTACCGTTGGTTGGCAAAGATGTCGGAGCAGGTGGCCATCATGCCCGACGACTTGACGCGCCCGTTCCACGTCAGCATAATAAACATCCGACTGTCGTCGCAGTTTTTCCTTCACATGTCGCTGTCGTTCTGGTTGGCGTTGCTCATAACCTTCCCCTATCTCGTTTATGAGGTATGGAAGTTTATCTGCCCAGCGCTCTATGAGAACGAGCGCAAGAGCATGATGTTCACCTTTGTCTTTGGAACGGTCATGTTCTTCATTGGCTGCGTGGTGGGCTACAGCGTGGTGTTCCCGCTGACGCTGCGGTTCCTCTACAACTACCAGTTGAGCGCGTCGATCAGCAACCAGCTGTCGCTCGACTCGTACATGGACAATTTCCTGATGCTTGTGTTCATGATGGGCATCGTGTTTGAGCTTCCCCTGGTGTCGATGCTTTTGGGCAAGATTGGCATTCTGCACCGCGGCTTCTTCAGCACCTACCGTAGCCACGCCGTTGTGGCGTTGCTTGTGGTGGCTGCATTCATAACACCCTCGTCAGACCCCTTCACCCTCATGGCGGTTTTCACACCTATCTATATTTTATGGGAGCTGAGCGCCTTCCTGGTGAAGCCAGCGCCTAAGGACGATTAAGACAGGAGAGTGGCATTCTTTGCCTTTCGCTGGCAGGAGAAACATTTGCTTCGCGCTTTGCACGAGCAAACACAAAATAAAGCATACCTTCTTGCGGAGGTTTTAAAGACAATAGAGACAATTCTTTGATTGAGAAGCTATAACAGCCGCAGCAAATCAAAAAAATTGTCTCTATTGTCTCTATTGTCTTTAAAAAAAACGCAAAGAAGATAACATTATCCCCATATTGTCTTCAAAAATCGCCAAGAAGATAACGTTATCCACCTATTGTCTTAAAAAACGTCAAGAAGAGAACGTTATCCCCTTTTGTCTTAAAAACCAAGCCCATTGTCGTTCAGACGAAGAACATGATGATAACCTGAGCGATGACAACCCTAAGGAACATGCCGAGCGGATAGACCGATGCATAGCTCACAGAGGCCGAGTCGCCCTTCATCGTGTCGTTGGCATAGCCCAGAGCCATGGGGTTAGCCATAGCGCCACAAACGATACCGCAGACCGAACCGAAATCGAGTTTCTTGCTCTTCAGCGCTATTATGCCCACAATGAGCACAGGCACCACGGTGAGCACGAAGCCGAGGCCTATCCACAGCAAGCCCTCGGGGCGCATGACGGTATGGAAGAAGTCGCCGCCGGCAGCAAGACCCAAGCAGGCGAGGTAGAGCGAGAGGCCCAGCTTGCGGAGCATGAGCGATGCCGACCGCGTGGTGTAACTGATGAAATGGGCGCGTGGACCAAGCGAGCCCACAAGTATGCCGACGATGATAGGGCCGCCAGCCATGCCCAGACGCACGGGAGCGCTCATGCCCGGCAGGTTGAGCGGAATGGTGCCGAGAGCGAGACCCAGGATCATGCCGAAGAAGATGGCGCCGAGGTTGGGCTCGTTGAGCACCTGAACGGCGTTGCCAAGGAAGCTCTCCACATGGTTTATGGCATCGGGCTTGCCCACCACGGTCACGCGGTCGCCATATTGGAGCATGAGGTTGTCGGTGGCAAGCAGCTTGATGTCGCCGCGCATCACACGGCTGACGTTCACGCCGTAAGCATCGCGCAGATGAAGGGCGCCGAGCACCTTGCCGTTGAGCACAGGACGGGTAACGACGATCACACGACTCTCCACATGCGAGTCGATGGCGTTCCAGTCGATCTTCTCGCGGTTCCAGTCTTTCTGCACCTTCTCGCCAAACAAGATCTCCATGGCGTCGGCCTCATGGGGCGTGGTCACCACCAACAGGTTGTCGTTGATGTGAATCTGCGTCTCTGCCAGCGGCACGATCACGCCGTCGCCGCGCCAGATGCGTGAGATGATAAACTTCATGTGTGTCATCTGCGCAATCTCCGCAATGGTCTTTCCCGCGAGGGCGGGGTTAATGGCCACATATTGCGCTATGTAGGTGTTGTCGACATCGGGGCTGATCTTCGGTTTAAGGTCATCGGGCTTGACAACGAAGCGCCGCATCAGCATCATGGCAAGAATTACGCCCACCACACCCAACGGATAGGTCACGGCGCAGCCCAAGGCGGCGCCGCTGCTCGACACCGAAGCGTGCTCAAGCGCCTGTTGGGCGGCACCGAGCGCAGGCGTGTTGGTGGTGGCGCCACACAATATGCCCACCATATCGGGCATGCCCACGGGCAGCACAAAGGTGAACGCAATGGCCATAACGGTACCCACCACAATAACGGCGAAGCTCCACATGTTAAACTGTATGCCCTCATGCCGCATCAGTCCGAAGAAGTTGGGACCGACATACAGTCCGAGGGTGTAGACAAAGAGCGTCAGTCCGAAGGTCTCGGCAAAATCGAGCATCTGCTCATTGGCACTTAGGTGGAAGTGTCCCGCCAAGATGCCTATGAAGAACACGAAGGCTATGCCTAACGACACGCCACGCACATGAATTTTGCCGAGGGCCAGACCCACGGAGCAGATAAGCGACAGCACCACAACGGTCTGCAAAGCTGAATGGACATTAAAAAGTCCGTCTATCCAGGTCATTATTGTTTTTGTTTTGTTTTCTTTTTGTCAGGTTAGATGGAAGGTCGACCTTATCATCTGTTTGCGGGTTTGGCTCACAGCGCCTTGCCGAGCAGTCGGCGCGACATATATCTCACCGGATACCACGCCGCAGCCCATCCCACGGCCAAGACCGTGATGAAGACGATGAGCACATCGCTGTAATGAACGCTCACGGGGTAAGCGTTGACCACGAACGTGCCCGAGCTGTCGCCCATGGGCACAAGGCCAAACTCTTGCTGTAGCCAACAGAGAAGCAGTCCGAGCAGTATGCCCACAACAGCTCCAAGGGCCGAGATCATGCGTCCCTCAAACAGGAACACGCGTGTGAGCGTGCGGTCTGTTGCTCCGAGGTTGCGCAGCGTCTGCACATCCTTTTTCTTCTCAATGATGAGCATGGATAGCGAGCCGATGATGTTGAAGCACGCCACCACGAGGATGAACGACAGGAAGAGATATGCCAGCACCTTCTCCACCTGCATTATGCGGAACGTGTCGGCATGTTGCTCAAAGCGGTCGAGCACGTTGAAGCGCCCCTCAGCGAGGTTCTTGATCTTGCGCTTTGCCGCGTCGATGTCGGTGCCGGGCTTGAGCTTGACCATGAGCTTCGACACCATGCCCTGACGGAAGAACAGTCGGCGGGCGAAGGCAATGGATGTGATGAGATAGTCGCGGTCATACTTGGCTTGGTTCACGGCAAAGACCACGCCGGGCGATATGAGCGAGTCGGTGACGAACCCGTCGGCAGGCGATGCCATGTCGGTGAGCTGTCCCTCGCGTTGCGGCGCATAGATCTTGAGGAACCCGTCCCAGCGGGCACCCATGCCAAGGGTCTGTGCCAAGCGTATGCCTGGCACGCCATACTCGAGGTTGGCAGCCTGAAGAGAGAAGTCGCCGTCGCCATAGAGAATTTTCTGTATGCGTGTCATGCGGGCAAAATTGTCGTCCACGCCCATGATGTTGACCATGGCCTGCTGACCGCCATAGAAGGCGAGGGCCTGGTCTTGCACACACTCGGAAACCATGTCGACCTCTGGCAGCTGACGGATCTTCATGAACACGGCATCGTCGGCAGCCGCCACCTTGCCCTTCACGGGAATGACCTCGAGCTGCGGGTCAAAGTTGGTGAAGAACGAAGCGACCAGGTCATGGAAGCCGTTGAACACGCTGAGCACGATGACCAGAGCCATCGTAGCCACCGCCACACCCACCATCGAGATGATGGATATGACGTTTATGGCGTTGGTGCTCTTCTTCGAGAACAGGTAACGTCGGGCTATGAAGAAAGGAAGGTTGAGCCTCATTTCTTTAGCAGCGAGTCGATGTGCTCGATATAGTCGAGCGAGTCGTCAATGAAGAAGCGCAGCTCGGGTATGATGCGCAACTGGTTGCGCACGCGTGTTCCCAGCTCGTAGCGTATGGTTTTCTCGCTGGCGTTGATGTTCTTCATTATCTCATCGCCCTTCTCTGATGGGAAGATGCTAAGATAAGCTGTGCAGATGCTGAGGTCGGGCGACACGCGACACTTGGTCACGCTCACCATCACGCCGTGCATCATTCTTGTCTGCGACTGGAAGATGAGGCTCAGCTCCTTCTGCAGCAGTCGCGCTATTCGGTTTTGTCTTGTTTCTTGCATATTTGTTATTGTTTGTGTTTTATTATTGTTTTTTAAAAGCCCCACCCCCGCGCCGCTAAAGCGGCTTGCCCCTCCCCTTAGGGCGGGGAGTGAATAGCCAAGGCTATAAGAGTTTTGAGTTTTGAATGTTGAGTTTTGAATTGTTGCGCCGATGGCGCAATGTTGAGTTTTCGATTTTTGATTTTTCCTCTTTAGAATGGCTATTGAATTCTTCACTCTTCACTCTTCACTCTTCGTTCTTCACTTTTCCCTCTTCGTTCTTCACTCTTCCCTTACCTTTACTTCCACCTCCACAGTTTCACGATAATCTTTCCCACAGGAGAGGCAACCCTCGTGAGGCTGTTGAAATGGATGTTCTTGCCCATGACCACAAGCGTCACGGCAACAAGGATGAGCACGATGCCGACAGCCATGCGCATGGTGAACAGCTCGCCAAAGAGCAGCACACTGATAACCAACGCCGTGACAGGCTCAAGGGCACCAAGGATGGCGGTGGGCGTGGAGCCGATGTCGTGAACAGACACCACCATGAGAACCAACGAGAGGACCGTGGGCACGAGGGCCAGCATCAGACCCAACCCCCACTGCTCGGGCGTGGTAAGCAGCTGTATGTGGTTCGACTCGCTGGTGAACGAGGTGAGGAGCACCGTGAGGGCCGCGAAGATGAGCACATAAAACGTGAGCTTGAGCGACGACACACGGATCTGCGACTTGTTCACCACGATGATGTAAAGGGCGTAGGTGAGCGATGAAAGGGCCACCAGGCTCACGCCTATGCCGCTGAGCGTCTCGCCGTCGCCACCCTTATAGAGCAGCGCTATGCCCATGAGCGCCAGCAAGATAGAGAGAACGGTGCTCGTCGTGACCTTCTCCTTGAAAAACACGGCCATGATGACCGCCACCATTATGGGATAGACAAAGAGCAGGGTGCTGGCAATGCCGGCTCCCATGAAATGGAAACTGTTGAACAGCGACAGCGAGGACGATGAGAAAAGCACCCCCAAGCCTGCCATAACAGCAAGCTCGTGACGGGTCACGGCAAACGACTTGCGCTGGACAGCCATGTAAAGGGCCAGCATAAGCACGGCCAACGAGAAACGGTAGAACAGCACCGAGCATGAGTTGATGCCGTCGGCATAAAGGGGCAACGCACCCAGCGGATTGGCTCCATAACATGCAGCGGCGAGGATGCCGCACAACGTTCCTCTTACTTTTGCGCTCATTTTCTTTCCTTTGTCTCCTTCTTTTTAAATTATTGTTCTGATTATTACTGTTTTTTGCTTCAGGGGGGGTATGGAAACGGGGTTATGCCAGATGCTTCCGCCATTTGCGTTTGCCAGATGTTTCCGCCAGATGTTTCCGCCATTTGCTTTTGCCAGATGTTCTTGCCATTTGCGTTTGCCAGATGTTCTTGCTAAAAGCTTTTGCCGTTTGTTTGTCCTGTTGTTTTCGCCAAAAGGTTTCACATCTTAACAACGGTGCATCAACATGCCCTTTCTTTCACCACGCCCTTGTTTCAAGATGCAAAGTTAGCTAAAATAATCCATTCAACATCTCCCGCGCTTTAGTTTTGCTCCACATTTGCATAAAAAGAAACTTTTTAACCCTTCATTCACACTTTCTTTCATTACTTTCAATAATCTTTCGTAACTTTGCATTGCATTTTTCCACAATGCTTTCATACAAAAAGACATCGTTAGGTAACACAAAGAACAAAAAAATAATCATTATGACAATAAACGAACAGCAAGACGAGGTGATCGAGGAGTTTGAGGGATTCACCGACTGGATGGACAAATATCAGATGCTCATTGACCTTGGCAACGACCTGGAGCCGCTTGACGCGAAATATAAGACGGAGCAGAACCTCATCGACGGATGCCAGAGCCGTGTGTGGCTGCAGGCCGACTACACCAACGGCAACATCGTGTTCACAGCCGACAGCGATGCACTCATAACAAAGGGCATCATTGCGTTGCTCATTCAGGTGCTCAGCGGACACACGCCAAAGGAGATTGCAGAGGCTGACCTCTACTTTATTGACCGCATTGGCCTCAAGGACCACCTCTCGCCCACACGCTCTAACGGACTGCTGTCTATGGTGAAGCAGATCCGCATGTATGCGCTGGCTTTTGAGGCAAAAGAGGAAGAGGGCAAGGCTGAAGGAACCAAGGCAGAAGAGGCAAAGGAGGGCGCACCCCATGCGTAAGCTACGCACCATAGAGATGCAGCGCCTCTCGGTGGAGCAGTTTCATGAGGCCGAGAAGATGCCGCTGGTGGTGGTTCTCGACGACGTGCGCTCGCTCTACAACGTGGGCTCCGTGTTTCGCTCCTGCGATGCCTTCCGCGTGGAGGCTGTCTACCTGTGCGGCATAACAGCCACGCCGCCCCACCCCGAGATACACAAGACAGCCCTCGGCGGCGAAGACTCCGTGAGCTGGCGCTACTTTAAGGATGCCACCGAAGCGGTGGCAGAGCTACAGGGCCGCGGCTACCATGTGTGGGCAACAGAACAGGTGGAAGGCTCTACCAAGCTGCAAAACCTTGAGCTGCCCGAGGCCAACGGCTATGCCGTGGTGCTGGGCAACGAGGTGAAGGGCGTGCAGCAGGTGGTGGTCGACCATTGCGACGGTTGCCTTGAGATTCCGCAGTTTGGAACCAAACACTCGCTCAACGTGAGCGTGACCGCCGGCATCGTAGTGTGGGAGTTTGCACGCCGCCTACTGATGTGACGGCACAAAAGCCCCACGGTCAGACGGCAAAAAAGCGACGCACCCGTCTCCCCATCTTGTTTTAAAGCCTTGAAAGAAAACATGCTTTAAAGCCCCCAAAGAGAGAAACATGTTCTAAAACCCCAAAAAGAGGAACATGCTGAGAACCCCAAAGAGAAACATGTTCTAAAGCCCCCAAAAGAGAAACATGCTGAGAACGCTCATCCTTTTCTTTGCCATGACGTTGGCCACCATGAGCAGCCAAGGCTGTGACAAAATAAAATGGCCACAAAAACGATGGCTTATAACAAGACAGCTTCATTTTAGACAGCTTCATTTTAGACAGCTTCACTTTAGACAGCTTCACTTTAGGCAAAACAGATTAAAAACAGGAAAACATTAAAGGAAGAACTTACATGCTTGTAGGTTCTTCTTTTTTTTGTTGCTTAAAAAATAGTTCGGCATGAAGACATAAGCGCAACAAAGCAATGAAGGCCCCGCAACACTGCGGAGCCTCCAAGGATTGTCTAAAAGATAATAATTGATCTTAGTAAAGGTAATTAGTCGATTGAATTAGGTATTGATTGTATAAAGATGATTCCTTTCTTAACATGCCTGCTGAAGCTCTTGCTCATGCCTCGGCGTCGTCTCTTTAACGGCGGCTGTCGGGCAAAAGAGCCTGTTGGAGCAGGCGTGGGATGTTTTTATGGACGTCATTTTTATGGACATCATTTTATAGACATCACGCATGACGGTGTCGCCCTGTCCATTTGTCCAGACGTCTTATGATGGAGCGTCCGATGTTTCTGAAATTGCCGTGCAGCATGTTGCGGTAAAGCTCTTCCAGCGAACGGGCAACCTTTATCCACGGGTGTCCCCATGCGTTTGTGCGATACACACTCTCCTTGTAGGTCACATTCTCAATGACATAGCGTGGATGTCGCAGCGGAAACTGCAACTCGTAACGCTTCATGGTGAACATGCGGCGCAGTCGGCGAGGAATAGTGTCAAGGCTACTTGTGAAATGTGTCGAATCGGCGGTTACGCCCATATTGTTGATGAGGTTGCGTGTGGGCATGATGGCCAAGCCGTTGTTGAGCAGCATTGAGGCCCAGAAGATGGTTTCATAGAAGGCCTTTCCTGATGCACGATGGTCGCGGCACATAGGTATGAAGTCGGTCCTGAAGCGGCGTTGGCGCACAAGGTTTGTGAGCTGCTGCATGGCGTAGGGGTCGTCGAGGAAGGTGTAATGCTCGTCCCACTGGTCTACCACTCTTCGCCATGACGCCCATCCCCATATTGAGAAGACGGATGTGAAGAAATAGTCGTCGGGCACACCCTCGGTCACTTCATCGCTGTTGAAGCCCGCAATCATCGTTATGCGCGTGTCGTGCTCATAACGGTCAAGCATCTCCTTGCAGAATGGGAAGAACGACTGTGATGGCACGTCATCATCTTCAAGAACGATGCATTTGTCGGCCATGGAGAACGCCCATTTCTGCGAGATATACTCGGACGGGTCGCATCCATAGTTGCGCTCTTGATACAAGCGCTGCACGTCACACTCCCAGTCGATGTTATCGACCACCTCGCGACATTTCTTTATTCCATCCAGATCCTTGTCTGACCTTGGTCCGTCTTGATAGAGGAACAGCCGCGAAGGACGCGCTTTGCGCACTTCTTCAAACACTTTTTTCAAATGCTCGGGGCGATTGAAGAAAAGTATCAGCACAGCTACGTCTATTTTGGAGGCTTGCTTCATCATTGCTTATCTGCTCACAAAGTTAGTCCTTTTATTTGGAGTGGCAAACAAAAAATCGAATAATTTTTAAAAAAGAGATAAAAATTCCCTCTTTTACGGCCCAAAAGGGCGATAAATGTTATTTATACAACTCCTTTTCAAGTTCAAAAATGACAAAATGTAAGCATCAGACCATGTGACGATGCCATGCCATGACCCCTTGCGTTGCTCTATGACAGCTTGCGTTGTTCATGACCTCTGGCGTTGTTCATAACCTCTTGCGTTGCTTTAAAATTTCTTGTGTTGTTCTTCTATGACCTCTTTGAGCACCTCTGCCACCTCGGCAGCGCAACGCACGTCGTTGAATGTTGTCTCAGCCAGTTGTCGTCCTCGCTGTCCCATGGCCCGCGCCTCGTCGGGATGGTTGCGCATGAAGTCGATGGCACGTTTCCATCCCTCCACGTCGCCATAGTTGACCGCTATGCCGCAGCGTGTGGCGTCGATATCGACAGGAATCTGCGGGTTTCGGCTACAGATCATGGGCAGGCCCATGGCCATGGCTTCGACGACGGTGGTCAGGCCGACGGTATATTTCGTCTCTTGGCAGCAGATTGCCACACACTCGGCGCGTGCCACGATAAGGCTCAGTTCGTAAGGAATAAGCCTCTCCACAAATTTAAGCCTGATGTTGCGCCTCATGGGCAGCTTTCCAAAGATGTGCTCATAGCTCACGTCGCCCGTCACCCGCGCCACATAGATGTCGAGGTCAGCTCCCGTGGCGTTGAAAGCGTTGACAAGCGTGGGCATGTCGCGCATCTCCTTGCCCGTAGACACGAAGCCGTCGTGTGTGCCGTCGGTGGCTGCGATCACGCGGTCATAGAAGTCGAGGTCAGCACCCCAATGTCCCAGCACCATGCGTGTGGGGTCGGCCTTGGCTGTGAGCAGCGAGTCGTCGATAAGCTTCTGTGAGAAGAAGAACATGCGGTCGAAGCCTTTATAGAACAGTCGTCCGAGCCACTCGCGCCAGCGTTTGGGCGAGTTGACGATGGGCTGGTGGTGCCATATAACGACGGGCTTTCTGAAGAGGCGGAGGGCACGAAGGAGCACGATAAGCTCCAGTCCGCGATAATGAGTGGCGTAGACGGCATCAAAGTGTTCCTTGCATGTGAGCACCTGCCAGGCGTTGCGCAGCATCATGCGCCACCGCGGCAGTCCGAGCTTCGCCTTATGCCACACCACGCCTATGCCATGCCTTTCGAGCTTGGCTGCTCCATAGAGATAATGTGGGGGAAACTCGCCCTCTCCCATTCGCTTCAGGATATACTGAATGTCTTGTGTGTGATAGAAATAAACTTTCATTTCGGCAAAGTTAGCAATAATTTTAATCGTGTGAAAGCAAAACGCCCACCAACCTTTTTATTAATATGTAAAACGCCGTTTTTTTAGATACAAAACGATGATTTTTAGAAATAAAACGTTGCTCTTTAGAAATAAAACGATGCTCTTTAGATGTAAAACGATGCTCTTTTTAGAAACTGAACTTTCGCAAGTATATTATGGACTTGCGAAAGTTCAGTATAGAACAAAAAAAAGGCACAGCTTTGAAGAACTGTGCCTTTTTTTAATAGTGGATGATAGGTTGTCGGTGCTGACAGGTCGGCGCATTTCGGTCGCTGCGTATGCTCATCTCGGTCGGGATACATGCGTACCTCGGTCGCAGGGCAGACGCATCAAATTGAACTTCCCGTCAACAGCCTATCTAAGTAGTCCTC
>ERZ791615.817-NODE-817-length-11677-cov-2.04784_pt1 | contig 11677 bp, 7 predicted proteins | sample MGYA00510273_ERZ791615 | MGnify/ENA primary metagenome ERZ791615 (study PRJEB30046, sample SAMN00715185) | human gut metagenome | study: EMG produced TPA metagenomics assembly of the A metagenome-wide association study of gut microbiota in type 2...
ACAGCCTAAGTTCATTGTAAACCAAGTTCACAGAATTGTTACAAATATGTTACAAAAAATCAAATGTAGCCTGTTCGTAATCCATTCTCGTGTATTCCAATTCTGATTCCTTCGTGCTGCTGTAATAATCAACAACCACAGTCTGCTGCCTTGAATCAACAAGCTTCTGACCAAGTATGTAATTAACATCGAATCTTCCTGTAATAGCAGGAGTTGCACCTCTTGCCGGAACAATAAGCTGGACATGATTAGTTGCAAGCAGCTTGAATATTGGCTCCCATATGTATATATCCTTTGCCGCACCGAATGGGTTATCTATGAATATTGTCTTACCCTCAACACCTTCATTACCTGAAGAATTCATATTAGATATGTAGTTGATAATCGCAATAAGGAACTGGATATATATACCCTGTGACTGTCCTGTTGAGCCAACCGCTTCCTCATATCTTAAATAACGGCTCTGGTCCTTGATTCTCTCTCTCTTATACAGATTAATTCTGATTGAATTCATATCTGTGACAATAACTGAGAAAAGTCTCTTCCATGACAGTCTGTTTCTTATATACTTGAGTCTTTCCGCAGGCTCTTTAAAACTTTCCGCCATAAAAACAGTTTCATCAATATATTCAGACATCTTTTCCTTATATAATTCTTCCTTTATATAAGGAATCTGCAAACTGATTATTGCAATCTGTTCTCCGTCAAGATTGATATTAGACATCTGTGGCAGACGGTCAAGCTCAGTCTTAATATTACTGCATGTCTGGATACAACGATTTTCAAAGTTATCCTTAATCATCTGCATATCCTCTATACCCTTGGCAATGCGGTCTTTTTCTAACTGTATAAATGTGTTCGTCTCATTTAACGATTCAATCATACTTCTGGTCTTAGCCACATTTTCAGGAACATTAAGTGATATCCTTACCTCATCAGCAAGCTCGACTGCATTAAATCCGTTAAGCAGGTCAATAAGCTTAGATTTATTCTTATTAAATTCATCAACCTTCTTATACTCTAATCTGGTAATTGAAGCATATTCTTTATGAACAGCCTCATATTCTGTAAGATTAGCTGTAATTCCTTGTGCATCCTCAGGACGGAATTCTTCTGGAACATGCATGCCCGCATCAGACACGATTCTTTCAAGGTCTTTTCTGCATACAAGAATATCTTTTAATGAATCAGACATCTGTCTGCGTGTCTTTTCCTGAACCTTGGTGTTATCCTCTAACTTCTTAATAAGTACCTTGTGCTGTGTAATGAATTCATCTGGGTCATCGCATGGGAATTCATTAAAGCTTCCATAATTATTCTCAATCTGGTTAATACCATGTGCGATACTTCCCTCAAGTCTGTTAAGAAGTGCTTCCTGTGACTCAAGCTCTTCCCTTACAGAATCACTGCTCTTCACAAGATTATTAAGAGCATCCTTGGCATTCCTTAACTGCTGTGAACCTGCTGCCATAATCTCACCGGCTTCATACTTTGCCTTAATATCGTCAAATGTATAACCTCTGTACTCTATTGCATCACGACATTTGTTCATAGATGCAGACAGATGGTTCATCAGCGCCTGCTTATCTGCAAAGTCACTGTTCTTCTGTGAAAGTGCTGTCTTTAATCCGGTGAATCTGCTGTCTATTTCATCCTTATCAAGACGGTATGTATCGTCATCGATTTCTATTGAAACATTTTCATCATAATAAGGTGCGTACTGCTCCTCCCATGACTTAATGATTTCATCATATGCCTTTCTTGTACTGTCCTCGAAATCTCTCGCGGTATCATACTCAGAATTAGCAGAAGCTGCTGCCTCCTCGCACTCATATATGCGGTTTCTTGCACTGTCCACATCAGCCTTCAGTCCCTTTAAGCGCTCATACTTTTTATCTATAGAAGTATTCATCTCCATAATACGCGAGAGCAGGCTGCATGTTGTTTCCTTCTCTTCTATATCGTCTCTTGTCTGTGCGAGGTTCCTTGAAAGCTGCTCTTTAACCTCATTTAACACACTTCTCTTCTTCTCAGCCTCAATAATTGCAGCCTCGCTGTCAGCAATCTTTAATCTGATTGCTTCTGCCTCGGACACATCCGCCTTTCCAGACACAGCATTATATACAAGTGCAAATGTATAATCATTCCACACAAGCTCCATTCTGTCGGCCAGCTTTCCTGCCTGCGCCTTATGCGACTCAAGCTCCTCCTGTGCAAGCTTAATCTGTGTCTGAAGCTTTGCCTCATCACGCAGGAACGACATATCCTTTAATGCGAATACAATCAGGTCTTTGTTAATCTCTAACTTAGTATCAATAAGCACCTGCTCGCTTATAACAGGATAAGCAGCCGCACCCTTGCCAAAATCCTTAAGCATCTCATCTGCTTTGATTCTCTCGAAATCGTTCTTTATTATAAATGCATACTCAATGAAAGGTGTTCTCTTTAATACATCTCTTTTCTGTCCTGCATTCAGGGCTGCAAACCACTCATGTCCCTCAACAACATCTGAACCGTACTGGCTCTCAAGGTATTCCTTAAGCCTGTCTCTTTCAGGACTCTTACAGATATATGTTCCCTTTCTTGCATTGTCAATAAAGTTCTCAAGTTCCTGTGCTGCCTTACACTCTTCTGTATATTCACTGCGCATCTTCTGGTAAGTCTCAAGAATAACCGAAAGCTTTGCCTCGTCATTATCTGCACTGTATATTTCACGGATTTTGCCCATACGCTCGGCATCTGCATTACCAGCTTCATCAGCCTTTTCTAGCTTTTCTGACTGCTCTGTGAATATATCAATAAGTGCTTTATTGGCAGATATTGTCTCATTAAGTGACATTAACTGCTGCTGCACATCATTGAACTTTTCGGACATTCTTGTCTCTTCATTCTTTAACAGTTCTTTATCCCTGAATGACTTATCATATTCTTCAGACGCATTTTCACATACGACAGTTCCCGCCTCTGATAAAGCTACTCCAAGCTGTGCCTGTAATTCTTGTATCTCATTCTCAAGATTATCAGAAAGACTGCCAAGACCTGCCGCCTCTTTGTCAGCATTTCTAAGGTTATCCTTAGACTCTGATAATCTGACTTCCAGAGCCTTAACACGGTTAGCTGCTATATCAAGCTTTTCCTTAAGTCTTCTGGTCTCTGTCTCATAGAATTTTCTGTAACCTGCAGCAAGTATCTTTAACTCTGCTGTTATATCAGTATCTTCTCTTAATCTGTTATCTATCGCAATCTGAAGTCCTTTATAGGACTTCTCGTATTCTGCATAATCTTTATAATCACCCGCAGACTCCATCAAAGAAAGCTTTCCTCTTGCCTCTTCAATTGCAGCGTTCTTGAGTTCAAGTGCCTTTCTTGTCTCATTAACAAGGCTCTCAACTCCTGCCATCGAATTCTTTTCAGACATAACCTCTGCAACTGCTATAGCTTCCTTCTCGTGTGCAAGCTCATCATACATCTTAGTGATAAGGTCATCCTGACTCCTAAGTTCCTTATCCTTCTTATCACTTTCCCGCATAGCAACAAGAAGCAGGTCATATAGCTGCTTCTCTATTTCTTCTTTTCTGTTGTAAAATGCTTCATATGTCGACAGATATTCTTTAAAACTGTCGATAGCTGCAATCTGGCTGTCATATGCTCCAAGCTGTGAGTGTTTCTTTGAAAGCTCCACTAACTTGTCCTTAATATCCATAAGAGTCTGAGCCATCATGCCCTCATCATTATCAACTGACAGCTTGTTATTGAAGGATTTCTGGATAATCTCCTCTATAAGCAGATCCTCAACAACCTTACGGCTTGTCTTATAATTTGACTCGAAATATGTTCTTACATGTCCCTCTGTCTTGTTAATTCCACGCACAATTTCCCATGCACTCTCATATATTCCGTAGTTGCTTATGAAGCTCTGGTAATCACCTTTTCTGTCAAATATCTTAACAACATATTTGTACCCGCCCTTCTCAAGGTCACGAAGATAAGCCTTAAGTCCGTTATATGTAATTCTCTCTCCATTACTTACAAGTGGAAGATTCTTAATATCGTTATCGCCAAACTCCCTGTAGAATATGCAGTAATTAAAGTATTCAACACTTGCTGTCGGTGCAGCTGTCTGTTCCTGTCCATCCTGATTCTCATCGTCTGTGCCTCTTCCCTTTCTTGCACAGAAACCAGTTGTCATGAACCTGAAACCATCCTTCTGATAACATGGATCTAACTTCCACTCAACCAAAGAATGAATACATGTATTACCGCTTCCCTGTCTGAAAAGCTTCTCAATAGGCTGCTTGTCATCAAGTGTGCAGTTAGGAAGCATATTCTGCATAAGAAGCAGCATAAGCAGACTCTTACCACCGCCATTGGCAAGGTCATATATAGTATTCTGGCAGTTGAATCGCATCACGAAATCGTCGTACACCTGTGTACCGAAATTATATTTAACATTATTAACTCTGATTCTGTTAATCTGTGGCATCGCATCCTCCATTCATAAGTTCGGCAAATCGTCCTCTGTAATCATCAAAATAATTCTCTATAAGACTTCTGAATCTGTCTGTCGGATAATATCTGTCCTGACTCTCAACTAAAAGTTCCTGCGCAACGCAGAAATTAAGCACAAGCTTTACCATACCCGACTTTGAATTTCTTGCTGCTCTCGCTCCTGTCTGATCCTCTACTGTTGTCACCGGAAGCTCGTCCCATGTAAGTGCTATCTGCTTAAAGCTGTTCTCCTCAACCTCATCAAGCACAAGCCCTGTGCTCTTATCGACAATACCACCTGTTGTCTTATCAACATTTTTAATGATGTCCTCAAGTCTTATGAACTCAGCATAAGTTGAACTCATTGTATCTGAATAAAACTCTGTTATTATGTTGTAGATTATGAAATACGCAAGATATAATTCTTTATTAACTCTTAATCCAAGTACATTTCTTAATTCCTCGTTGGAATATCCAAACACCCTGTTATTATCACCTGCACTCACATACAGACCATTGTTATATTCATATATGTTAAGATTAAGTTTCTTAAGTGACATACGAACGATGTCATACACTTCTGCATTATTATTGTATTCCTGATAAAGAGCTGCATTGTCGCCCCTCTCAGACACATTTTCCCCTGTGATAAGCTTAGAAACTATATCCAGTGCCTTATCTAGATTTCTATTCTCCATGTGCTTCCTTTCGTACCAATTCAACATCTGCCATCATACAGTTATCCGACAATATAACCTGCCCGCCAAGCCCTTTTCTTATTGCAAATGTAAAGCTTTCCGTATCTTTAAAGCCTTCTTCTAAGTATGCATCAAGAAATGTATCTTCTCCCGCATCACCGCCAAGCTGGTACTCATCCTTCTGGCACAGATTAACAAAGAAAGAGAAGAAATCTGCATTTCTTAAAACCTGCTCACCATACGCCCTCTTCATTGCATCTGCGAACTGACCGAGTGTTATAATGTCCGATTTTTTCAAACACACAATGAGATTTTTCATAAGGAATACGTAATTATCCTTAATTCTCTTTTCTTCAATCTCATCTGCGAATTCAATATCTTCCGGTCTTTCGTTGCTTATAAGCTCTTTCTCCTCATATCTTGGAGGCTTCACCATAAGCGCATCATCAATGCTTATCAGGTCAAATGTCTTTCTTATGTTCGGCTTTAGAAGCGGACTTAACATTGTGACTAATATATCTGCATTGTCCCTCTTAATCATATCTGAAAGTGCCGATGTGAAATCCATATGGCTTCTTAATCTGCCAAGCTTGGCGCGTCTTACTGCGTCATCGGTCATCTTCTGCATTTCTGTACAATCCTTTAACAACTCGCTGTGCCTGTTCATTGCCTGCTTAAGCTGAGTCTCAAGACTGTATATTTCGTTCATCGTCCTGTAATAGCCTTCGCCTGTGCTGCCCGATGCATTAAGCTTCTCAATTGATTTTGCAATAAGGTCACGGTTCTTCTTAAAAAGCTTTTCCTCATCATCAAACCATTTCATTCCTGTCTTGACGAATTCCTCATAAGCCTCTATTCCTGCAAATACATCGCCCGACAGAATTGTCAGCACTTCATTCTTCCATAACTTAAGGCGGTTGACCTCTTCGTTGATTCTTTCAACCACTTCAACTCCGCCACGGAAGTTCTGTGAATTAATCATTTTTTCAAGAAGAAGCTGGGATACGCTTATCCTGCTCTCGTCCTTGATTTCCTTGGTATCAAGATAGAATTCAATAGCATCAGGGCTTATCGAATACCACACGGTATTGTCTCTTATCGAACTCTCGATTATCTTCATTCTTGATACTCTCTTTTTCCTGTCCACCGGATCAAAATACGAGAATTCAAATGGCCTGCCATCATTCTTTATCTTGTCAAATATATAATCAGCAATCTCCTTGCTGTCCTGTTCATTCAAATCAAGCCCGAAATCTCTCTTAAGTATCAGCCTTAAGAAATCGAGATATTCGGGATATGTAACATCCTTTTCCTTAAAATTATTCTCCTCTATAAAGAAACGGAGAACCGCCATAACTATATAGCCCATATCAAGGATTTCGTATTTGCCATCCTTGAAATTAGAAAATGATGTGTCTATCAGTCTGAAGAAAGGATAATATTTCTTCAGATTAAGCATTCGTTCACGGTGATCCGATATGATATCACCTGTCATATTCTCTGCCATAGTATTCTTCATTTCTGCGCACGCATTTTACACATATTGTCTTAACGCCCGGTGCGCCAGGACATTAAGCTTAAAGCTTGGTTCTTCACCAAATTTAAAGCTCGGTTCTTCCGTCTAATGCTCTTAAAAGTGTAACCTCATCGATATATTCAAGATCGCCGCCGACAGGAACTCCGCTTGCAATTCTTGTCACCTTAATTCCTGTTGGCTTTATCATTTTGCTTATGTACATTGCTGTTGTCTCACCCTCCAGATTGGAATTAGTTGCGATAATAACCTCGTCAACATCTCCCTGAAGCCTTACCATAAGCTCCTTTAACCTGATATCAGCCGGTCCGATTCCAAGCATCGGGCTTATTGCTCCATGAAGAACATGATATACCACCTCGTACTTTCCTGTCTTTTCATATGCCGCCATATCTCTTGTATGTTCAACTACCATAATTGTCTTATGGTCTCTTTTCTGGTCGCGGCATATCGGACACAGTTCTTCATCTGTAAGTGTAAAACACTCCTTACAGTAGTGTATATGCTGCTTTGCATCAATCATTGTGTCTGCAAGGCTCTTAACCTCAGACTCAGGCATGTTTATAATGTGAAATGCCAGGCGCTGGGCGCTCTTCGCCCCAACCCCTGGTAATCTCGACAATTCTTCAATTAATCTGTTAATATGACCACTGTAGATGTCCATTAGAATAAGCCTCCGCCTAATCCTCCAAGTCCTCCAGTAATCTTAGCCATCTGTGCCTGTGACTCTTCTTCGCATTTTCTTAAAGCTTCATTAGTAGCTGCTACAATTAAGTCCTCAAGCATCTCTACATCATCCGGATCAACTGCTTCAGGGTCAATCTTAACCTTAGATACTTCTCTCTTACCTGTAACAGTTACCTCAACTACTCCGCCGCCTGCTGTAGCACTGAATTCCTTATTCTCAAGCTCTGCCTGCTGCTCCTCCATCTGACGCTGCATTCTCTGTGCCTGCTTCATCAGATTATTCATATTACCAGGCATTCCTCCTGGAAAACCACCTCTTTTAGCCATTATATAAGTTCCTCCTTATCATCTACTTCTATATCTATGCCTACGAGTTCCTTAAGATCCACGAATCTGCTGTGGAAATCTTCATCATCGTTAAGCTTAGTCACTTTAATTGAAACCCTTACTCCTGTTCTCTCCTCAATGACATTCTCTATGCTTTCCATAACTTCCTGTCTGCTGAGTGAATTATAGGCACTAAGTGATTCTACCATAATTTCAAGACTAATTCCATCTTCTGCTAATGTAACATGTGCAGCCTGTAAAAATGTCTGATTAACCGGGTCATCTATCGTTGCTATGATATCCTTCCAGCCTGCAGCTATTGCCTTAACATCTTCTGGAACTGCATCATATACACGCTTAACTACAGGCTTCTTTGGAGTCTGCTGCTGTACTGCTGCCTGACCTCCCGCAGCGCCACCCGCCATACCTGCTGCGCTTACAAGTTTACCGCTTTTAATATCATCAAGTACTTTCTGTAACTGCCCTTCAAGCATTGTTACACGGCTTACAACATCGCCGATATCCTGACTGTTATCCATTGCCGGACGCATCAGCTTTATAAATGTTATCTCTGTCTTAACTCTTTTCTGTGTAGAAAACTTCAGGTCATTCGATAATTCTGACAACACTCTTATATAATACATAAGTGTATCTATATCTACATTCTGTGCATCTTTCTTCAGGTCTTCAAGATTATCTGCCGATACTTCTATTACGTCTTCAATTCTTTCTGCATCTTTGGTTGTCTTAATAAGAAGCAGATTTCTAAGATACCATATAAAGTCTGTAACAAATTGTGAAAGGTCTCTTCCCTGCATTATCAGGTCTTCCATAAGTGACATGCACACGGCAACATCTCCTGACAGAATTGTTGAAAGCATTTTACTAAATACCGCCGTGTCAACTGCCCCAAGTACATCTAATACATTTTCATACTTAAGGTCTTTTCCCAGATAGAATGCCAGACACTGGTCTAACAGACTTAACGCATCTCGCATAGAACCATCTGCAGCTTTGGCAACATATTTTATTGCCTTATCCTCTACATTCAGTCCCTCCGCCTTCATAAGTTCTGACAGTCTACCTGCAATTGTCTCTATTGTTATCCTATGGAAGTCATATCTCTGACATCTTGAAAGGATTGTAATAGGAATCTTCGCCACTTCTGTAGTAGCCAGTATAAATATTACATATGCAGGAGGTTCTTCCAATGTCTTTAACAGTGCATTGAACGCTCCTATAGAAAGCATATGAACCTCATCAATTATATAGACTTTGAATCTTCCTTCTGTCGGTGAGTACTGTACTTCTTCTCTTATCTGTCTTATATTATCGACACCATTGTTAGATGCCGCATCTATCTCTATTACATTCATGCTTGTTCCAGCCGCAATCGCCTTGCATGTCGGACACTCCCCACAAGGATTGCCATCAACCGGATGCTCACAATTAACTGCCTTCGCAAATATCTTGGCAACTGATGTCTTACCAGTTCCTCTCGTTCCGCAGAACAGATATGCATGGCCTATTCTGTCTGCATTAATCTGATTTCGCAGGGTTGTTACTATTGTATCCTGTCCTTTGACATCATTGAAATTGTCAGGACGCCATTTTCTGTATAAAGCCTGATATGACATGGTTACCTCCCTCTGCGCTGTCTTTACTTTCGCAGCCCTTAACCTCATGCGTAAAACCATCCGCCTCCGGCGTCTGTCGCTGCTTCGCAGCTTATGTTTTACTTATGTCGGTTAAGTTCCTGCTTCGCAGGATAATTTAGGAATATCATACAGTTTCTTACATGCAAGCATGACGAATCTGCCTGACATTCCTAAATTAGCTGCGACGAGTAACATTTTAATAACAAAAGCCGTGCGTCCGGCTTCGAACTGATATCCACAGACGTTACCGATGCAGTTAGCTCGATCCAGGCACCCTTTCAACACCCGGAAGGTCCCACTTAATGCTGCTTCATTCCTGACCTGACATGGTTCGTGGATTTCCGTCGTGAAAGACCCAAATGTCAACACCACTTACACCGGGCTGCTCCATAAATATCAGCCCTCTGCCGAACATCACCCCTGCTATAGCGGATTGCAGGTTCAAGGTGCCGCTACTACCCCGGCTGCACGGTATTTCAATTATACTTGTTATATATGCTTGTTGTCAAGGTGTGAAGCGTTGACAAAATAAGACAGCTAAATAAGCCAGTCCCTAAGAATCATTTCCTAAGGACTGGCTTTAGCAATCCTTGTCAGAACAGGCGGCAAAACCAACTTCTTACCACTCCCGAATATCACCAGAAACTTGCCAAAACCTACTATCCTCTATCAACTTCGCTATTGCGTAGGTCTTTTCAAGCACTGTGAGACTGTCATCCCCTCTTGCTAACCTACTCAATCATTATATTCTTGCCTTTTCGTAGGTCTTTTTCCAAACTTTCTTCTATTTAATGATACTCTTACCTCTCCAAAGACCTACTATCTCCACTGTTTTAACTTGATTAGTAGGTTTTTCTCGCTCCTCCACGTCATTCTCTCATAATTTCGACCCACTCATTCTGCATATTATGCGGCTTGCGTAGGTCTTTCCCGCTGCAACATACTACAACACGCTGCACCAGCAACACCCATCACAAAATAAGCAACACCTCACGCACCAAAAAGACAGCCTCCACAATCCCTGCAGAAGCTGCCTAAAACATATCTCTACATATTATCCCTGTTCGTTATCTTTATGTTCTTCATACCTCGGGAGCTCAACTATCACCGCTTCATGGTGGACTGCTGGCAAAAACTTCTCCATCACTTCCTTAGTCTTTAACTTAAGGCTTGATGTATTGATGCAAGGATGGCAGCCGAGAGTTTCTCCCTCAAGCACTTCCTTATCCATCAGTAACTGCACATGGTTGTCCGTATCATTCATAAGTCCCATTATGGATACCGAACCCGGTGTTATATCAAGGAATTCCTCCATATATGATTCATCTGCAAATGAAAGTCTCGCTGAATTAATCTGCTTACTCAGATCCTTTGTTTTAAATGGCTTGTCACCCGGCATCATAAGCATATAAAAATTCGTCTTCTGTCTGTTACATAAGAAAAGATTCTTACATATAAGTGTGTCCAGAATCTTATCTATGTCATTACACACTTCCATTGTTGTAGCAGGCTCATGGTCTGTTCTGTAATATTCCATTCCAAGCTTGTCCAACAAATCATATACTCTGATTTCTTTTTCTAATCTTCCTGTTTCATCGGCAGGTCTTCCTTTAATAAGTTCCATGATATTTCTCCCTGACAATCTGATATTCCGTTATTCCGACTATCTCATAATCTGATAATCTACTCAAAATAATACAGATATACATCCTCAAGGTCAATATTATCTCCAACCTTTACTGCTTCTTCTGGCAGCTCATCACCTACAACTCTTAACGCAAGACCGTTCTTTCTCTGTCTTATATTGCCAATCTTGTATTCTTTCTGCAGCTCGCCGACCTCGTCAAGTGTGCATGTTATCTCACCGACTTTTCCAGCCATGCTTTCAATAAGCTCAACAGGTGTTCCTGTCGCAATTATTTCTCCGCTCTTTAGAAGAAGTACTTTATCAGCAATACATTCAATATCACTTACAACATGAGTTGCGAAAAGAATTATCTTGTCCTTAGACAGCTCTGCAATATAGTTTCTTATTGAAATTCTCTCTTTAGGGTCAAGTCCTGCTGTCGGCTCATCAAGTATAAGAATCTTAGGATTACCAAGAAGTGCCTGTGCAAGCAGCACTCTCTGCTTCATTCCTCCTGAAAATCCTCCAATTTTCTTATATGCAACCTTAGTAAGATTAACTACCTCTAGCAGCTCGTCAATCTGCTGGTTGACTGTCTTAACAACCTCATTGCCATTGTCATCAGTAGTCTTAATCTTCTTAACACCCTTAATTTCTA
>ERZ791615.820-NODE-820-length-11663-cov-1.57219_pt1 | contig 11663 bp, 7 predicted proteins | sample MGYA00510273_ERZ791615 | MGnify/ENA primary metagenome ERZ791615 (study PRJEB30046, sample SAMN00715185) | human gut metagenome | study: EMG produced TPA metagenomics assembly of the A metagenome-wide association study of gut microbiota in type 2...
ATTTCACCGATAGCTGCAGCTTTGGCGTCGTTGTTCAGATAAACCGGCAGTTCGGGATAGTATTCTTTCATCATATCGCACAAAGGAATGACATCGTGCCAGGGCAGGTTCGGTGCAAATTCGATCGCTCCTTTGAAGTAATTACCATTGGGTGCTCCGATTCCGATTCCTACAAAGTTGACTTCCTGGCGGATAGGATCCAGTACTTTTTCGATTTCCAGATATAATTCTTTCAGATAATCGTTGATATCTTCATGTTTAGCTGTCGGGATGTTCCCTTCTGTAAGGTAGTTCCCTTCTCTGTCGATAAAACCAAAAGCGGTGTTGGTACCACCGATGTCAATCCCTAAAGCGACGTCTTTTTTCATGATCTTGTGATTTAATTAGTAGTGCAAATATAGCCCTAATATTTAAAAATCAATTCTCCTCCCCGGACAATTTCGGCATTTTCGAGCTGGAAATTGTCGATTCGTAACCCGTTCGGTTCTATTTTCCGGATAAGAACCTCTATGGAATGCCGGCTTTCGACTTTGAGTGAAAGTTTTTCCCTCTGTCGGTTTGCTCCGGATCTACCTGACCGTTGTATCCGGAAGTGCCGATGAACAGATTGACCGGAATATCCTGCCGGACATGGGCTGAAGACTGTAAAAAAGGATTGCAACGATAGAAAATCAACTGATTTTCATGTTCATGTTACTATTTCTGACGATTTATTTCCGGCATTGTTTTTAGCATTATTCAAAAATTCTTTCGGGGGAACTCCGAATTGTTCTTTAAAACATTTCGTGAAATAAGAAGAAGAACTGAACCCGACCAATTCGTAGATTTCGTTGATCCGGTATTCTTGTTGTAAAAGCAATTCGGCAGCCATCTTCAAACGGATTGTCTTCAGGTAGTCGTTGGGCGACATACCTGAGATCCCTTTGATTTTCCGATAGAAATTCGAACGGCTCATACACATGATTTCTGCCAGTGTGTCGATAGAGAAAGTCGGTTCCTGCAGGTTCTTTTGAATTTCAGCATCCAGACGTTCGATAAATTCTTTGTCTTTGGGCGAAATAGCCATCGTTTCGGCTGTAACCGTCCATCTCCGGCATCATGATATCGCTGACTACCAGATCGACGTTTGTTTCCTTTAGAGTGGCGAGTGCCTCTTTCCCGTTCCGGGCCATCAGGATGCGGTAATATTTATTCAATTGTTCGGCTGTCAGGCTCAGCAATTCGGTGTTGTCTTCTGTTAAAAGAATACTATAGCTGCCTTTCCCTTCAAGAGTCTGGAGTTCTTTGCCCGTATCGCTTACCGGAGAGGTCAGCAGTTCCAGTTTTACCTGATCGTCTTCTTGGGTATTTTCTTGCAACAGAGGAATATGGATAATAAATGTAGTTTTCTGTGTTTGTTCGTCCAGATAAAGTCTGCCGCCATGTTTTTCTGCCAGCAACTTGGCTAAAGGCAGGCCGATTCCGGTTCCGCCCCGGCTGTTGTGCGGGTGATAGACCATTTCAAAAATTCTTTTCCTGTCCGAACGGGGAATGCCCGGACCGTTGTCGGATACCCGGATCTCGAAATATTCCTGCTCGGTTTGTAATGTCACTTCGATCTTATCGTGGGCATATTTCAGGGCATTGCTCAAGAGATTGCTGATGATCTTTGTCAGTGCTTCTTCATCCGCACAGCCGATATAAGGAGTTACGGGCAATTGGACATCCAGGGCGATATTTTTTAACTGGGCTGCCGGGGCAAAACGACTTACTATGTTGTGAAGTAATTCGTTTAAATTGTATTTTCTCAGTTTGAGTTTGAATTCATTTGTCTCTGTTTTCCTGAAATCCAGCAGTTGGTTGATCAGGTTGAGTAAAAGGTCCGTGTTTTGATTCATGGTAGTGAGGTATTTCCTCGTCTCTTCATTGCCGTCGCCGGATTGGATAATACTTTCCAGAGGCATTTTGATCAAACTTAACGGAGTACGGATTTCATGGGCTACTTGAGTGAAAAAGTTTATTTTGGTTTGATAGGTTTCTTTTTCCTGTTGTTGTCTGTATTGTTTCAGTAATTCTTCGTGTTGCTTCTTCACCCGCTTGGACCAGGATCTGAAAGTCATAACTCCCAGGAATAAGATTAAAATGGTATAAAACAGATAAGCCCAGCTGCTTTTCCAGAAAGGGGGAAGAATCTGTAAACTGATCGAGGAACCTTCGGTATTCCATAAGCCGTCGTTGTTCGAACCTTTCACCCGAAAAACATAATCTCCCGGTTGGAGGTTGGTGTATGAGGCTTCATTTTTACCATCGGTATAGATCCATTCTTTATCGACTCCTTCCAGCATATAGGCATATTCATTCTTGTCCGGAGCCTGATAACTGAGGGAAGCAAAAGTAAAACTGAAGGTATTCTGATCGTAGGGCAGCGTAATCGCAGAAGTTTGAGTAATGGACCGGGATAAAGGGGAGTCAGGAGTATCGGGCCCTATTTCCTGATTGAAAAGGCTGAACCGGGTGATGACTACTTCCGGTATATAAGTATTTTCCCGGAAATCTTCGGGATAGAAACAGTTGAATCCGTTGATTCCGCCGAAATAGAGCTTGTCGTCGTGAGCATGCAGGGAAGAATGGAAATTGAACTGGTTACTTTGCAACCCGTCGGCTTGCGTATATAGTTTCCATTTCCGGGTCTGAGGATTGATCGATAATAATCCGGCATTTCCGGCTATCCATAAATTTCCGGCTTTATCTTCTTCGATGGCATAAACCACCGGATTAGGCAATACCTGGTTTTCCGGATCGAAAGAAGCAAAAGTTTCGGTATCGTAATCGAATGTACACAAACCGGCTCCTTCTGTCCCGAACCAGATGTTCTGCCGGCTGTCTTCGAAAATGGTGATGATACTGTTACTGGTTACAGATCCTTTTTGGTCGGGGTTATAGTTGTAATGTGTCCAGCTCTTATCCGGGTAATGATAGCGGAAAAGGCCGGTATTATAAGTCGCAATCCACAGATTGTTTCTGCTGTCTTCCAGGATGTCGTAGATGTGGGAAGTGGTTCCGACATCGGTGATGAGTGAAAAATCCCCGGTGGATGAATTGTAACGGTTTAATCCCCAGGCTGTTCCGGTCAGGATAGTACCTTCCCGGTCTTTGTATATGGAGTAAATACTGTTGTCACTGATGGTTCGGATATCTCCGCGCGTATGCTGATGATTGACGACCCGTCCGGTGGTAAGATCCAGGATGTCCAGGCCTCTTGAAAAAGTGCCTATCCATAATTTCGGGCCGTCGAGGAATAAAGCATGGATATTGTGATAGCTGATACTGGCTCCCCGGGCTCCCGGCAGATAGCTCTTAATCTGGTTTGTTTTCGTGTTCAAATAGTTCAAACCACCGTCTTCTGTAGCTATCCAGATATTTCCCTGTGCATCTTCACAAAATTCACTGATGGCTTTACCGGAGATAGATCCCGATTGATAACGGGGAAAATAAGATTGGAAAGGTTTCAGGTTACGGGGCAGATAATTCACCCCTCCCAGGTTGGTGGAAATCCAGATACCGCCTTCCCGGTCTTTGAAGATATTGAAAATAGACTGATCACTCAGACTTTTCGGATTCGAAGGATCGTCCATTCGTAAAAACTGGTGGGTCGTCCGGTTGAAAAGGTACAGCCCGTTGTCCGCTCCTACGAGTAATTCGGTATCCGAATACACAAGAATACTACGGATATTGGTCACATTGGTCGTGCCGAACTGAGTGGGGAAAGTATGTATTCGATTACTTTTCAAATCCAGCATGTTCAGGCTGTTGGTGCCGAGACTGAACCATAAGGTATCGTTGTAGTAATAAAGTGCATTGGTTTCGTTATTTTGCTCCGTAGTCTGGAGGTCGGGAGAAAAGGAACGTTTATAGATTCCGTTAGGGGCGAAACAAATGATTCCTTCCTGCCGGGTGCCGATGTACATATCCCCTGAACCGGAGGAGGTAATGGATTTGATAAAAGAAGAATGTTGTGTATTTTGAATCAGAGTGTTGGTCTGGGGAGTATAGATAAACAATCCCTGTCCGAAAGTAGCTATCCAGATTGAGCCGTCGTGGCTCTGCTCTATATCGTAAACATTACTACTGATTAATACTCCGTCTTCCGTTTTATTGTCGAAAAATTCAAACTATTCCTGCTGTGAATTGAAAATGTATATTCCCCGGTTTGTACCTACCCAAAGATTTTGTCTTTCATCTTCGAAAATGGTCCGGACAATATTATTTCCCAAAGAAGTACTGTCTTTCGGGATGTGGCGGAAAATTTTGAAGTTTTTCCCGTCGAAACGGTTCAAACCGTCACTGGTACCGAACCACATAAAACCTTGATGATCCTGTATTGTATACCATACTGTATTGTGAGACAGTCCGTTTTCTACCTGATACTTGACAAAAGAAAATTGATTGTAAGCATAAGATAGTACGGAATGTAAAAGCACGAAAAACAAACTAAGTATGATTTTCATAGGTACATCTTAGTGGTTTAAAACTGTTTTTACAAAGTAAACAATTGATTTTGGATTCTGCAAGAGCAGGAAATTGTTCTCTATTTATTCTTTGATTTTTAGAGTCGGATATATTTAGTTAATCTGTTGGTATTTAGTAGATTATGTATTTTATACAAACGTGTGCATGGTCAGATTTTGTAAAAAAAAGAATAGAGATTGCTATTTTCCTTTAAAAAAAATAGATTACTTACTAATCAACAATAGCTGCAATAAAAATTAGTAAAAAGATGAAAAGAATAAAAAATGTATTGATTTTTTTTCTGGCTATGGTAATGCTAGGAGCTTGCCGGGATAAAAAGTCTGAAAAAAAAGAGGAGGAGAATATACAGCAAGAAAATACATTTGTAAATCCGCTGAAAACGGAAGGTGCTCAATGTTGGGCGAATTATTACGATGGTTGGTATTATTACATGCAGGAGGCGGTCGATCGGTTGGAATTGTGGCGTACCCGGGATATTACGGATTTGGAACATGCGGAGCATAAAGTGATCTGGATACCGAAAGATCCGTCTAATGCTCATCATCTGTGGGGACCTGAAATTCATCCCATTGCAGGCAAATGGTATGTGTATTATGCTGCTTCCGACGATAATATGGATAATCATCAATTATTCGTATTGGAGAATAGTTCGGCAGATCCTTTCGAAGGTGAATTCGAGTTGAAAGGACGGATCAGTACGGATAAGAATAACAATTGGGCGATCCATCCGAATGTCTTCGAACACCGGGGAGCATGGTATATGACCTGGTCCGGTTGGCAGTCCCGTCGGGTGAGTACCGAACACCAATGCATTTATATCGCTAAGATGAAAAATCCCTGGACCCTGGAATCCGACCGGGTTTTACTTTCGAAGCCCGAGTTCCGATGGGAACGCCAATGGATCAATCCGGATGGAAGTAAAACGGCATATACGATTTATGTGAACGAATCCCCTCAGTTTTATAAAAGCCGGAAAGGGGATAAGATTTTCATCTTTTATTCTGCCAGTGGTACCTGGACTTGTTTTTATGCGGTAGGAATGTTGATGGCCGATGCCGACAGCGATTTGCTGGATCCGGATTCCTGGACGAAATCAACCCGCCCTGTGTTTAAACAGTGTCCGGAAAATAAGGTATACGGACCGGGACATGTCAGTTTTATCCCTTCACCTGACGGGAAAGAGGATTATCTTTTATACGACGCCCGAAGTGTAGAAAACGACCCTGCCGGTTCCCGGGATTCCAGAACACCCCGTTTGCAAAAGATCGAATGGGATAAGGACGGAATACCTTATTTAGGTGTACCTCTACCGCTTTCTGTCCGCTTGAATAAACCTTCGGGTTTATGAGTGAACGTCGGGGGCGAAATATAGAATAAGTGTAGAATAATTTTGGAAATCAGAACCGTAGAGGTGTGGTTGTTCAGGGAGATGAATATACAAAATATGTTTTAAAAAATATAGAAAGATTGTATTTCTAACTTTTTTTTGAATATCTTTCGCCATCGTTTGATTGGTGTATTTTGAATTATAATTTTTACATATGGTAACAAGGAGAGATTTTATTAAGAAAAGCGGCTTGGCTATAGCTGCTGCGGCGATGAGTGGTTCCCCTTTGAAGGCTATGATGGGAAATAACGGACAGGGAAGCGGTGCTTCTGCAGCTGCCGACGGTTATGTATGCCAACGTCCGAAACCCGAAGAACGTCATTTTACTTCAAAGGCCGTTGAAGAAGTGATCGCCGGAACGAAAAAGAAATTGAAAGATCCGAAACTGGCCTGGATGTTTGAAAATTGTTTCCCGAATACATTGGATACTACTGTTAATTTTAAGATGATCGACGGTAAACCCGATACTTTCGTGATTACAGGAGATATCGATGCCATGTGGTTGAGGGATTCAGGAGCACAGGTGTGGCCATATGTAGCTTTGTGTAAGAAAGATGAACAATTACGTCTGTTGATTGCAGGAGTGATTAATCGGCAGACCAAGTTAATCCAGATCGACCGTTATGCCAACGGTTTTACTCATGGAGCGGAATCGAGCGAATGGGCGACCGACCTTACCGAGATGAAGCCGTATGTGCACGAACGGAAGTGGGAAATCGATTCCCTGTGCTATCCGATCCGGCTGGCTTATCAATATTGGAAAGTGACCGGTGATACCAGTGTTTTCGATCAGGAATGGAAAAAATCGATGGCGTTGGTGCTGCAAACGTTTAAGGAACAACAGCGGAAAGACGGACACGGACCTTATAAATTCCAACGGAAGACCGAACGACAACTGGATACCTTGAATAATGACGGTTGGGGAAACCCTGTCAATCCGGTGGGATTGATCGTTTCTTCTTTCCGGCCTTCGGATGATGCAACGACTTTCGGTTTCCTTATTCCTTCGAATATGTTTGCCGTTGCCTCATTGAAACAATTGGCCGAGATTTCGAATAAGGTGTCGGGTGACAGTACTTTTGCTTCACAGTGTATGGCTTTGGCCGACGAAGTGCAGGCCGCTATCCATAAATATGCTATCGTAAACCATCCGAAATATGGGAAAGTATATCCCTTCGAGATCGATGGCTTCGGTAACAACTACTTTATGGACGATGCCAATGTGCCTAGTTTGCTGGCGATGCCCTATCTGAAAACTATCTCTGCGAAAGATCCGGTTTACCGGAATACCCGTAAATTGGTCTGGAGTCAGGATAATCCTTTCTTTTTCAAAGGAAAAGCAGGCGAAGGAATCGGTGGCCCTCATATCGGTTACGATATGATTTGGCCGATGAGTATTATTATGCGTGCATTTACTGCGGACAATGACGGTGAAATACGTCAATGTATCCGGATGCTGAGAGATACAGACGGTGGTACCGGATTTATGCACGAATCTTTCCACAAAGATAATCCGACTAAATTCACCCGGCATTGGTTCGCCTGGACGAATACCTTGTTCGGGGAATTGATTGTGAACCTGGTGGAGAATAAAAAGATTTCACTACTGAATAATCTATAAAACCAAATACTTATCCCTGTATTCCGGTATAGGAAATAGGGGGATAAAATTTGAAACTACACTTGATTTTTAACAGAATGGAACAAAAGAACAAGTTTATTTACATCTTGCCCGTAATGTTCGGTTTTTTCATTATGGGATTCTGTGATTTGGTGGGGATTTCTGTAACTTATGCGAAGGAGCAGTTCCAGTGGACCGAAACACAAGCCGGCTTTTTGCCGTCAATGGTATTTTTGTGGTTTTTTATCTTGTCTGTACCTACAGCCATGTTAATGAACCGGATAGGACGAAAAAATACAGTATTATTGAGTATGCTGTTCACTTTCGCCGGCATGGTATTGCCTTTCATTGATTTCAGTGAAACCTCCTGTTATGTTGCGTTTGCCTTATTGGGAATCGGTAATACCATTCTGCAGGTATCTTTGAATCCGTTATTGGCGAACGTTGTACAGGGAAAAGGGTTGACCAGTAGTTTGACGGCAGGGCAGTTTGTAAAAGCCATTTCTTCCTTTGTCGGACCGCTTTTGGCTGGATATTGTTCGGCTGCTTTAGGAAACTGGGCGCTGATGTTCCCGATTTATGCCGTGGTTACTTTGATTTCCTCCGCTTGGTTGTTCCTGACTCCGATTCAGAGAGAGAAGGTCGAAGGAGAAACCTCCTCTTTTCCTGCAACTTTAAAATTGCTGGGAGATAATAAAATTTTATTGTTATTTTTTGGTATTTTGTGTGTCGTTGGCTTGGACGTGGGAATGAATACATTGACTCCGAAATTGTTACTCGAACGAGTTCCGGGGATTTCTACCGAAAGTGCAGGATACGGTACAAGTTGGTATTTTGCTGCACGTACGATAGGTACTTTTTGTGGTGCTTTCCTGTTGGCCAAATTATCTGAAAGAGGCTATTTCCGGATCAATATGATCATTGCTATGATTGCGGTTTGTGGGTTGTGGTTCGCTACCGGCCAGGCTGCAATTCTTACTTTGGTTTGTATTATCGCTTTCGCGGCTTCCAGTATCTTCGCCGTGGTTTATTCTATGGCTATTCAGGCACGTCCCGAAAAAGCGAACGAAATTTCCGGTTTGATGATTACGGGGGTTGCCGGTGGTGCTATCGCTCCTCCATTGATGGGGATCTGTGCCGATGCTGTCGGCGGACAAGGTGGTTCAGTTATTATTATCGCTATTTGTACTGCTTACCTGTTATTCTGTTCTTATGGAATTAAAGTAGCTAAGAAATAAGTTGAATATTATTGAATGGCTTTTAACTAAAAGTCCTGGAGAATTGAAGATTCTTCAGGACTTTTTATTTACAGGAGGAGTCTGCCGCTCTCTATTTTTTCTTCCGGCTTCTGCCTACCACTTGAATACTGAGTTCATATAGGAAATAGAGAGGTATAGAGACCAGTAATAAAGTGAAGACATCCGAAGTTGGGGTGATGATCGCTGCTACGACCAGGATACCCACTAAAGCATATTTCCGGTATTGTTTCAGCATGGGAGCGGTGATCAGTCCTAATTTAGACAAAAAATAAGCGATAATAGGGATTTCAAAAGCTGCTCCCAGCAATAACGAGAGCATGGTAAAACTGCTGATGTAGGAAGAGATCGATATTTTATTGACTACAAGTTCACTGACCTGATAGGTTGCCAAAAAACGGAAAGAAAGCGGAAAGATCACGAAATAATTGAGTAAGATGCCGGTAATAAATAGGAAAAACCCCGGAATCATAATTTTCAGGCAGGTTTTACGTTCGGCTTCATGTAGGGCCGGACTGATAAAACCGAACAACAAATAAATGATGTAAGGAGAAGCGAGCAACAAACCGGCATAAAACGCAGTGCTCATATGAATCATGAATTGTGAGGTCAACTGGATATTGATCAGCTCTACATGAAAGTCTTCTACTTGCAGGGAAGGCATGGAAAAATCGGCCGCCAGTCGGTTGAAAAAACGATAGAGAATAAAATCCGACCGCTGTGGAGCCAGGACGATATCGAAAAGTAATTCTTTATTCAGAAAAGCTATACAAGCCAAAAGGATAACGGCTATGGCAATACGAAAAAATACCTTTCTGAGTTCATCCAAATGATCCCAGAAAGTCATCTCTTTCTCATTTGCTTCCTGCATGCTTTTTAAAGTTGAGAATTACTTTTTATCGTTATTATCGGGATTCAAATCATTTTCAACGCCATTCATGCCGTCTTTGAAACTTTTTACTCCTTTCCCCAAACCTTTCATCAATTCAGGTATTTTCCGGCCTCCGAAAAGTAACAACACAATCAACGCAATAAAAAGAATTTCTTGTCCACCCAAACCAAAAATCAATAATCTTTCCATTTTTTAATTTATTTATCGCACAAATTTAATGATTCCTCCCGGATTTTTCTAAGCTTATGGTTATTTTAGAACTATTTTTGTTCATTACGAATAAGAGATCGTGATTCAATTGCTATACTCCATGCTAAAGTTTATGAAATAATTTTTGGGAGATATTGATTTTATTTCTATTTTTGCAATATATTTCAATTCCATCCGACTCTGTGCGGATGATTATACTTACAAATCAATAAAATCCATAGCATCATTTCTATGTATGACATTCTGGAACTAAATGACAAATTGCTGGCAGATTTGCGGCAGATTGCTAAAACGTTAAATATCAAAAGAGTAGAGTCTTATAAAAAACAAGAACTAATCTATAAAATATTGGATCAGCAGGCTTTAGTGGCTGCTCAGTCTGAACCTGTTGTAGAGCCTGCTGCTCCCGAAGCCGCTGCTCCGGTTGAAAAAAGAGAGAAAAAACCGAGAATCCGGGTAGTTCGTCCCGGAGTAGAGAAAGTAGGTGACTCTAAAGGTGGGGTACAAAAATTCGCCCGTCGCGAAGAGAAGAAAAAAGGAGAAGTAAAGAAGGAAGAGGTGAAAAGCGAAGAGATAAAGAACGAGAAACCGCTGCGTGAAGAAGTAAAAAAGGAAACTCTAAAACAGGAAGAACCTAAAAAAGAAGAACGCCGCCGCGAAGATTTCCGGCAGAATCAAAATAACCGCGAAGAAAAATGGAGCGGAGGACGTAAAGAATTTGCCCGGAAGCCTCAGAATAATCCCCCAAAAGAGCGGGCTAATCGTTTTGTACATGAGGATATCATAGAAAAAGATCTGGATTTCGGAGATGTGATCGAAGAAGAATTCGATAAAGAAAATTACGATTACCAAGGTGAACGCGAAAACGATACGATACAACCGGAATTAGTAGAAGTACAGGAAAACCGGTATGAGGAAAACCGTCAGGAGCCTGCGATTGGAAATGGAAGCGGAAATACTAATCCGAACCGGATGCGGTTCGATAAGCGCGATAAATATTATGAATTCGAAGGTATTATTCTGAATTCGGGTGTATTGGAAATTATGCCCGATGGATATGGCTTTTTGCGTTCCTCGGATTACAATTACCTTAACTCTCCCGATGATATCTATGTTTCGCAAAGCCAGATCAAGTTGTTCGGTTTGCAAACCGGAGATACCGTAGAAGGAACGGTACGGCCGCCGAAAGAAGGAGAGAAGTATTTTCCTTTGATCAAGGTGGAAAAAATAAACGGGAAAACTCCCGATGCAGTCCGGGATCGTATTCCTTTCGATCACCTGACTCCTCTGTTTCCGAATGAGAAATTCAATATTACCGGTAATGGAAAAGCTACCATTTCTACCCGAGTTGTAGATATGTTCGCTCCGATCGGTAAAGGACAGCGCGGTCTGATCGTCGCTCAGCCTAAAACCGGTAAAACCGTATTGCTGAAAGAGATTGCCAACGCGATCGCTGCGAATCACCCCGAAGTTTATCTGATCATCCTGTTGATCGATGAACGTCCTGAGGAAGTAACAGACATGGCACGGAGCGTAAGAGCCGAAGTCATTTCTTCTACTTTCGACGAACCGGCAGAAAGACACGTCAAGGTGGCCAATATCGTTTTGGAAAAAGCCAAAAGAATGGTGGAATGCGGACATGATGTGGTGATCCTGCTGGATTCTATCACCCGTTTGGCACGTGCTTACAATACGGTATCGCCCGCTTCCGGTAAAGTTCTTTCCGGTGGTGTGGATGCAAATGCACTTCACAAACCTAAACGTTTCTTCGGTGCTGCCCGTAATATT
>ERZ791615.821-NODE-821-length-11646-cov-1.89431_pt1 | contig 11646 bp, 7 predicted proteins | sample MGYA00510273_ERZ791615 | MGnify/ENA primary metagenome ERZ791615 (study PRJEB30046, sample SAMN00715185) | human gut metagenome | study: EMG produced TPA metagenomics assembly of the A metagenome-wide association study of gut microbiota in type 2...
GACCTATGTGCAGATGGGAAATGTGTGGGATCTTATCTGGGAATTATTTAATCCCACAGTACTGTATGCAACCAGCGGAGGCTGGTTTATGGAAAATGATCTGTGCCTGTCGTTTGCAGGAAATGAATTTGCCGTGTTATTCTGCAGTGGAACGGCTGCGGTCTGCTTGATGGCTGTGGGAAAACGAAGATACCACCGGCTGGAAGTCTGATTGCCGTAAGGTATGCAGCAAAATCCGGTCATTTTTGATCATTTGTTCGCCCAGCTGATTGTGCACCATGCAAACGATTCTCAAGGAGTGAACAGGTATCAATGAAAACAGAAGAGCCATCCCTGGGTGATATACCGGGATGGCTCCATTTCTCATAATTCGGTACTTATATTATATGAGAAATCAGAAGAAAATACAATGGAAACCCCAAAAACATAAATTATAATTTTCAAGTTTCGGTTGAACATTCATATAGAACTCTTTATAATAAAAAAGGGGAATGGCTGAAAAAGCCATTTTCCTTTTTTCATTAAGAAACTGAGAATAGAAAGAGGTAATGAATGAAGACAGCATTTCAGATTTTCCGCAGGGATGTGCGACGTCTGTTAAAAAACCGTGCCGCGACACTGGTTATGATCGGCGTATGTCTCCTGCCGTCTTTGTATGCATGGTTTAATATTGCCGCAAACATGGACCCGTATGCAAATACTTCGGGAATCAGGGTGGCAATTGCCAATTGCGATACAGGAACCAAAACCGACGTGATCACGATGAATGCAGGCGATTCGATTGTTGAAAAACTGAAAGAAAACAAGTCGCTGGGCTGGCAGTTTGTCAGTGAAGAGAAAGCAAAAGAAGGTGTTCAGGCAGGAGATTACTATGCGGCAATCGTCATTCCGGAGAATTTCAGTAGTTCCCTGGTAAGTATTCTCTCCGGAGACCTGAAACGCCCGAAGCTGGACTATTATGTTAATGAAAAGAAAAATGCCATTGCACCGAAGATTACCGATACCGGTGCGACAACGGTGCAGCAGCAGATCAACGATACCTTTTCTGCCACGGCATCTTCGGCAGTATCAGAAATTGTAAAGTCTTCCGCAGACAGTATTACCAGAGGACTGGACGATACACAGTCGGAACTGACATCTGCCATTACCGAAGTTCAGAATAATTTAACGGATTATCAGAAGCTGGTAAAAGAATTTCAGAAAAAAGTAGATAAATCCGATGCACAGATCAAAGAAATCAAGGAGTCTTTGGATCAGGTGGATGAGGCAGCAAAGGACAGCTCTTCTTCTTTAAAAGAAACTTCTGCATTGCTGGAAAAAAGTCAGACGGCACTTGGAAAATTTTATAAACAGTTCTCCAATGGGCTGACCGGCGGGGAAGTTTTTCTGGATGAAGTTTCGTCCTCGGCTTCTAAGAGTCTGAATAAGTTTGAGATAAAGGCAGATAAGGCAAATCTTGCGGTTGGGGACAGTCTCGATACGATTACCCGGATCAATGAGAAAAATGCCAAGCTTCTCAAAGATCTGGAAAAGTTAAATCAGAATCTTGGAAAAGATACACAGTTATCAGCATCTGTCGGACAGGAAATCTCACAGCTGCAGACGCAGAGCATTTCTGCGCAGAAACTGGTAAATTCATTGAAAAGTGCAAATACCAGTATGCGGAAAGTGTTAAAGAATTCCAAAGATACGAGAAGTTCACTGGAAACGCTTGCAGAGGATAACCGTGAGAGTTTTCAGGCCAGCAGGATCGATTTCAGCAAAAATATTTACCCGCAGCTGGACCAGTCACTGGAAGGTCTGGCGAATGTAAGCGGGGATCTGTCAACAACCTTACATAGCATAACATCCATGACAAAACAGATGAGAGATCTGCTGGATCAGTTAAAATCTGCATTGCACAGCAGCTCCAAAGTACTTACGCAGACGGGCAATGTTATGGGTCAGGTGGATCAGAAACTGCAGAAAATTGTCACGGATCTGCAGACACTGCAGAATTCGGATATGTATCAGAATATCCTGTCACTGGAAAAGATTGATGCCAAAGACATTTCCGATTTTATGTCTTCTCCGGTAAATATAAAGACGGATGTCCTGTATGAGGTGGAAAATTACGGAACAGGAATGACCCCGTTTTATACAAACCTGGCACTCTGGGTAGGTGGACTGATACTGGTTTCTATTTTAAAACAGGAAGTAGACCGGGACAAAGAAGTGCCGGATTTTACACCGACAAGTGCGTATTTCGGGCGTATTCTGCTGTTTCTTATCATAGGACTGATTCAGGGAGCTATCGTATGTGCGGGAGATATCATTCTGCTGAAAGTACAGTGTCTGCATCCGGTAAAATTTATTCTTGCTGGAATGTTAACTTCCTTTGTTTATGTGAATCTGATCTTTGCACTGGCATCGACGTTTAAGCACATGGGAAAAGCACTGGCGGTTCTTCTGGTAATTTTACAGATTCCGGGTTCTTCCGGAACGTATCCGATTGAAATGATGCCGGAATTTTTCCAGAAACTTCATCCGCTGCTTCCGTTTTCTTATTCAATCAGCGCAATGCGGGAGTGTATTGCCGGATACTATCATCATACTTATAGAAGCAGCCTTGGAAAACTGCTGGTATTTTTACTGGTCGCATTGTTTATCGGGCTTGTACTCCGTCCGCTTCTGATGAATCTGAATCATCTGTTTGATGTCAGACTTGCAGAAACCGATCTGATGATCTGTGAGACGGATTCCAAAGGCAGGGATAATCCACAGCTGCAGCGGATTATGCAGGTGATTATGAAAGATGATGCGTGGAGAAAGAAATTAACAGAGAAAACACTCGCATTTGAAAAATATTATCCGGTCATGGTACGCTCCGGTTTTATCTGTATGATGGTCATACCACTCGTATTTCTGATTTTGATGTTTAGTCTGGAATCCAAACTGATTTATCTGATTTTGTGGATCGTTTCTTTACTTGCACTGATACTGTATCTGCTGATTGTGGAATATCTGCATGAAGAGATGAAAAAGAAATCTGTTTTGGGAGAGATGAGTTCCGAGGAACTGATGAAAATTTTGAAGGGGGAGAACAACAAATGAAAAACATTCTGAAAATTTTCATCAGCGATGTAAAACGGATTCGCAAAAATGTAATCGCAATGATTGTTGTCATCGGTGTCCTTGTCGTTCCGTGTCTGTATGCATGGTTTAATATTGCGGCAAGCTGGGATCCGTATAACAATACGGGAAATTTAAAGGTCGCGGTGGCAAGTGTGGATGAGGGATATACCGGAAGTCTGATTCCTCTTGAGATTAATGTAGGGGAACAGGTGATTTCCGCACTAAGGGAAAATACACAGATGGACTGGGTATTTACCAGCAAAGAAAAGGCAATGGAGGGGGTAAAATCCGGACAATATTATGCGGCGATTGTTGTTCCGGAGAAATTCAGTACCCAGATGATGAGTCTGTTTTCCGATCAGATTCAAAAGCCGGAAATTATTTACTATTCCAACGCCAAGGAAAATGCGATTGCACCAAAAGTGACCGACAAGGGTGCAACCGCGATCCAGAAACAGGTGAATCAGGTATTTATACAGACAATATCCGACACGGCAATGACGGTGTTTCAGTCGGTCTCTAATATGGCTGAGGCAAACGGAGCAGACCGACTGGTGGATAATCTGATTCACAATCTTGAGGATGCATCGGATGACATGGATATGACTGCATCCACGCTGGAAACTTTTTCAGGGATTACGTCTTCTGCCCAGTCCCTGCTGAATACGTCTTCTGATTTTCTGAAAGAACTGAAAACAGAGTCTGCGGATGGAAAACAGATTCTGGAAAATTCCAAAAAGACGTTTACCGATATGAAAACGACAATAAGCAGTGCGACCGAGAGCGTGGGCAAAGCGCTGAAAGTAGGCAAAAAGGTATATTCTGAAATGAATCTGCTTTTGGATCAGACGGTGGAAGATGGAATAAATGGCAGTGAGGATACGGTGGATACCCTTGTAAAAGCAGCAAAGACGGTGGATAAAAACATCAAGTCATTTACAACACTCCGGGATCATCTGATCAGGCTTTCGGAAAAACATCCGGAAACCGATTCCTCAATAGGGCCTATGATTGAAAAGATCAACCGTTCTATTGAAAAACAGGAAGAACTGCGGGATGATCTGACCGATACTGCGGCTTCCATGAAGAAGTCCACTACAGGTCTGATTTCTGACAAGAAAGCTTTGGATGCCCTTGTAAAAGAAAATCAGAAACGTCTGCAGCAGATCAGCAAAGAATATGAAAATGATGTAAAAGGAACTTTGCAGAACCTTGCAGATTCGATTGGTGAAACATCAAAAGACATTACCGGTCTGACGAAACAGATCAATGCAAGTGCAAAGGGTGTTTATACGTTAACGGACACTGCAGGATCGGATCTGTCAGAAATACAGACCTGTCTGGATGATTCCGGTAAACTTTTACGCAAATCTGCAAATAAAATAAAAAAGATTACGGATAAGCTTACGAAAGCAAAAGACAACGGGGATTATGCGGATCTGGAACATATGATCTATGATGATAAGTCCGGGGTCAGTGCCTTCCTGTCGGCACCAGTGGAACTGAATACGAAGAAAATTTATCCGATTGATAATTATGGTTCTTCCATGGCACCGTTTTATTCGACACTTTCTATCTGGATCGGCGGAATCGTGCTGGTTGCGATGTTAAAAGTGACTGTTTCCGAGGAAAGCATAAAAAAGATGGGGCTGAAAAAGGTCAGAATTCATGAAATTTATCTTGGACGCTGGATCATATTTCTGATCCTTGGTCTGTTGCAGAGTACGCTGATTGCACTGGGAGATCTGTATTATCTTGGGATTCAGTGTGAGCATACGTTTCTGTTTTTATTTGGGTGCTGGTTTTCAAGCATAGTCTATGTCACGATCAGTTATACGCTGACGGTTTCATTTGGAGATATCGGAAAAGCAGGCAGTGTGGTTTTACTTGTTATGCAGGTTGCGGGAACCGGTGGAACTTTCCCGATTGAATGTGCTCCGAAATTTTTCCGGGCTGTGTATCCGCTTCTGCCGTTTACGCACAGTATGGCAGCCCTGCGGGAAGCGGTTGGAGGCTGTTATGGGAACGATTACTGGATAGATTTGGCAAAACTGGGCATCTTCCTGGTGATTGCACTTTTTATGGGACTTGTACTTCGTAAACCGATTATCCGGATGAACGAAGCGTTTACCGAGCAGCTGGAGGAAACAAAAATAATTTAAGCAGGAAATGAGGGCAGAATTGTTTTATTTTTGCGCAGTAATGTGAAAGAAAATTCTGCGAAAATGCCGTATAATGCAGGTATTCAAATATGTATGAGAGAGGCAAGGAGGATATGGTATTGAATAAGGCATGGTGGAAAGAAGCGGTTGTATATCAGATTTATCCGCGGAGTTTTATGGATTCAAATGGAGACGGCATCGGGGATCTCAATGGTATTACAGAAAAATTAGAGTACCTCAAAGAACTTGGAATTGATGTGATCTGGCTGTCCCCGGTTTATCAGTCACCGAATGATGACAATGGATATGATATCAGCGATTATCAGGCGATCATGGAAGAATTCGGAACCATGGAAGATTATGACAGGATGCTTGCACGGGCACATGAGCTGGGAATTAAGATCATGATGGATCTGGTTGTCAATCATACATCCGATGAGCATGCATGGTTTGTGGAAAGCAGAAAGAGCGTGGATAATCCATACCGCGATTTTTATATCTGGAGAAAAGGAAAAGACGGAAAAGAGCCGAATAACTGGGGATCCTGTTTCAGTGGTTCGGCATGGAAATATGATCCACAGACGGATATGTATTTCCTGCATCTGTTTTCGAAAAAACAGCCGGATCTCAACTGGGACAATCCAAAAGTGCGGGACCGGGTATTTGATATGATGAACTGGTGGTGTGAAAAAGGCATTGATGGATTCCGTATGGATGTGATCAGCCTGATTTCCAAACCGGAAGGACTGCCGGATGGAATTCCGGGAGAAACCGGATACGCAGACAGCGGTTGTGCGAATGGTCCGCATGTGCATGAGTATTTAAAAGAAATGAACCGGAAAGTGCTTTCCCATTATGATCTGATCACGGTAGGGGAGGCTGCCGGAGTGACGCTGGAAGAGGCAAAAAAATATGCCAATGCAGATGGCAGCGAACTGAACATGGTTTTCCAGTTCGAACATACCGGAGGTGGACCGGAGGCAGACAACCATTACGGTAAATGGGATAGCCATAAGATGCCGCTTCCGGTATGGAAGAAGATTTTATCCAGATGGCAGACCGGACTGGAAGGGAAAGCCTGGAACAGTTTGTTTTTATCCAATCATGATCAGCCGCGCTCGGTTTCCTGGTTTGGAAATGACAGTGAACAGTATCGGGAAATTTCAGCAAAAATGCTGGGAACCTGTCTGCATATGATGCAGGGAACGCCATATGTTTATCAGGGGGAAGAACTTGGCATGTGTAATGCTTATTTTGATCAGTTAGAGGATTACCGGGATATTGAAAGCCTGAATGCTTACAAAGAACTGACAGAAACCTGTGGGGTATCTCATGAAGAAATGATGGGATATTTAAAGCGGATCAGCCGCGACAATGCGCGCACACCGATGCAGTGGGATGACAGTGCAAATGCTGGTTTTACCACAGGAACTCCGTGGATTAAGGTAAACAGTAACTATCCTAAAGTCAATGCAAAACAGGAGGTCAGTGATCCGGATTCTGTCTTTTCGTACTACAAAAAACTGATTCGCCTTCGTCATGAAAACGAGATTATCGTTTATGGCGATTACGAACTGTTAGCACCGGAGGATGAGGCATTATTTATCTATACCAGAATGCTCGGGACGCAGCGGCTGATGGTGCTTTGTAATTTTACGGAAAAAGAAGTTGCCATTCCGGCAGAAGTAACGGAGCAGATTCCTGCAGATGCCAAGCTTTTGATCGGAAATTATTCCAAGCAGAAAGAAGAAGTGCTGCAGGCATATGAAGCACGGGTGTATGCTTATCATGTATAAATTTTAGAAAAGAAAAAGCATCCCGGGCTGGTGTAAATGGATGGGAAAAACACATTGACTTGTATGATTTTCGGGCGTAAAATCCCCTGTGGAAATAGGAATTTTCACAGGGGATTTTGTTTTATGAATACATCAGACAGCAACTTTTTTGGAACAGAAAAAGTCAGCAGGATTCTGCTCAAGATTGCGCCACCGGTCATGCTCGCTCAGCTGATCCAGGCACTTTATAACATTGTAGACAGTTTATTTGTCGGAAAATATTCGGAGAGTGGACTGACGGCACTTTCCATTATTTATCCATTGCAGCTTCTTATGATTGCCATTGCTGTAGGAACGGGAGTCGGGATCAATACGGCAATGGCACATTATCTGGGTGTACATGATGAGAAAAAAGCAAATGAATATGGAGGAATCGGAACACCGCTTACGCTGGCATTGTGGGTGCTTTTTGCGGCAGTCTGTTTCTTTTTTATGCCGGCATATGCAAGGATGTCTACGGATTCCACGGAAGTCATAAAGGATGTGATTGTATACGGCCGGATCGTCTGCGTATTCAGCATCGGACTGTTTACCGAAAGTATCTGGACAAAGATTTTACAGGCCAATGGGGACATGAAGACACCGATGATCGCACAGATCGCGGGGGCACTGGTTAATATCGCGCTGGACCCGTTATTTATTTTTGGACTGTTCGGGCTTCCGAAACTTGGGATTGCCGGAGCTGCCATCGCAACTGTTGTGGGACAGATTGTAGCGGCTCTTATCGTAATGAAAAAAGGGTTTCGCAAGTCTCCACCGCTTTCGGTGTATCCGCGGGATATCTGTTTTATTTATAAACTTGGAATTCCGAATATCCTTATGCAGTCGGCATATACCTTTTATATTCTCGGATTGAATCTGATTCTTGCAACCTTTTCCGATCAGGCAGTTACGGCATTGGGACTTTATTACAAGTGGCAGTCATTTTTCTTTATTCCGCTGGGGGCACTGCAGACCTGTATTGTGCCGGTGATCAGTTATAATTATGCATCGGGACGGATGGATCGCTGTAACAAAACACTGTCCACTTCACTTGTGGGAGGAATGGGGCTGATGTTTATCGGAACGCTGGTTTTTAATCTGATTCCCGGACAGATGCTCCGTGTATTTACGAGTGATCCGCAGGTGATTGCAATCGGCACAGTCGGATTTCATTTTGTCGGAATCAGTTTTATCCCGATGGTCACTTCACTGATTTTTCCGGTGTTCTTTCAGGCAGTTGGTGCAGCGGTTAAAAGTTCACTTCTGACCGTTGTAAGGACCGTTGTGCTGTTTGTGCCGCTCGGGTATTTATTTTCCCGTCTGGGACTGAATGATTTCTGGTTTACATTTCCGGTGACGGAAGTCATCACCACGCTGGTCGGGGTGGTCTGTTACGGGCGGTTTATGGCACAACAGAAGTGAAGAGTACCGATTGTATTTAGACAGAAAAAATAAATTAAAAAATGGTTGCGATTTTTATAGAAATAGCATATTATAATATCAACAGGACTCCCCACACCTCTCACGTAAGTGATGTGTCCCATGGGGAGACATTTTTATTTTGGGAGAAATAATAGTGGATATAAGCGATGGTGTACGGGAAAATCATAGTAAAGCAGGGCATGATTATCAAATTATAAAACCGCCGAAAACCTATGAACAGCAAGTGGAACTTATCAAAGAAAAAGGCTTTATAGTGAATAATGATACGGAATGTATCAGTTTTTTAAAGCAGGCAAACTATTATCGTTTATCTGCTTATTTTCTTCCGTTTAGAAAAAAGAATGGAACATATTTTGCAGATATAAGTTTTAATAGAATTCAACGAATTTATAAGTTTGATAGTAAATTACGAGGAGTACTGTTTAATTGTATAGAGAGAATTGAATTACATTTAAGAACACAACTTGCTTATTACTGTGGACATGTCTATGGATCTTTGGGGTACATGGATAAGAGTATTTATAATAAAAAACACAATCATGATAAATTTAGAAAACTACTGAATGTTTGCATAGAGGAAAATAAAAACAGTTTAGTTGTTAAGCATCATAAGGAAAAATATGATGGAAAATTTCCGATATGGGTAATTATCGAATTCTTTTCGATGGGGATGCTGTCTTATTTTTATGCGGATTTACAATCGGGCGATCAGAAATATATAGCAAAAGAGATATATGATACATCAGTAGCGTGTTTAAAAAGCTGGTTACGTTGTATTACTGACTTAAGAAATAGATGTGCTCATTATTCAAGGTTATATTATTGGTCATTTACGGCATTACCTAAAATGCCAAAGGAATCTGTAGCACCACAAAATAGAAAATTATTTTCCCAGATATTAGTTCTTAAACGATTGTATCCCGATAAGAAAGAATGGAATAGCAAGGTTATGACAGAATTAAGGGCTGTAATAGAAGAATATGAGGATGACATATCGTTAAAACATATAGGGTTTCCACAAGACTGGTATGAGCAGTTGGAAAGATAGACAAACAAGGGATCACAGAAATAATTTGTGGTCTCTTGTTTTTATCAATCAATAGGAATCTCCTTTTGGTACTAGACAGGGACTGCCGAATTCATTACAATGGAACTAAATCGGAATAGTAGTATATTTATTTTAAACATGGAGGAAGAAAAAATGGAAATTGTTTGCTTGGACTTAGAAGGCGTACTGGTACCAGAAATCTGGATCGCATTTGCAGAAGAGACCGGAATTCCGGCATTAAAGAGAACAACCAGAGATGAGCCGGATTATGATAAGCTTATGAAATACCGTATCGGAATTTTAAAGGAGCACGGTCTTGGACTCAAAGAGATTCAGGAGACCATCGCAAAGATCGATCCGATTCCGGGCGCAAAGGAATTTTTGGATAAACTGCGTGCCATGACACAGGTCATCATCATCAGTGATACGTTTTCCCAGTTTGCAGGCCCGCTTATGAAAAAACTCGGATACCCGACAATTTTCTGCAACTCGCTTGAAGTTGCCGATAACGGAGAAATCACAGGCTTTAAGATGCGCTGTGAGAAGTCCAAGTACACAACCGTCAAGGCATTACAGTCCATCGGTTATGATACCATCGCTAGCGGAGACAGCCACAATGATCTTGGCATGATCCAGGCCAGCAAGGCGGGTTCTTATTTAAGAGTACCGATGCGATCAAGGCTGAGTATCCGAATATTCCGGCATACGAGACTTACGATGAGCTGTTTGCTGCAATCAAAAAAGTTATCGAGGGATAATGGAATAGAAATGCGAATAAACAAGGAAGCTGTTGCATGGATGAAGATCCGCTGTGCGCAGCTTCTTTTTTGTTGTATCGTTTTTTACAATACATGTGTTGGGAGAGAGGGTATGATAAGGACAAGTTAAGAAAAGTAATTGGTTCTTGGAAAAAACATAATGGAGGGCGATACATCGGAGATGTACCGCAGGCGATACCCCATACGGGGCACCGCAATAAGGAGCACATCGCATGAGAGTTCCGCTCACGCGGAAGCGATGTACGAAGGCGATACCCCTTACGGGGCACCGCATTAGACAAAGGCGTCTATGAGAATCATAGGTGTCTTTTTGATTTTCACGGAAACCATACATGATTACACATAGAAAGGAAGGAGTTATATGAGCAGCAGAATTTCAGAACATCCAATCCTTGGAGAACAGCAGAAAGGGAAACTGGTTACATTCACCTATGATGGTAAAGAATTACAGGGATACGAAGGAGAGCCAATTGCCGCAGCATTAAAAGCCGCAGGCGTGATGGTTCACCGTTATACCAAAAAGGAACACAAACCGAGAGGAATCTTCTGTGCGATCGGAAGATGCACCGACTGCGTGATGGTCGTGGATGGAAAACCAAATGTCCGCACCTGCATGACACCGCTTGCAGAGGGCATGAAAGTCCAGACACAGTACGGTGTATCGGATAAACCGTTTGAAGAACAGTAGAGGGGAGTGAGTAATATGAAGCGTTATGATCTGATTATCGTAGGAGCCGGTCCATCCGGATTGTCTGCAGCAGTTGAGGCAGCAAAGCGGGGACTGAAAGTTGTAGTATTTGATGAAAATGAAAAGCCGGGTGGACAGCTGTTTAAGCAGATCCATAAATTCTTTGGATCAAAGGAACATAAGGCAAAAGTCAGAGGTTTTGTGATCGGGCAGCAGCTGTTGCAGGAAGCAGCGGATGCCGGTGTGAAAGTTGTGCTGAATGCAACCGTTATCGGCATGTATCTGGATAAAGAAATTGTGGTAAGGATCAAAGATGAGGTTCATCACTACAAAGGAGATTCCATAATCATTGCTACAGGAGCCGCAGAAAATATGGTTACCTTTGAGGGCTGGAATCTTCCGGGAGTCATCGGCGCAGGAGCCGCACAGACGATGATGAATCTGCACGGGGTAAAACCGGGAAACAAAATTCTGATGCTTGGTTCCGGAAATGTCGGTCTGGTCGTATCCTTCCAGCTGATGCAGTGCGGCTGTGATGTGGTTGCACTGGTTGATGCAGCACCTCGTGTCGGTGGGGACGGAGGTCATGCAGCTC
>ERZ791615.828-NODE-828-length-11578-cov-2.21218_pt1 | contig 11578 bp, 7 predicted proteins | sample MGYA00510273_ERZ791615 | MGnify/ENA primary metagenome ERZ791615 (study PRJEB30046, sample SAMN00715185) | human gut metagenome | study: EMG produced TPA metagenomics assembly of the A metagenome-wide association study of gut microbiota in type 2...
TTTCTGCTTATCCACTTCTCTTGTAGCAATTTTCCAAAGCACTTTTAATGTTTTTTCTGACAGCTTCAACATTTTATTTTTCACTTCCTTTCTAAACTATTATTTAAACTTTATATTCTACCTCCATTTTTACATTATAAGAATAATTTTCTCCAAGCAAGCCTATGAACAAAAAACAGCATTACTGGTACAAAATTCGACCATTTATCACAACAAAAAAGAGAACCCTTACATAATATCTGTAAAAGTTCTCTTTTCAGCTGCTTGAATCTCTATTCTTCCATCCAGAATAAAATAGTCACAATAAATTTTCCCTGTATTTTTTTTATACTGTAATTTCCACCATAAGATGTGATCACATGTTCTACATTTTTTAATCCTATTCCGTGTAGTCCCTCTTTCTTTTTCCTATTCATTTCGCAATATGTATTTTTTACGGATAAAATAATTTTTCCCGATTCCTGAACACATTTAAACCAGATATGCTTTTTGTCTTCGCATAATTTGCAGGCTTCAATTGCATTATCAAGCAAATTTGCAAGCAATATCGTCACATCATTGTAAGCCATCCTCCAGCCAGATAAATCATTAATCTTTATCGTAACTCCAATTCCACTTTCCTGTGCTTCCTGATATTTTGCGTTGAGAACCGCATTTACGATCATATGATTCGTATCAATAACATTCCATACATCCGCACCCACATTACACATCTGCTCCAAATACTGCTCTGCCTCCTTGTAATTTTTTTTCATCAGCAATGTTCTGACACACTGCATCTGATTCTGGTAATCATGTATAAAAGCCGTCTGCTTTTGATATAATTGTATTTTTCCCTCTGCTTTCGCCATGGACACCATATATTCTCTTGTCCTGACTTCTTTCTGAAGGATATCATAGAGCAATCCATAAATAAAAACATTGAGTCCTACCAGTGAAAATGCCAACACTATAGGGATTTTTCCAGATCCCGCCTGTGAACTCTGAACGACCACCAGCATCCATGCGATCATAAAAATGGTGAATATCGGAAATACCAGAAACTTTATCCATTCTCTCTTCGAGAGTGTTTCTACTGCCGATTTCCCGAATATTCGTCTTACCAAAAGAATAATTATAAATAAGAACATTTTCCCAAGCAATGCAATCAGCCATGCTTTCCACCCATACACTTTTGTTTCCCCTCCCATACGAAATTGCAAAATGTCATTACAGGCATATGCCAATACATCCACAACCAGAAGAAGGGCATAGTACAAAGCTCCCATTCCCAATGCTTCGAAAAATTTCATTTGAAACATTCCATACATCGATACCGCAAATAAAAACCAGACTGTTGGCATTTTCCAAAAAGGAATTGTTGCAAAAAGATAGATTACCGCTGTCATACACCCTGTCAGCCCAATAAATTGCAAGATTTGTATTTTCTTTGTAAACCGAAATTTTGAAAACGTTTGAAAATACAGACAGCAACATATCGTCTCAATTAAAATAAAAAACAGATTTTCCACAAAATCAATCATTTCTGTTTTTCCACTCCTCATACTGCATTTCCACCACTGCATAACGCTCTCGCGGAATCGGCAGCTGTTTTCCCGAAAATAACTGAACCTGATAACGTTTGAGCGTACTGATGTCGTTCATATTCACCAAAAAACTTTTATGGATACGCAAAAATCTTCCTTCATCCTCCGTCAGTTCTCTCTGCATTTCATCAAGTGTCCGTTTTCCCATACATCGACAGGTATCATCGCACAAATAAAAAAACAGCTGATGAGCTTTGCTTTCAATATACATAATCTGATCCAGTAAAAGCGTTACGGTCTCCCCCCGAAAACGAAATGTTTTTTTCTTTTGTCTCTGCGTATACACGGAAAGAACGGTATCCATGCTTTCTTCTATTTCTTTCTGCAAATCTTTTGCATTTTTCAAAAGATAACGTAGCGCATTTACGCGATATCCTTCTACGGAATATTTAATAAATGCCGACACAAATACAATCGGAAGCATTGCATTTCTCTGATGCACCTCTCTTGCAATTTTCATTCCCTGCGCTTTTCCACCAAATTCCACATCTAGAAACAAAGCATCAAATTCCGCCAGCATACCTCTTTCTAACAAGGCATTTCCATCCATAAAAATTTCTGTTTTCCCGTATATATGATGCTTGTCCAAATATATTTCCACACATTCCTGTATCTGTTTGCAGTAATGTTTTTCATCATCACATATTGCAATTTTCATCGATATTCTCCTCCATTTTTATTTTACCATTTCTTTTATCTACGTCAAACTGATCCTGAAAATGTTACCACAAAGGAAATTTTTGACCAGTATTTCTACGCGAAAAAGGCGGAAACCGCAACCAGGTTCCCGCCTTTTTTACTGCCATCCAAGCGATTAACAGCCTTCCGTATTCACTTCAATCTTATCCAGTTTCCAGATATCATCGACATATTCCTGAATGGTTCTGTCAGAAGAGAATTTACCACTGTGTGCAATATTTAAAATTGCAGATTTTGCCCACGCACTCTTGTTGGTGTAATAAACACCGATCTTCTTCTGTGCATTTGCATATGCACGGAAATCTGCAAGGATAAAGTAGCGGTCTGCTACCTGTCCCTGCTGTGGATTGAGCAGTGAGTTGTACAGCTCGCGGAACAACTCACGGTCATTATGAGAATACGTTCCATCTACCAGCTGGTTGACAACCTTCTTGATATCCTCATCATTATTGTAAATATCATATGGATTGTAATCATGATGCTGCTCATGTGCAATGACTTCGTCTGCGCTCATACCAAAGATAAAGATATTGTCTGCGCCAACTTCCTCGTACATCTCAACATTCGCTCCGTCCATGGTTCCAAGTGTAATCGCACCATTTAACATAAACTTCATGTTTCCGGTTCCGGATGCCTCTTTACTTGCTGTGGAAATCTGTTCGCTGACATCTGCTGCCGCAAAAATCCACTCTGCAATGGATACACGGTAGTCCTCAATGAACACAACCTTGATCTTTCCGTTGATGGATGGATCATTATTGATTACATCCGCAACAGTGTTAATCAGCTTGATGGTCTTCTTTGCCGTACGATATCCGGCTGCAGCCTTTGCTCCGAAGATAAAAGTTCTCGGATAGAAATCCATGCCCGGATTTGCCTTGATCTGGTTGTACAGATACATCACATGCAGGATATTCATAAGCTGTCTCTTATACTCATGCAGTCTCTTAACCTGTACATCAAAGATAGAATCCGGATCGACTTCGATACCATTGTGCTCCTTGATATATTTTGCCAGACGGATCTTATTCTGCTTTTTGATCTCCAGAAATTCCTGCTGTGCTTTCGGATCGGTTGCATATTTTGTCAGATCCTCGACCTTCGCAAGACTTGTGATCCAGTCTTTTCCGACATGCTTTGTTACCCAGTCTGCAAGCAGTGGATTTCCATGTGCAAGGAAACGTCTCTGTGTGATACCGTTAGTTTTATTGTTAAATTTCTCCGGAAACAGTTCATAGAAATCACGAAGTTCCTGCTTCTCAAGAATCTCTGTATGCAGTCTTGCCACACCGTTGACAGAATATCCGGCAACAATTGCAAGATTTGCCATCTTCACCTGTCCGTCGTAGAGAATTGCCATCTTGCGCACTTTCTCCTCATTATCCGGATATTTTGCACGGATCTCTTCTACAAAACGGCGGTTGATCTCATCCACGATCTGATATACACGCGGAAGCAGTCTCTGGAAGATGTCGATCGGCCACTTTTCAAGTGCCTCTGCCATGATGGTATGGTTGGTATAAGCTACACAGTGTGTTGTGATCTCCCATGCCTCATCCCATGACATGCCTTCCTCATCCAGAAGGATTCGCATCAGTTCTGCAACAGCAACCGTCGGATGGGTATCATTCATCTGGAACGTTACCTTCTTTGGCAGATCATGCAGATCATTGTGATGTTTCTTAAAACGCTCCAGCGCACGCTGGATACTTGCGGAAACAAAGAAATACTGCTGTTTTAAGCGCAGTTCCTTTCCTTTTACGTGATTGTCGTTCGGATACAGCACCTCTACCAGGTTGCGGGCAAGATTTTCCTGCTCCACTGCCTGATCGTAATCTCCACGGTCAAAGGAATCCAGTGAAAACTCTTCCTTCGGCTGTGCATCCCAGATCATCAGGGAATCTACCACATGGTTGCCGTAGCCAACGATCGGCATATCATAAGGAATTGCAAGAACAGACTGATACCCTACCTGCTCAAAGTGCAGATTTCCGTCCTCCCCTGCGGTTTCTTCCACATGACCACCAAACTTGATCTCGTAGCAGTATTCCGGTCTGCGAAGTTCAAACGGATATCCATCCTTTAACCAGTTATCCGGTACTTCGACCTGAAATCCATCAATAATCTGCTGCTTGAACATACCGTAGCGGTAACGGATTCCACATCCATATGCGGCATAGCCCAGAGTAGCAAGAGAATCCATAAAACATGCTGCCAGCCGGCCAAGTCCGCCATTTCCAAGAGCCGGATCCGGCTCCTGGTCTTCAATGACACTCAAATCCAGTCCAATCTCTTCAAGTGCTTCTTTTACTTCCCCATAAGCCCCCAGATTAATCAGATTATTCCCCAGTGCCCTGCCCATCAGAAACTCCATGGACATATAATACAATATCTTAGGGTCATCTTTTTCAATGACCTGCTGTGTTGCCATCCATTCATCCATGACAACATCCTTGACAGCCAGTGAAACAGCCTGATAAATCTCCTGCTGTGTCGCTTCTTTCAATGTCTTACGATACATCGTCTTGACATTTTCTGTCACGGAAGCAATAAACTCCTTTTTACTAAACACTTTGTCTCGCATCAAAAGTCCTCCTCTGTGCCTGGTTTGCGTGACACTATTGTTTTTCCACTGCCAGCGTAACCTTCTCACCGTTAATGCTCCATTCTTTCTGATATCCGGCAAGTGTGCCTGCAGTGATAGCATTTGCAAGTACCTCTGTCTGGATCTTTTCTCCGTATTTATTGAAAATACCAGTTACCTTCTCGTCTGCTGTATAGGAAACAGCAATATGATCCATAACTTCAAAACCAGCCTCTTTACGCATGGTCTGAATCTTACTGATCAGTTCACGTACAAAACCTTCTTCGATCAATTCCGGTGTCAGTCTTGTATCCATAACAACTGTCACATTGTTATCCCCCTCGGTCACAAAGCCTTCTGCCTGTGTCATGGTAATCAGCAGATCCTCTTCCAATAATACAACCTCGGAACTTACACTGTCAAGTTTCAGACATCCGTTCTCTTTTAATTCTTTCATTGCAGCATTTCCGTCAAGTTCTGACAGGACAGCCTGAATCTGTTTTAAATATTTTCCATATTTCGGACCCACGGTACGAAGCTGTGGTTTAAACTGATAATCGGTATAAGAAGAAACATCATCCGTAAACGTCACATTCTTCACATTCAGCTCATCCGCAATGATATCCTTATAAAAATCACCCAGTGCTTCCGGTGCCTTGACATACATCTGACCAATCGGCTGACGGTTTTTGATATTGGCACTGTTCCGGCACGCACGTCCCATAACAACGATCTTTAATACCTCATCCATTGCAGTTTCCAGATCCTTGTCGATCATCTTCTCATCCACCGTCGGGAAGTCACACAGGTGAATACTTTCCGGTGCAGACGGATCAATGGAACATACCAGATTGCGATAAATATCTTCTGTCATAAATGGAATCATCGGTGCTGCCGCTTTGCTGATTGTAACAAGTGCGGTATACAATGTCATATAAGCATTGATCTTATCCTGCTCCATGCCTTTTGCCCAGAAACGCTCACGGGAGCGGCGGACATACCAGTTACTCATATCATCGACAAACTCCTGCAGATATTTTGCAGCTTCCGGAATCTTATAATTAGAAAGACTTTCATCCACACCAGCTACTGCAGAATTGAGCTTAGAAAGCAGCCACTTATCCATAACCGATAATTTGTCATACTCCAGCTTGTATTTTGTAGCGTCAAACTGGTCAATATTTGCATAAAGTACGAAGAACGCATAGGTATTCCAGAGCGTTCCCATAAACTTACGCTGGCCCTCAAGCACAAGCTTGCCGGAGAATCTCTTTGGAATCCATGGTGCGGATGCCGTATAGAAATACCAGCGGATAGCGTCTGCGCCGTATGTCTGCAGGGCATCAAACGGATCTACGGCATTTCCCTTGGACTTGGACATCTTCTGTCCGTTTTCATCCTGTACATGTCCGAGCACGATGACGTTCTCATAAGGTGCTTTGTTGAAAAGCAGTGTCGATTCTGCCATAAGAGAATGGAACCATCCTCTGGTCTGATCAACTGCCTCTGAGATAAATTTGGCCGGGAACTGCTGCTCAAATACTTCTTTATTTTCAAATGGATAGTGATGCTGTGCAAACGGCATAGCTCCGGAATCAAACCAGCAATCCAATACTTCCGGTACACGGTGCATATCCTTGCCACACTCCGGACACTTGATCGTAACCGCATCAATATATGGTCTGTGAAGTTCTACCTCTGCTGCCTTTGGATCACCGGCTTTTTCTGCTAATTCAGCGCGGCTTCCGATACATTCTCTGTGTCCGCACGCACACTCCCAGATGTTAAGTGGAGTACCCCAGTAACGGTTACGGGAAATTGCCCAGTCCTGAATGTTTTCCAGCCAGTTTCCGAAACGTCCGGAACCGATGGATTCCGGAATCCAGTTAACAGTGTTGTTATTGCGGATCAGATCATCCTTTACTGCAGTCTCTTTGATGTACCAGGACTCTCTTGCATAATAAATCAGAGGCTTGTCACATCTCCAGCAGTGTGGATACTCATGTTCAAACTTCGGAGCATCAAAAAGCTGCTTTCTGGCACTTAAATCCTTTAATACTTCCGGATCGGCATCCTTTACCCACATACCGGCAAACGGTGTCTCCTCAGTCAGTTCTCCTTTTCCATTTACGAACTGTACAAACGGAAGGTCGTAGTTTCTTCCGACATTGGCATCATCCTCACCAAATGCAGGTGCGATATGAACGATTCCAGTACCATCGGACATCGTGACATAAGTATCGCAGGTCACAAAGAAGCCTTTCTTGCCCTGCTTATCTGCCAGTTCCTTTGCACAGGCATAAAGAGGCTCATATTCTTTACGTTCAAGATCCTGTCCCTTGTAGGTTTCAAGCACTTCGTAGGCTTTCTTTCCTGCCTCTTTATCCTCTTTGGAAAGAAGTGGAGAAAGCACCTTGTCTGCCAGTGCCTCTGCCAGATAATACGTATAACCATCTACTGCTTTTACCTTGATATAGGTATCATTCGGGTTTACACAAAGTGCCACGTTACTTGGCAGTGTCCACGGAGTTGTCGTCCATGCCAGGAAATAAGCATCTTCATCCACAACCTTAAAACGAACAACTGCGGATTTTTCTTTTACCAGTTTATAGCCCTGTGCCACCTCCTGCGCAGAAAGCGGAGTTCCACAACGCGGGCAGTAAGGAACGATCTTGAAGCCTTTATACAGAAGCTTCTTGTTCCAGATTTCTCCTTTAACGCCCACCACTCAGACTCAATGAAATTGTCATCATAAGTGACATATGGATTGTCCATATCTGCCCAGAAACCTACCGTATTTGAGAAATCTTCCCACATACCCTTGTATTTCCAGACGGATTCTTTACACTTTTTGATGAATGGCTCAAGACCATATGCTTCGATCTGATCCTTTCCATCCAGTCCAAGAAGTTTCTCCACTTCGATTTCTACCGGAAGACCGTGGGTATCCCATCCGGCTTTCCGTGGAACGTACTTTCCTTTCATGGTCTGGAATCTCGGAATCATATCCTTGATGGTACGTGTCTCTACATGTCCGATATGTGGTTTTCCGTTTGCCGTAGGCGGTCCGTCATAAAATGTGTAAGTCTCGCCTTCCTTACGGTTCTCCATGGATTTTTTGAAGATATCATTTTCGCGCCAGAATTTTTCCGTTTCTTTTTCGCGATCGACAAAGTTCATATTGGTATCTACTTTGTTGTACATATTTTCCTCCTGCATTTATGATTCTGAAATAAAAAATCCCCACGTCCAGTAATTAGGACGCGGGGTCACGTTATACCACCTGATTACCATGTACTTAAATCCCGTATTCAAAAAGGATTTGCATACTTCGTTCCCATAACGCTGGAAATACGTCGAACTCTACTCTCCTGGGATTTCGATCCGCAACTCGGAAGTGATTTTCACTGTCATATTACTCGTATTGGCTCTCACCTGTTCCAACTCTCTTTGACTTTCCTATCACAGTTACTGTCTTCGTCTTCGTTTTTCACCTTTGGTTTTAAGTATAGTAATGATTCTTTCAGATGTCAAGTAAAATTCCTGTTCAGCCAGGCTTTCCATGCACAGTAATTTTCCAGTTCCCCGGATACCTGTTTCCGGTAAGCAAATCTCAGCATCTCATAATAACAGTCATTCTCATAAATTGGATACTTCAGTTCCCAGTCATTGTCCGGATTTGTTCCATCCATATACACAAGTCCCTCTTCCGTAAACAGCACGATCCCATGCCTGCTTCGGATGCACTGCCCTGCGGCTTCCTCCTTTGCCAGTCTGCGTGCCAGTTCAACCGAATCTACCAGATCTGGGTAATCCATACTGTAAATTGTTGCAAGCATCCGCAATTTCTTCACCTGGCTTTCACTCTGCAGAAGCAGCCAGGTACCGGCATATCCATTACTGCGCATCTTCAATCCGTCAATCCCTGTCACCATTCCTGTCCATATATAGTAGTCCGGGTTGACCGGAAGAAAGCAAAGTTCTTCTATCCCTGTAAATGCACGCAGACACTCAAGCAGCAGAGCTCCCGCTTCAATAACATCAATCAGCCCGCGTTCCTTGTCTTCACAGACCACCAGCACACGGTTTCGCTTCTCATCTTTTTGCAATGTCGTAATTGCCGGGTCAAACGCAAAAAATGTGTTCAGTTTTTTATCATAAACGGCCCATGCATTATTTAATTCTTCGATCTCTTCCAACCGGTAATTATCATTTTCCACGGGGGACAGCATCCCCTGCGCCATCTTAAACAAACTATGCTCTGTGACATCCGAAACTGTGTGTTTGTCCTTCCAGTAATACCATTCAACCAGTGGGTTTTTGGGCTTTATCTCCCTAAGGATTCCCTGATTGATCCTTGACATAAGCTGCTGTCCCCTATCCATATCCTGATGAATGGTTTCCTGATTTACCAATGGTGCCAGATGAATGGTTGTATGACACCGAAATGAAATAATCGACATGTGAATACTCCTTTAATCTTTGTGTTTCCAGTTATACAGAAAATTTCCCAGTGAAGCCAGAATGATCAATCCATATCCTATCAGACTGTATCGATCCGGAATCTCCGCGAATAAAAGAAATCCAAGTAATGTTGCAAAAATAATCTGTGAATAATCAAAAATAGAAATTTTTCCGGCGGGTGCATAGGTATATGCTGCGGTGATCGTAAACTGTCCTCCCGCTGCAAAAAGTCCCGCAAGAAGCAGCGTCAACAACTGCCGCAGTGACATCGGCTGATAATGAAATACGATCCACGGTATCACAATAATACAGGAAAAGCAGGAAAAATAAAACACAATGACCGGTCCCTTTACTCCGTGTGGTCCCATCTTCCGCACCATTGTATATGCGATTCCTGCACCCAGTCCTCCGCATACGCCAATAAGCGCAGGGATCAGATGTGCATTTTCAAACCCCGGTTTTACCACAAACAAACAGCCGACAAATGCCAGTATAACGCACATTGCCTGAGCTGGTTTTATCCTTTCTTTTAATAACAGGAAGGAAAAAATAATTGCAAAAAAGGGAGATAATTTATTTAAAATAGAAGCATCTGCCACCAGCAGGTGATCAATCGCGTAGAAATTACAAAGAATTCCAAGTGTCCCAAATGCACAGCGTAAAAACAGTGAACCCCACTGTGTTTTTTCCACCTTAGGTGCTGTATGATTTTTGATAAGAATAATTGCCGCAAAAAATGCAGCTACCAGATTCCGAAAAAAACTTTTCTGTACGGACGACAGATCTCCCGCCAGCCGCACACTCACATTCATACACGCAAAAAAGAATGCCGACAAAATGATCATTATCATGCCACGTATATAATTTTCCTGTTTCATTGTACAATCACCTCAGATTTTTATTATAGAACCGGCATCCGTGATGCCAGTTTTATAATACCATACTTTTTCTTTTTTTGAAAATCTGAATTTTTACTTTGTACTGTTGTCATTTTCTGTATTGCTGCCGGATGAATTACCTGCCAAATGATTTTAGTTTTCCTGTTTCACTGGGTATCTTTGGGATGAAACTCCCATTTAAAAAGCACCAGCTTAACCTGCAGACATCTACAGGCCCAAGCTGGTGCTTATTCCCATATTATTTTTCTTTATGCGAACGGATTCTCCGTCGGATAAGGCAGAGATGCCGGCTGGTTGTAATTGATGTCCTCCATCGGAACCCCAATATACTTAAATACCTCAAACAGAGCCTTTCCGTAATGTCCGAATGCAACCGCTCCGTGATGCGGATAATTCTTCTCGATCAGAACGTGACGGTAGAAACGTCCCATCTCATGAATGGCAAATACGCCAATGCTTCCGAACGAACGGGTTGCAACCGGAAGGACTTCTCCCTGTGCCACATACGCGCGCAGCTTATTGTCGGAAGTGGACTGCAGGCGGTAGAATGTGATATCGCCCGGTGCAATATCTCCCTCAAGGGTACCGTTTGTTACTTCGACAGGAAGGCTTCTTGCCATGATCATCTGGTTTTTCATCTCACAGGATGCCAGCTTCTTTGAACAGGTATTGCCACAATGGAATCCCATAAATGTATCTTTATGTGTATAGTCAAACTTGCCCTCGATCGACTCTTTGTACATATCCTTCGGAACGGAGTTATTGATGTCGAGCAGTGTGACAGCATCCTCGCTGACGCAGGTGCCGATAAACTCACTCAGTGCGCCGTAAATATCTACCTCGCAGGATACCGGAATGCCTCTTCCGGTCAGACGGCTGTTGACATAGCACGGAACAAATCCAAACTGTGTCTGGAATGCCGGCCAGCATTTTCCTGCAATTGCAACATATTTGCGGGAACCTTTGTGCGCCTCAATCCAGTCAAGCAGTGTCAGTTCATACTGTGCAAGTTTCTCTAAAATCTCCGGCTTTTTGTTTCCCTCACCGAGTTCTGCTTTCATATCTGCAACAACCTCCGGAATACGCTGATCTCCTGCGTGGTTGTTGAATGCCTCAAACAGATCCAGCTCTGAATTTTCCTCAATTTCCACACCCAGATTATAAAGCTGCTGGATTGGAGCATTGCATGCAAGGAAATTCATTGGTCTTGGTCCAAAGGAAATGATTTTTAAGTTTGCAAGTCCTTCTACTGCTCTTGCAATCGGTAAAAAGTCGTGAATCATATCTGCGCAATCCTCTGCATCTCCAACCGGATATTCCGGAATGTAAGCACCGACATTGCGAAG
>ERZ791615.830-NODE-830-length-11558-cov-7.37634_pt1 | contig 11558 bp, 13 predicted proteins | sample MGYA00510273_ERZ791615 | MGnify/ENA primary metagenome ERZ791615 (study PRJEB30046, sample SAMN00715185) | human gut metagenome | study: EMG produced TPA metagenomics assembly of the A metagenome-wide association study of gut microbiota in type 2...
GAAGAGCACGTGGCGGGCATCCAAGCCCTGCATGGAGATTTCGTTGCCGAATCCCACCTTCTGGATGTTCATACCCGGTGTCTCCTGCTGCAGGGCCTTGGTCAGGTCAGCATAGCCTGCATCCACCAGTTCCTTACCGCCGAGCACCTGCGTGCTCACTGGCGAGAGCTTGATAGGTCGGGCGGTACGGGAACCAGTAACCACCACCTCATTCACCTTCATCACGTCCTCGGTCATGAAGAGCTTGAGGGAGCTGTCGTTTCCGATGGTTCCCTTCAGAGGGTTGTAACCCACGGATACCACCTGGTAATAACACTTATCACTCTGAGGCACCGAGATGGTAGCCTCACCATCCATGTTGGTAACAACACGCTGTGGCGATTTCAATTTCTCATTGTCGGCGTAGGTGATGACTGCACCGATGATTGGCTGCTCAGTGGCTTTGTCGAAGATATCGAACTTCACCTTTCGCTGTGCAGCGACAGGGAGGGCGAGTATCAGCAGCAAGCCGATAAGCATTACATTTCTAATTGTCTTCATTTATATTGTCATTCTATTTTTTCCAAATCTTTACACGATTTCAGCCTCGCTATGGCTTGTTTCTCTTCCCTTCATTTTTTACTTGCAAAAAGAAAGAGAGACATGTCTGGGCATATCCCTCTTTCCTTTTATATATAAGCTACAGTCTCTTATTTGATTCCGTGCTCCTTTTTATACGCTTTCAAATCTTCCTCATATTTAGCTTTGTCTTCGTCAAATGTTGCAAGACGAGACTTGTCTATTGTTTGAAGGAAACAATCTGAACGCACATTCATCATGTTATACTCTACAATAAACTGAATTTGGTGAGTTTTGGCATTGTAATAACCTTGCACGCTACTGCCTTTGGCACTTGATGGAGAACCGTCTGTGTCTGTTCCCCATACAGAACCGTCTTCACCCTTAAACTTTATCCAACCATCACCTGTATATTCCTTTTGCTCCCAAGAGTTGAGCACCATGCACTTGACATCACACTTAAAATTGATAATCATTCCCATGTTTCCGACCGTGAAGTCAAGCAAAGAAATGGTGAATGTTTGTGCGTCAGTCTTACTCCATTCAAACTTAAATTTTGTAGGACATCCCCCCGGTAAAAGGGTCTTGTCCACTCCATTCATCCTTGCCTTTGTACTAAGCACAATTTCACCATTCAGGTAATTTGTTGCCTCTTGAACAAGTTCTGTATTTGCATCAGCATCTGTAATCTCCTCATCAGAAGAACAAGATGTAGCCATCAGACCAAAACTAACTAAAGTAACTAAACAGAATATTACCTTTATAAATTTACTCATTAAATTAAAATTTATTAATAAAATAATTATAGATATTTACTCCATCTATAAGCACCATAACTTTTATAGGCACGATAATCATCGTCTAGATTATCCCTATATTTTGTTATAAAAGCCTTTGCTGATTCTGTATTAAATACATCTTTCGAAATAGCCAAATTAATTGTTTCTGAACTATTTGAAATATCTTCTAGCGTATTGTCACTTTTCAATACATATTGCAGATTAGGATATATTATAGAAGTATCGGCTAATTTCAACAAATTCAATTCAGAAATAGCTTTTATACCAGACAAATCCATTTCTTTCAAAGAAGGTAAATCGTATAAGAAAATGATACCAGTAATTCCAATTTCTGATTTTGGAAGCTTGATTTCTTTCAAATTGCTACATGACAGACAATTAAGTCCATTGCCCCAACGTACATCAAAATCTTTAATCTTTTGATTTGCAATAAGAGTATTCGTCAAATCAAGTGATTCTATATTGCTATTACGCTCTAAGGAAATATTTACCAAATTAGTAGCTTGTGACAAATCTATTTGTGGTAAAGTACTTATATTACATAAACCCAATGTTACAATATTTTTTCTTGGTGCGATATATGAAATAGAGCAATTATCAGACAAATTGTTCACTGCTACAGCAAATGGGTCATAGTAAGGATTATTTACAAAGTATTCAACACCCGCATAACTCTTTACTTTATCAGCATCAGCAAAAGAATTATCAAAGCCTATATATATCCTCGCCTTTGCTCACTAAATCCATTGGCTTACTAATGTCAATATGCGTATCATCAGCAAACAAAGAAGCGAATTTTGTTTTCAAATAAGCACGGAAATATTCATCAGGAATCTCTCTCAAAGTATTATACTTCTCCAAAGAGCCCTTATCATTTACCATCTGCATATCAACAGTCTTGTTCTCTGCCTCATTCTGGGTATAGAAAGGCATCAAGTCCTCTACATTATACTTGCAGGAAGCAGGGAGATAAAGTTTTGTAAACTCATGAAGGATGGTAGCTTTCACCTCATCATTCTCAACCTTGGCTGTTACCAAGCCGTCGAAGTCATAGATATCATTGCCTTGCAAGTCAAGACCTGTAATCTGTGAAGGAAGTGAAGCGATATGGAAAACTGGACCATAGCCATTGTTGCTAAGGTTCAACTCCTTCAAATTAGGAAAAAACGGAAAGTTCCTTCAAGGCAGCGGTATCAACCTTTGTGCCTGAAAGGTCGAGAGATGTGGTGCTGTTGGCTTTGTCGTCAAGGAGCATTTTGCCATTTTCATCAAACTGGTATCCCTTAGCTTTGAGGATAGTCATCAACTCAGAGTTGCTTACAGCCGCATTGCTGTAAGAAGGTGCATCGTCGTCACTGTCGCAAGAAGCAAAGCCGAGGCAGAGAGCCAGGGCAGCGAGACCGATGAAATTCTTAAAAATCTTCATTGGTTTTAAAACTTTTAAAGTGTTTATAATTAAAATTAAATATTATCTTGAATAAGGCTGCAAAGGTACATATTTCTAAAAAGGCATGCAATACCTAAAAATGATGAAATACGTCATCCTCATTTATAGGGATTGAAAAGGCAAAATAAATCCAATTAGTTACAAACATAAAAAGATATCATTATGGAGATTGCAGGACTGAGAGTGAACCTGAAGAACAAACTGATGCCGTTCTATGACAAGATGATGCTACGCAAAAGATACATCATTGAAACGATTAACAATAGTTCATTAAAATTTGAGATAATGGCTAAGCGGCTTTACGCTGCCCAGCCAAAGAGTTCTTTGTCTGTATGTGCTTGCCATGACCTCCTTGAAAGAAGCCATGGAATACGATTACATTAGAATTAACAGAGTATTGTTAGAGAAGAAAGAGCGAAAAAACAGCTGTTAACTGTTAACTCTGTTAACCCCCTTTTGTTCTTCCGCTCTTTATCTTTCGATGTATCAGCCTTACATATCCTGCATAGACAAGCCTATCAGCTGCACTTCGTTATACTTTCCGAAATTACTACGAATCGATTCAAATTTCTCCTGCAAGAGTTTAGGATTATATCGGTCGGCATTACGCTTCACTTCTGCCACCAATGCCGTCTTGTCAATATCGTTGAGTGCGATAAGGTCTATCTCGTTCATTCCTTTCCTGTCCCAATAATTTCCAACCAAGGTAACACACTCCTCCTCAGCAATCTTTTGGCGAAAATATTGTTCCAGTACCAGCCCCGTATAGTCATTGTAATCTCGCTCCACGATTTCCAAGAGCAAGTCGTTGCGCTCCGTTTCTATCAAAGCTTGATTAGGCAAGACGAAACGGAACCAGAAGCGCAGGAAGCAATCTTCTACACTCCACCTGAGGTTTCTACTGCCAGGCTTGCTAAACATCGGTGTCAACTTGCTCACATAGTTATAGTCTTCCTCCAGTCGCTTCAGATAGGTACCCGTATTCTTGCCGATGATATTATCTATCTGGTTCTGAACAGTCATTCCCCCAGCCACCAGCTGCAAGATGCTGAGATAGTTGGCATAATCCTTGCCAAACTCCGACAACACAATTTCCTTACCCTCTGTGATTAAAGGACTTTCCGAGCTTGTTGCCCAACGGAGCATACTCTCTTTATAGGTCGCTCCTGCATCCATCAGCAAGGCGATGTATTTAGCTACACCACCAGTCAACATATACAGGCAAAGCAAGTCTTCAGAAGTATAGTTGGGGTTGTAGTCATGCAAGATTTCTTTGATAACGCTTATCCTAAATGGCTTGAGCCTTATCTCGCAATCCTTCCTGCCATATAGAGGCTCGTCATCGTTATCGAAGATTTTGTGCATCATGCTATAGATGCTGCCACAAGCCACGAGATTGACCGTTGTTGATTCGTGGTATCTATCCCAAATGTCCTGGATATGGCTTGGAATGGCTGGATTCACATTCAAGAAGTTTTGGAACTCATCGAAGACAATGGTAAAATGATGTTCCTTTCCATACTTCATGATTTGCTCGAAGAACTGTGCAAAAGTCTCCATTCTACCATATACATGAAGTCCCAGCACTTCCTCAGCAGTCTTTTGGAATTTCTCCGTCAACACACGTTCGTTGTCCTTCGACACATATAGATACAGCATCTTCTGCTCTTGCTCAGTCTTGAGCAAGAGAAGCGTCTTTCCGATACGCCTTCTGCCTATCATCACAGTAAAAAGGGAATGCTTAGCCGATTTTTCCCAGTTCCTGCGCAGTATCTCTATCTCCTTTTTTCGATCATAAAACTTCATAATGTAACAGCCGTTAAATTAATGCGCGTTAAATAAACATCGCAAAGATACAATATTTTGTCATCAAAATCCCTAAATCTCGAAAAAAACATACTTTTGGGGAAATAAAAGATAAAAAGTTAAGATATAAGATAGATTAGAAACAAAAAAGGGGCACGACCAATCGTGCCCCAAATATTATAAGGATGCTTTCGTCTTATTCTACAGCAACTTTCTTCACGCTACCATCGCTATACTTCACGATATTCAATCCCTTGGTTGGACCTACCAATCGCTGACCATTTACAGAATAGCGAGATACCTCCTCAACATCGGTAGAGGTTGTAGTCTTGTCGATGCCTGTAGCATCGAATTCTACGATGTTCTCAAAGTAGCCAAATTCAGAGAGCCAATAATCATCATAAGTTCCCTTAGGAACATAAACAGTACATTTCTTGGCATCACAACCTTTGAATGCATCACTAAGTATTTCAGGCACTTTCTCTGCATATACATAAATACTCTTTAATCCGCTACAGTTACGGTATTTGCAACCAGTTATTGCTCAATAGTTTGTGAGTAATAAGTCAGAAATATGGGCGTAAACTTTAATAGTACATTCTAAAGGGTGAAGATTTAACGCTTTTATTGTTTCTTAACTCGTTGGGAGTACAAACTTGGGCATTTTCTTCTCTTTTCGGTGCAATTTGGGTTCCGTTATTCCACTTCTATTTGGACTTATCTCCTAAGCCACTGCAAAGGTACGATATTTTATCGGATATTAGTCTTATCCATTATCATTTGTGGATTCATTTTGCGTGCCGCACTGCAAAAGTACAAATAACTCACGCAGCAAAGGAACGAGGAAAAGGGAATCTATTATTTTGGAGGGAGTGCAGTCTTTCGCTTGCCTTATTTGTTCCTGCTAAAATTAGTCCTCTACGAAAAAATAAGGCGTGTGCAATAGGTTCTCAAATCAAGAACTCTTGTTTGAGTTGATTTTCTACTATTTCGTCAGTCGTTTGTCTCCGTTGCCGGATGCTTCATTAAGCCAAGCCGATGAATGGAGAAAGGTTTTGGGGCTGTTTACCCTCTGAAGGAGGAAGAAACTGCTCCAAACGGTTTACCGCTTGACCTTTCCATATTCAATAAGGCTGGCCACCTTTGCATCCGACATAAGGGGATAAACGGCTGTATGATTATGGAAACTAAACAAAATGAATACTTTTATGAGAAAAGAGGTTTATGGAGTAAGATTGCTTAATTGGAGGAGGTTGTGGCTTTGAACGGAGCATGCGGAGGGCCAAGCCATAACTTCCGATTCCGCTCTGCCCATAGAGGCAAGTCTTTCAGCGGCTTTGCCGATGAATGTCTTGCCGAGGCGATTATCTGAAGAAGTGCAATTTGTCCCTATGATTCATTAGGGCGCAGATAAATGAAAGTATGAAGTTTATCTAATTTTGATATAGGTTCATTGGAGAACTCGCAAAGTCCTGTGATAGCTGGAATTTGCGCAGGCGGGAAATCAGATGCTATTTCCCCTGCGATATCGCTTAGTGTTTCTCTGTCTTGTTCAGTAGGGGTAGAATCAAGATAACATTTCAATGTGAGATGATTATGAGAATAGCCTATGGCAATGGCTCTGACATTCGGCTTTACATTTCCGATAATTGCTCTGTGTGCTGATTCTACGACATGTTTATATGACTTTTTATCTTTCAAAACCCATCGCTTGGTGAGATATGAGGTAATCAATATCGGGATAATGGGCAATGTAGAAATAATAAGAGTAATGATTGTCACAAATTCATTGTCAGTTATGTATTTGCCTTCATCTGGCGGAAGTCCCTCGGGGCGCATATTCGCTATGGCGGGATTCCAATCATACATGAAGATAAATAGAAGTACTATTATCAACAAAGCGGAAATCAGATATAAATATCCGGCAAGTTTCAGCCAAGAATTGCCTTTGTAAAGCAACCAAGCAGGTATGCCGCAGAATGTGAAGTACAGGATTAATGCCGGCAATGATAATAAAAGACTTACCCCTGTACCTGAATCAATCTCAGCACTATTGCAAATAAGAATTAGGCACAATTGGATGAATAATAGCAATCCGCACAGAAGCATCATTGCCTCGAATTTCCAGAATCGTTTATCGGTCAATTTCATTTACTTCGTTCATTATGGTTGAAAATTGACAAGCCGACATTCGGCATTGCTATGAAGATTTCAGGCTCGTTGTCACAATTTAGGGCGTAGCGTATTTGATAGCCGTCTGCAACTCTTGGTTTAAGATAATCAAGTAGTTCTTTCCGGTTTATTGTCGGGGATTCTGATACATCGGTTTGCGTATGCGGAAAATCGTCGTAACCATTGTTTGGAGTATGAACATATAATGCAATTTGGCAGCCAAAGTCCTTTTGGAAGCATATAAATCCCCAAACTTGGAATGTAGAGTTGATTGTTCCCGAGTTTTGCCTGAAGATGTCAAGCTGATTGAACAAGACATCAAGGTGTTGCTTGATTTCGGACCATTTGGTAAGAATATAGCCGTCCAGATGGATATGTTCGTAGTCGTAGTTGGCAGCTCCGGATTTCAGAACAGCTATAATGTTCTCTGCAAAGGTTATTTGGGAGAGGTTACGGTAATATCTTTTTAGTCCTCGTTTTTTCATTGCTTGCCTCCTTTTAACGAATCTTCCCACCAGCTGATTTTTTCTTCTGGATTAAAGAATTCGGATTGCCATTGTTCCCATTCAGGACTATTGTATTTGGGATTGATACGCATTTCTCCGTCTCCGATGTCAAAATCAAAGGTGTACGGAAGACGGTATTCTCCCCAGATACATCTTTTTGTAGCATTGGTTTTGTAGCTTTGCCAAGTGCCTACATAGTTGCGCTGGTTGTAGCCATCTCCTCCACCTAAATCAATGTCGAGGCATACTTTTTTGTTGTCTTCATCTATATGGCAATATACTCCGTATGTGCCATTGAAGAATCCTGTCCCGTATTGTGTCTCGTCTTCCTTGAAGATGTAATTGCATACCATCAGGTAATAGTCCGGACAGTCCGGATCGTCAGCACGCTCCCAAATGTTGTAGATGTGTTCTACACGGATTTCTCCGGTAAAGTCGCAGATGTTCTTTTTGACTTTGGATTTACCTGTAACTTTGAATGTAAGGGTGTCTGTGCGTTCTACCTGAGGGTTGATGTAGATTTCTATACGGGCATAGTTGTCTCCGAGTATGCCGTTGAATGAAGATTGTTTATAATAGCAAACTCTGCCATCCATGTCTTCATAGATGAACTGTTCCGAGTTGAACAATGTGCGCTCGAAGTCATAGCCTTTTCGCAATATATCGTTGGTTATATCTTTGTATGTCTGACTGGCATCTGGTGTGAGCCATTGTTTGTATTCGGTACTGAAGTCCATTTGCTTCGGGTCGGCATATTTGCTCAGTTCCGGATAATAGAATGGATTGTATTTCTTGTTTTGGGCTGTAGCCACAGAAAATGCGGATAACATTAAAAATGCCATCAGTGCCAACTTAGTTATTATTTTCTGCCATTTTTTCATTGTTTGGATATTTTCTTGACAATAAACCACATTAAGAATACTAAGCCTGAGGATAGAAGAAGGACGAGGATGCCCAAAGGATGAACCCATTTCCAGCTTTTGTAGTAGAATGATTCGAGGGGCGTCAGGTCTGTTACCACTATCGGATTGTTTTCTTGTGCTTCTTCGTATGAGGTGTATTGTGTCAGTTTGTTTGTTGCTGTGTTTAGGGAAAAATAGTATTCACTACCCGGAGCTTCATTGACATCGTATCGCTCGCCATAAATTGTATCTCCATCAATTCTGATTTTTCTTACCCACCATACAGCAAATTTATCGTCCTTGCTGATGTTCCCGGTGAAATACTCACGGTCGAAGTCATCTGCAATGGTTTCTATTTCGTAGCCGTTTGGAAGTTCGGTGTGATAATAGCCGTCCATTCCGCAACCGGTATCGTAGATTGTGGCGCAGGTGAAGCCGCCTATCAAACAACCAATGTAGAATGTGTATATGAACAGAAATGGAGAAAGAAAGGTCAGAATGACATTTCTTTTCTTGTGCTTTTTGCTGCGCCAGAATACGAAACCTGTAAGTGGCAAGGCAATGATTGCTGCTAACAGGGTGAAAATTAGGAGTTGTATTATGATGCCTATCAATATCATTTTTGTCGAGTTGTATTTTATTCCTCTTCTGCTTCAGTCCGAAGCGGAAGTTCTTTGCCAAACGCTTCCATTTCGTCAGCGACCACCTTCTTTAGTTCCTCCTGCGGAACAATAAGCTGATAGTCTGCCACACCGATAGGCTTGCCCATGTCTTCTAAGGCAAGCTCCACTTCTACACGGTCTTTCTCTGCACATAAGATGATACCGATAGAACGGTTTTCGTCCTCTCTGCGTTCCAAACGGTCAAGCAATGACAGGTAGTAATTCATCTTACCTGCATATTCCGGCTTAAACTCGCCAATTTTCAAATCAATGGCTACAAGACAATGCAGACCGCGATGAAAGAAAAGCATATCGACCTTACTACGTTTTCCGTTGTATTCAAGCACATACTGATTTCCAAGATAGGTGAAGCCTTTGCCAAGCTCCAGAAGGAAATGCTTGACCTTTTCCACCAGTCTGGTTTCCAACTCCGTTTCCAAGATAGGGTCTTTTACGCCAAGAAAGCCAAGATTATAACCGCTCTTGAACACTTCATTGGCAAACATCGCTTGGGTGGCTGGCAATGTCTGCTCGAAATTGTTATCCAAAGATTCACTCTTCTTCAAGTGCATTTTAAGGGTGATGGCACTTGATAGCAGTTCACGGTTCCAACCTTTTGAAAGGGTTTCTTGCGCATAATACGATATGGAGCTATCATCCGCACCGAACTTGCGCATCAGGGTCAATGTATGTCCCCACGGCAAAACTGCGACAGTCTGTCGCAGTTTTGGCTCGCTATCGCAGAAACGCTCATAAAATTTCTTCATATCCCACAGATTTCTTGGAGAAAGCCCCATCTGTGGATAGCGTTGCTTCAAGTCATAGGACAAGCGGTTGACAACACCACTTCCATGCTTGCTTTCAAGTTTCCTGTCATGAAGCAATTTGCCGATTTCCCAATGGGCAGAACCAATAGCAGAGCATATTGTTGTAGCTACCATTGTTCTTGTCCTGTCAATAACTGCGACAGCCTGTCGCAGAATTGCCTCATATTCGGATTCTTGTATGTTTGTTATATTAGCCATACCTTTTCTTTATTTCGTTTACAAAGTTACTCTTTTTATTCGGTTGTACGTCAAAATCTTACGATTATTCTCACTGACATAGCATTATCTGTCATCTTCTTATCGAGAAGCCCCTCTTTTGCTGGTAGTCATAACGACCTTCCACCACATTTTCGACCTCACGTTTGGCTTTGATTTGTTCCCGACTATCCAAGTCGCCCTTTTGCTTGGCTGTGAGGTACAGGAAATCTCCGGCTGTATGGCGTGACTGCCTGTCGTCACCGAACAGGTTGAGCGCATCCTTGATGTCCGATACCTGCTCCGTATCGAAACGGGGCTTGTAATAATCCTTTGCCAAACGGATGATACCGTTTACCGCCTTGCGGAAGATGTCGTTTGTTTTGAGCAGCAGGAAACTTAGGCACCCGATAAGATTGCGTTGCCATGCAATGTGGTTTTTAAGTTTTGAGGTTATTTCCGTGTGCTCCGCTTCCTTGCGGTTCAGTTCGGACTGGTGCCTGGCTTCCAACTTCATCAGTTCACGCTGATGGTCGCTCTGCATTGTCTGGATTTTATCCTGTAACCGTCCGATAGTTTCCTCTTGGGTGGAAAGCTCATCTCGCAAATCCTCTATTTTTCCTTTCAGGGCTTTTGACTTGCCCGTAGCCCAGCCGACAGCGGCACTCAGAAGCTCGCTCCCTTTCTCCTTGTTGAGCTTGGAGCGTTTCTCGCTGATAGCCTTGTCAAGGTCTGAGCTCTGTTGTTCTTTTTGCTGTGCTTGTTCTATGAGAGCATTGGTAACGCTTTCTGCCTCCTGCATCTTTTGGTTTGCCATTTCCAACTGATGTTCCCGGTATAGTCGTGTGGCATTAAGGCGGTTCATTTCCTCTTTCTGCTTCTCAATAATGAAGTCGTTACGTTCCAAGTGTTCCTTGCCCGTCTCTGCTTTGGACTGTCCTCGTTCCATAGAGAGCAAGTCGGCTGCCAATGTCTGCATCGCTGCCATATCCTCGTCATTGAGCTTTTGGCTCTTGCCTGTGTCGTGGTTCATCCAATCGAATACGATGTGTGCATGGTAGTTCGGTTTGAACCATCTTCCACCCACTTGGAAACTTTCCTTGTCTTCCGCTTCAGGCTGTCCGCTTAACCAATGCCCCTCGTCTTTATGCAGGAAGATTTGGAGCGGAGTGATGCCCCAGCGTTGTCGGCATTCCTCGCCAAACTTGCGCACGTCTGCCAGTGTGGTGTCCGGTCTGATGAGCAGCACACCCTCACGGATGGGCGAGCATCCTGCCACCTTGATGATTTTCCCGTTCCTGCCTTTCCGTTCACGCTCTTTCTCCTGCATGGCACGCCCGGTCTTTTCCTTGACCATCCGTTTGATGTTGTCGTAGTGTGTCTGCAAGTCGGGAGTGCCGAAGTCTAGGTTTACCCACCGCTCGTTATCGGCAGAGAGTTCGGGAATGATGTAGATTTTGGAGTCACCGATGTTACGCATGTACTCGGCTGTTCTCCGGTTATGAGCCTCGCTTGATGCGATGTTGCAAGGCTTGATGTGTATGCTTGATTTGGTTGCCATCTTCTTAAAATTTGATTGGGTTATTGACTATTGTGTTGTTGCTGTCCGCTCATAACCGCAGGGGTTCTTAGGGGTGTAACCCATAAGCGGAGATTGCAAAGAGAGGGTCACTCTTTGCTCGG